>Ga0209211_10010352_pt1 | contig 12180 bp, 7 predicted proteins | sample RifGroA2_FD_183992 | JGI IMG/M metagenome (GOLD analysis project Ga0209211, IMG submission 183992) | Groundwater microbial communities from Rifle, Colorado, USA - Groundwater A2 (SPAdes) (version 2) | ecosystem: Environmental > Aquatic > Deep subsurface > Groundwater | place: Rifle, Colorado... | reverse complement strand
CCCTTCTCGCACCTCTTCCTCAAAACGCCGACGCGAATCGGCAAGTGTTCCACGTGCCGTTCTCAATGAACTCAACTTCCCCTGGGCCTCGCGCACCAATGATTCGAGTGAAACGAGATCACGCTCTGCCGTGAAGCTCGCCTCGCGCGCCCCCGCGATTTTCCGGCGCAGATTCTCAAGTTCTTCTGCAAGTGCCTCTTCTTCTTTCTGTACTCGCTCAAGAGATACGGAGAGTGCGACGACTTGTCGTCGCACCTCTTCATTCGTATCCGGCGCTGAACCCGATAAACCCTCAATAAACGACACTATCTGCTTGCGGATGTCGGCGAGTTTGCGCTTGATGCTTCCCACATCATCCTCACGCTCAAGCTCGGCAATCGCTCCATCCAGTTCGCGCACGAATCCCCGCACATGCGGAACCGGTATGATCGCCTCCACTGTAATGTTATTTGCCTCAAGAGCTCCTTCTGCGCGGCCAAGTTCGCGCGTAAGCCGTTCACTCTCGCGCCGCGCTTCTTGTATCTTCGTCTCACGTTCGGACAACTTCGTCTGCAATTCGGAAAGTACCAATCCCCCTGCGTCTCCACGTTTGTTACGCGTCTCTCCAACGTTCGCCATCAACTTCTTGAGTTCCACTTCGTGTTCGTGAGCCTCTCCAGAAAGTCGCGCATCTTCCTGCGTGAGCCATGCATGTTCGCGCGCAAGATAATCGAAAAGCTTTTCTGTAAGCTCTTCTTTGAGTTCGCGCGTTTTCTCTATCTTCTCTACTTGTCCGCGCAAGAAACGCAGATGAGGTGCGAGCTCCCGTCGGAGTGATTGCGTTTTTTCAATATTAATGGCGGTCTCAGTAAGCTTCCGCTCACTCTCCGCTTTTTTGTGCTGATAGAGCTTCAGACCAAGCGCATCTTCCACCATCTCCCGCCTCTCCTTCGGTGATGCATTCAATATACGATCCGCCTCTCCCTGGGAAATGATTTGGTATCCTGAACCGCCGATATTTGCGCCTGCCAAAAGTCGTATGACATCCTTAAGACGCACCTGTGTTCCATTCAAAAGGTATTCGTTCTGTCCATCGCGATAAACGATGCGTTCAACAGCGACTTCTTTGAAGTCGAGATCAAGCAGTCGGCTCGAGTTATCAAACAAGACTTTCACGGCAGCGCGATTCATACGAGGCAAAGAGGGAGATCCACCCCAGATGAGATCTTCGCCTCGCTTCGAGCGCATGGATTTCATAGATTGTTCACCGAGGACAAAACGGAATGCTTCAGCCACATTCGATTTTCCGCTCCCGTTCGGCCCCACTATGGAAGCGATGGCAGAGCCAAACCGGAGTTCCGTTTTCTTCCCGAACGACTTAAATCCCGTGAGCTCGATTGATTTTAGATACATTACGAACAGCTTACAGCTTACGGCTTTCACCTGCCAGTGGACGGGTGCGCACAAACTCTGACAAAATACTGTTACAATATACAGAGGTCACTTTATGTACATATGTTCACTTATTGACCTATACAATGGCTCATAGAAGACCAGCAACTGAAACGCTGACATTGCTAAAGGTTGCAGCGCGAATATTTACTGGCTCCATACATTCACCTTCAGGCGTGGTATACGCCATTCTGAACGCTACAGATAAAGAAGAAACAATTTCTAATCGCGAAAAAATGAAAAGAAAGCTGCAGACGATGCGACGACAAGGTTATCTATCCAAGTATGGCGAACATTATGCGCTTTCGAAAATCGGTCTACATACGCTTGAGAAAGAGAGTTTGTGGACACTCTCCATCCCTACGCCGAAAAAGCATGATGGATTTTGGCGTCTTCTAGTCTTTGATATACCGAAAGAAAAATCGCGCGTCCGTATAATCTTCGTACGACATTTACAAAATCTGGGTTTGCAATTTTATCAGCGATCCGTGTGGATATATCCATACTCTTTTGAAAGAGAGGTGAGGCAAGTGGCAAAAGAGTACGGACTATTGCCGCACATATCATTCATCACTGCAACGCAAATAGACAAGAAAGCCGAGCTTTGTAAAAAATTTCGAGTCTAATAGAAAATCCAAAAACAGTAGGTCAGTTTATGAACATATGTTCATAAACTGACGTGGGGTATCATGAGAGAAATGTCGACATGCCACCATGCTTTGGTAGAGAGGGCATCTTTTGCTGCAGTTTATTTTCGCAGAGGCTATTACCATCCTTTGGCGGCGAGGGCTTTTTCGGCGGCAGCTTGTTCTGCCTCCTGCTTGGAATGCCCTTCACCAGTCGCGATTTTCTCTTGGCCGACGTATGCACCGACAACAAACCGCTTGTCGTGATCTGGACCAGACTGGTCTAACAGTTGATAGTCTGGCGTTTTACCGGATTTCTCCTGTGCCAACTCTTGAAAACGACTCTTTGCATCTTGCCAGAGACGCTTCGCGACCACTTCATCCGTTTTGTGAAAAAGCTGGTCTCCGATGAAGTTCTTAGCCGCCTCATAGCCCGAGTCAAGATAGATGGCACCTATAAGAGCCTCAAATGCATTCGCGAGAATTATTTGCCGCGCCCGACCAGTGTCTTTTGATTCTCCGCGTGAAAGGAGAAGAAAATCGTTCATGCCCATGTTCTTCGCGGCTTCTGAAATACTCACAGTATTGACGAGAGCAGCACGGTACGCCGTGAGATCCCCTTCAGGATTTTCCGGATATTTTGCGTATAAGAACTCCGTCACAACAAGCTCCAAGACAGCATCTCCCAGAAACTCTAATCGTTCGTTGTGTTCAGTTCCTCGTCCAGAGCGCGCGGGAGTGCGATTCTCATTAAGATACGAACGGTGAGTAAACGCCTGTTCAAGCAGACCCTTGTCAGTAAATATGTATCCTATCTTCGATTCGAAAACAGCAAAGTCAAACATACACCTATTACTTCCGTATTTTTTGAGCAAGTAAATTAATTGCCCGCGTCACCACCGGCAAAATGTCGTCATAAAAATTAAGATCTCCCACAGCGGCAAGCGGAAACCATTGCGCATCATCCAACCCGCCAGCCCTCTTAAGCATTATGTCCTGAAAATCTGACGACGCGAGGTAGTATGTCGCGTGTCGGCGCTTCTTCCCTCCCGACTCGCTGTCGTTCGCGATATATTCATTCTCACCAAGCATCTCATCAATCGACACGTCGAGCCCCATCTCTTCTTTTGCTTTTCGCTTGACACCATCCTCCTGTGATTCTTCTTCTTGGAGACGACCCTTGGAAAGGGTCCAATGCCCGAAAATGTCGTGCACAAGCGCCAAATACACTTCACCCTTCTCACGAGCATACACAACAGCACCGACGAGCTCTTCAACCGGCATTTTGCCTCCGTCCTTGGCATCTTTTTTGCGTGCGACGCCTTCGCTCTTACCCGGCTCTCCAAGCTCGACATACACAGCACCCAAAACGCCGTTTACAAAACGTCCGGAAGACGCACTCCCAAAGGTTTTCGCGAGTTCTATCGCTTCGTTGATGGCGACTTTCGCCGGCACTTGTGCGCGATCGGCATAGAGAAGTTCTGCAAGCCCAAGTCGCAATATGTTCCTGTCTATCGCCGATATCTTTTCAAGCGGCCACTCCGGCGCCGCCTTTACGATTACGCCGTCTATCTCCTTCTGTTTCGCGACTGCCATCGAAAGCAATTGCGCCATAAACGACATGTCACTTTCTCTCGCGCCAAACTCTTTTGAGTAGTCCGCCAGACGCGCCTCCCCTTCTGCGGTTGTCATCTTCTCTCCTGCCGCATCACGCTCGAAAAGAACCTGGAGGACGACGGAGCGAGCTAGGTGTCTGTTGGCCATAGGAATAGCTTACAGTATATGGCTTGTAGTCTGTAGCTGATTCCTGAACATACAAAGAGCAAGGGAACGGATTAAGGTTTACGTGCTCGGGCTGGGTTCTTTCTTTTTAGATTCAGTCTGTTGGCCAGACGCACGAAGGTCTTTCTCCTTTCGAGTAGCGCGACGCGCATCTCGCTTCGCGCGAGCCACAACATCGATGATGATATGACCGTTGTATTTGCCACACTCGGAGCACGCGCGGTGAGAAAGGCGGAGGGCGCCGCACTCGCACTTCGCGGCGCGCGTGTTGGCAAGTGCCGCGTGAGAGCGACGTTTTCCTGACTTTGAGCGATTCGCTCGCATTCTGACTACCATATATGTCGGGATTATACAGTTTTTTTGCCTATCAGCAAATTTTTACAGAACGTTGAGCGGTGAAGCGTGCAGAGGCCGAATTCTCGGATAGCGGCGCTATGCATACTTGTTCTATAGCCCTTATGCTTCTCGAAGCCATACTCCGGGAAACGCGACGCGAAACGCTTCATAAGCGCATCGCGCCGCACCTTTGCAACGACCGACGCGAGCGATATCAATGGCACGAGCGCGTCGCCATGAATTATGGTCTCCTGTTCATACTCACTTGGTGCACGCAGAAGCCCATCTAGCAGTATGCGTACGTTTTTCGGCGAAGGTAGGTGTTCCTCATTGTAATCCGGCGCAAGAAAACGAACGCTTCCTGCAACAGCGCGCGAGACTGCTTTCGTTATACCGAATATATCGATATGTTTAGAGTTGGAAAAGCGAACACAAAAACGAATATCGCCCGCTTCTGCGCGAACGAGAACCTCTTTATATATTTCACTCCTTTTCTGCGGTGAGAGTTGCTTGGAGTCTTTAACTCCAGGGAACGCTCGCAATACATCGAAATTTTCAGGAACCATCACTGCGCCAACTGCAACGGGCCCCGCCAGTGGTCCTCGCCCCGCTTCGTCAATGCCGATAAGAAATTTCATCTAGCAATTATATCAAAATTGGGAGGGCCGTAGCAGCGTGCTACGGCCCTCGAATCAGCGTAGCTGACGCTCAGCGCGTCGGCTTCCTGTCATGGGCAGACCCATGATGCTCTGGCAGGGGGTTTCGGCGGTCCCTCCTCATTGGACAGATTCTGGTCGGAGCCCAGACGAGAACGGGTTTCCTGGTCATTCGGGAACGACCGAGGAAGAGTCGGCCCGGTGGCAAGATCATCTTCCCGTCTCCAGTCATTGGGGTCGCCCAATGTTCGTATGTTCGTCGGCGATGAGCACTGAGAGCTCATTACATTTCTCCCATATTTGTCGGATTCCGGCTCCGACGTTGCCGAAACACTGCCCATGCAGTGTTGGTCTAAGTGAAAGTCTATCAATTGCACCGAGCAGAAGTCAACGCTGTTCTTTGGTAAGTGTATAAAACTCGCACACTAACCTATGGCCTGTGTTTTATTGCACGCTCAGTTTTAGTCGCCGAAACATGATAATTCGATGACACGATATGTATGTACACAATCGCGGGAAACACGGTAGCAATGAAGCCATAGGTTAGTGTGCGGGAAAACCGCGATGATATACTTTCCTTTATGAACGCGCATGATTTTGTCCATCTCCACACACATTCGCACTACTCCCTCCTCGAAGCAATTCCGAAAGTATCAGAGCTTGTCGCGGCGGCAAAGGCCGACGGCCAAAAAGCGCTCGCTCTGACCGATAACGGCAATCTTTACGGAGCCATTGAGTTCTATAAAAAGTGCAGAACTGCCGGAATTAAGCCAATCATCGGTGTTGATTTCTTTGTGGCACCCCGCACTCGACACGACAAAGAACATCGCGTGGATGAAGCAAAAGAACGTCTTGTGCTTCTTGCAAAAAATGAAGTCGGTTACCGCAACCTCATCCAGCTTGTTTCAAAATCGCACCTTGAAGGTTTTTATTACCGTCCGCGCGTGGATCGTGAACTTTTGGAGACGCACCGAGACGGCCTTATTGCTATCCTCCCTTCTCACGCCGGAGAACACGCGCATTCCCTGCGACACAACGACCACGACCGCGCCGCCCAATCTCTCGATCGGTACAAACAACTTTATGAAGCAAGCGGCGGGTGTTTCGTGGAAATCACGCGTCACCCGGAAATAGAGGGCCACGAAAAGCGAATGCAAAAAATAGTGAAAGCCGCTCGGCAAGCTAACCTTCCCTTAGTCGCTGCGCACGATGTCTACTATTTGCAGCCCGAGGACTCGCTTGCCTGCGACCTCGTCAACAAAATACGAACCGCGGGAGTCCTCGAAAGAGATACGAACGCAGAGCCGCGTAATTTCTCCTTTCTTTCGCAGGCTAGAATCAACGAACTCTTTTCCGATCTTCCCGAAGCGTTGGATAATACCATCCGCATCGCGGAAATGTGTGATATTGAATTGAAACTCGGTACATGGGTCTTCCCCGATTTCCCTATTCCCGAGGGTAGTTCTGCCGATGCAGAATTGCGCTCACTCGCCGAGAACGGACTCCTCGAGCGCAATATGTCAAAGACACCGGAGGCAGAGGCACGCCTAAACTATGAAATGTCTGTCATCACGGAAAAAGGCTACGCGTCATATTTTCTCGTCGTTGCCGATCTCCTGCGTCATGCGCGCGAAAAAGGAATCTTAACCAACACGCGTGGAAGTGCCGCCGGTTCCCTTGTCTCGTATGCAACCGGCATAACGACAGTGAACCCCCTCGAATACAATCTGCCATTCGAGCGATTCCTCAATCCCGAACGCCCCTCGCCGCCGGATATAGACATGGACCTCGCCGACAACCGTCGCGACGAGCTGATTGACTATGTGCGTCAAAAATATGGAGAGAACAAAGTGGCGCAGATAGGAACTTTCGGCACCATGATGGCGCGCGCCGCGGTACGCGATGTCGCACGCGCCTTGGGGCATCCATACAGTCTCGGCGACATAATCGCGAAACTCATTCCTTTCGGCAAGCAGGGTTTCCCCGTGACAATCGCAAACGCCATGAAGGAGACTCCGGAGCTTGCACAAGCATATAAAAATGACGCGTCGGCACGTGAGGTTCTTGATCTCGCACAAAAAATAGAAGGTAACGCGCGACACGTCGGAGTACACGCCGCGGGTGTTGTCATCGCACCCACTGCCGTCACCGATTACGTACCTATCCAATTCGATCCGAAAGCCAGCCGGATAATCACGCAGTACGACATGCACGCAGTCGAGAGTGCAGGACTTTTGAAATTCGACTTTCTCGGCCTTACCAACCTCTCTGTTCTTGCCGATGCAAAAGTTCGCGTTAAAAGTCGACTGAACGCCGACGTGGATCTTGAGCACCTTCCTTTAGATGACGCAAAAACATATGAAATGCTGAGCCGTGGTGAAACACACGGCGTATTCCAACTTGCCTCCGGTGGCATGACGAACTACTTAATGGAACTAAAGCCCACTAGCATTCACGATATCAACGCAATGGTCGCGCTCTACCGTCCCGGTCCGATGGCGTTCATTCCCGCTTACATTGAACGCAAGAAGGACACTAGGCTCGTCCATTATTTGGATCCGCGTATGGAACCCATCCTTAAAAATTCGTACGGCGTCATCACCTACCAAGACGATGTTCTGGAGCTCGCCATCAAACTGGCCGGCTACAGTTGGCTTGAAGCGGACAAATTCCGCAAAGCGATGGGAAAGAAAATACCCGCAGAGATGGCCGCGCAGAGAGAAAAGTTTAAGGCTGGATGCCTCGCAAATCACGTGAAGCCGGACGTGGTACAAAGACTCTGGGAGCAGATAGAAACGTTTGCTGCGTATGGATTCAATAGATCCCACGCAGCAAGCTACGGAAACCTTGCATACAAAACCGCCTACATGAAAGCGAATTTCCCCGTAGACTACATGGCGGCACTTTTGACGGCAGACGCGGGCAACGTGGACAAAGTCGGCGAGACAATTGTGGAATGCAAGCGGATGGGAATCACGATACTGCCGCCTTCGGTGAATGAGAGCAAAGGAACGTTCACGGTCGTCGATAATAAGACCATTCGCTTCGGTCTATACTCCATCAAAAACTTTGGCACGGGTGTCGCGGATTCCATCATCGTCGCACAAGAGAAAAAACCGTTCGCCGACATTACCGATTTTCTGGCGCGCGTACCAGACAAAAATCTCAACAAAAAATCTCTGGAATCTCTCATCCAATCGGGTGCATTGGATGAACTCGCCCCATTAGAGAACAACGCTAAGATAAGCAACAAAGATGACGCACCTTCTCTAACGGGGCGAGGCGAGCTTGGTGCGATGCGCAGTACGTTGCTAGCGAACATCGATACCCTGCTCAGTCATCAGCGCGAGCATACGAGTACCCCGAAAGACCAGGCTTCGCTTTTTGCGGCTTCCTCGGCCAGCATGGGACCTCCCACGCTCAATCTAGTCGATACACCAGCGGCTCCAATTGAAAAGCGTCTTGAATGGGAGAAGGAGCTACTTGGCCTCTATGTATCCGGACATCCCTTAGACAAATACAAAGACGTGCTCGCCCGCCAGCGCATGAACATAAAAACGGGAAAAGAGAAGTTTCCGCGTGGCCTGGAGACTGTTATTGCCGGATTCGTAGAAACCATCCGTCCCATTCTTACCAAAACTGGTGAGCGGATGCTCTTCGCGCGCATTGCCGATTTTTCCGACAGTATAGAAATTGTCGCCTTCCCTCGCGTGCTTAAAGATAGTGATGGTCTTTTCGTCGTAGGCTCCTGCATTATGGTAAAGGGAAGATACTCGGACAGGAACGGCGAGGTGTCGTTTGTCGCCGAAAAGGCGAAGGCGCTCAAAGAACTATAGACATTACTTCAATATCGTGATATAAATATATTGGTTGCACTGTAAAAAATTACGGTGTACGTGCATATTAACGGATGCGAGGGAAAAATGAATCGACAGAATACGCGCTTTAGCGGGGACGCAAAGAGTTTTGACGACGCGCTTCAGCAGGTACGGGACAAGATAGACAGCAGGGAGATGAACCCTGCTCAACTCGAAGCTTGCATCCGCAAGCTTACAACCTTGGTGAATAATGGACCGGCTCTTGCGAAGAGACATCCAGACCTCATTGAGGCAGTAGATGGGGCGATAGCCGTTCGTTATCCTCATCACAAGCTATGGGATAACGACATGCGTTCCCGACTGCTTACCGAGCAACTGGAGATTCTCTATGAAATTGCGCAAGACGGGGTCGTTGATCTAGCCGAACTTGAGAATACGGCGACGTTTTGTCGCGCAATGCGCGACACACTGCAACACAATATCGATCATAAAGTGACCTCACAGAAAAGACGATAAGAAGCGTTAGTATGGCTTCATTTTGAACCATCAACGGCGGCCCCTTTGGCCGCCGTTTCGTTTTGAAAAAATTGCCTCCATCATACAAGAGAGCTATTATGACTCCCACATGACTGAAGAGAATTTGAAAGACCGAGACCACAAAAAGTTAGGGCGCGAGCTTGATCTCTTCGTATTTTCAGATCTCGTGGGAAGCGGACTCCCACTCTGGACCCCCCGTGGGACGCTCGTGCGCAGTCTTCTCGACGAATATGTGTGGGAAATGCGAAAAGCGCGTGGATATGAAAAGGTAGAAATACCGCACATCACAAAAAAAGAGCTCTACGAGATGAGCGGTCACTGGGACAAATTCAAGCAAGACCTCTTCCGGATAACAACACGCGAAGGACACGAATTTGTATTGAAGCCGATGAACTGCCCGCATCACACGCAGATATACGCCCGCCGCCTGTGGAGCTATCGCGATATGCCGCAACGATATGCCAACTCCACGATGTGTTATCGCGACGAGCAATCAGGAGAGCTCAACGGTCTCTCGCGCGTACGCGCCTTCACACAGGACGATGCGCACGTATTCTGCCGCGAGCCTCAGGTTAAAGAAGAGTTTTTGAAAATCTGGGATATCGTCGAGGAGTTCTACAAGACGTTCGGGTTTGAACTCAAAGTACGCCTCTCCTTCCACAACCCAAAAGAGCCCGAAAAATATCTCGGCGACAAAAAGCGTTGGGCGGCAGCGGAAAAAACACTCAACGATATCGCAAAAGAAAAAGGCGTTGAAACAATATCTGGCATTGGCGAGGCGGCATTTTATGGACCAAAGGTAGACTTCATGGCGAAAGATTCGCTTGGGCGCGAGTGGCAGGTGGCAACCATCCAGCTCGACCTCAATATGCCGGAGCGCTTCGACCTCACGTGTGTAAACGAAAAGGGAGAGAAGGAGCGTATTGTTATGGTCCACGCTGCAATCATGGGCTCGATCGAACGTTTCCTCTCGGTTTTGCTCGAACACCTCAATGGTACATTCCCTCTCTGGCTCTCTCCTGTCCAGGCGAAAATTCTTCCCATTTCGGAGAAACACCTTGCATATGCGAACGAGATTTTCACGCTATTACGCGATGTGGGCATACGCACAGAGCTGGATGATTCGAATGAGACTCTCGGCAAAAAAATCCGAAACGGGAAGAAGGAAAAGATCCCTTACCTCCTTATCGTCGGCGACGAAGAAGTGAACGCGAAGACCGCAACACTTGAAGGGCGTGAAGGAAAGGTAGGCGCACTTCCCCTCCCCGAAATTATTTCTCACCTGCAAGGAGAGGTCAAAAACCGCTCCTAACAAAAACTCCCCAGATGGGGAGTTTTTGTCTTTCAGAGAAGTGTTAGCTTCTCGAGATAATGATACGCGGGATGCTTCCGCTCTCAGAGCGTACGAATGCCATCGAGTCTCTGAACATAGTGCCCGCTGATACACGGCTTGCGTGTGTAGCTCTATGGAGCGGAATGGAAGTCGTGATTGACTTCGCAAATATCATGGGAGCTTCCATAGCACGAACGGGCACGCGTGCCTTCATACCTGCGAGCGCAGGCAGGTAGTAGACTGCGAGATATCCTGCGGCGAGGGCGAATGCAAGAATAGAGAACCAGTAGAGAATATTTCCTACAGTTCCAAGGTCAAATCCGGTGTACGGTATTTGCGTCAGTGTTACATACGGAGGATATATAGGCGGGCTTGGAGGAACGTAGATTTGCTGAGTCCGACATGTCGCCGTACCACCGGGGCCAGAGGCCGTCATCGTATATATCTGATTACTACCCGACGTATAGACTGTCTGCGAGCCGTAACTGGATACGGTGCCGATGTTCGGTGAAATATACGCTGACGTCACATTCGAGGAGCCCCACGAAAGTGTGGCCTGTTGGTTGTAATTGTACGAACCACTGTAGCCAGATTGTGGCGTAAGTGTTATCCAACAGCTTGGTGGATTGTTGTACACCGTGCCGACAGACACAGTTGTCTGGCACTGCGAGCTCTGTCCTTGTGAGCCGTAGACCGTAAGCATGTATGTGGTTGTGGTGTACGGATAGACGGTGTAGTTGCCGTTCACACCGACAGAGCCGATAGATGAGAGATTCGCGGAAGTCGCGTTTGTTGACGACCATGAGAGATAAGATGTGCCGCCCTGTTGAACAGAAGACGGACTAGCGTTTATGGTACAGGAAGGAGTCGACGGAATTTGCGATGTGTAAACTGTCGCCTGACAATTCGCTGAACCACCCGGGCCAGTCACGTTCAACGTGTATGTCGTCGTTCCCGACGGAGAAACAGAGCGTGAACCGTGCAAGTCGACGTCTCCGATGCCTTGATCCAGAGACGCAGATGTGGCATTCGTCGAGCTCCACGTGAGTGTCGAGGAACCGCCACTCTGGACAGACGAGGGGTTAGCAGAGATCGAACAACTTGGTGCCTGTTGTTCCTGCACGATGATCGTCGTCTTGCAGTTTGCGGTGCCGCCAGGACCGGTAACGGTAAGCGTGTATATCGTTGATGCGTAAATATCATAAACGATACGAGTACCGTTCACGCCGACACTTCCAATACCCTGGTCGATAGATGCGGACGTCGCGTTCGAAGAATTCCACGAAAGCGTTATATCGCCGCCGTACTGAACCGAAGAGAGATTGGATGTGAGAGCGCAGCTCGGTGGTTGCTGTTGCTGAACGGTTATTGCCGTCTGACAGTTCGCGGTGCCTCCAGGACCGGAGACAGTCATGGTATAGGTGCGCGTGGTAAGAAGACTACTCACTACATTAGAACCGTTTATTGCGACAGAGCCGATGCCCTGGTTGATAGACGCAGAGGTTGCGTTCGTAGAGTTCCACGTGAGTGTGGACGAGCCGCCGTATTGAACAGAGCTTGGATCAGCCGAGATGGTACAGCTCGGTGGTTGCTGTTCCTGCACGATGATCGTCGTCTTGCAGTTTGCGGTGCCGCCAGGACCGGTAACGGTAAGCTTATAC
>Ga0209211_10010350_pt1 | contig 12182 bp, 8 predicted proteins | sample RifGroA2_FD_183992 | JGI IMG/M metagenome (GOLD analysis project Ga0209211, IMG submission 183992) | Groundwater microbial communities from Rifle, Colorado, USA - Groundwater A2 (SPAdes) (version 2) | ecosystem: Environmental > Aquatic > Deep subsurface > Groundwater | place: Rifle, Colorado... | reverse complement strand
TATGGAGTGCTTGGATTTTTTAACCCCTTATGAAGCTCTTGAACGGTTTAGAAAAAGAAAAAACGCCATGACATTCAGGCGTTAAGAAAAAATTCTGGTGTTCGGATTGAGACCTTGCGGCAGGAATTCAACTTTGTAAACATTATATACATATATTATTTCTTGTCAAGTCCTTTAAAACTTTTTTTGTGGTATCATATTAAATATGGCTAAAAATAAGGATAATATTGAGCAAATTCGTCATTCGTTGGCGCATTTGATGGCAATGGCGATTACCGGCAAGCATCCGGAAGTGAAATTGGGTATCGGTCCGACGATTGAGAACGGTTTTTATTATGATTTTGATTTTTCCGGCCTTGACCACTCGCCTACCGAAGAAAATTTGCCGAAATTGGAAAATTTCATCCGCGAACTTATCAAGCAAGATCTCAAGTTTGAAAAAAAAGAAATTTCCGCCCAAAAAGCCAGAGAAGTTTTCAAAGACCAGTCGTTCAAACTTGAGCTCATTGAGGAGCTAGAAAAATCAGGCGAAAAAATTTCTATCTACAAATCCGGAGATTTCACCGACCTCTGCGCCGGACCGCATATTGAATCCACGAAAGAAATTGACCCGAGCGCCTTCAAGCTCACCAAAGTCGCCGGCGCTTACTGGAAGGGCAGCGAGAAAAACAAAATGCTCACCCGCATTTATGGCGTGGCGTTTGAGACAAAACAAGAACTGGATGAATATTTAAAAATGATGGAAGAGGCGGAAAAAAGAGACCATAGAAAATTGGGCAAAGAATTGGAGCTTTTTATGATTTCCGAAGATGTCGGCAAAGGCTTGCCACTTTGGCTTCCTAACGGAGCGTTTATCCGCAAAAAATTAGAAGATTATATGTACCAAAAAGAGTTGGATAACGGATATAAATATGTCTACACCCCGATTATCGCCCATAAAAAATTATACGAAACTTCCGGCCACCTCGCCCACTACAAAGAAGATATGTACAGCCCGTTGGATATTGAAGGCGAAGAATATTATCTCAAACCGATGAACTGCCCTCATCATCATATGATTTACAAGCATGGGCAGATGAGCTACAAGGATTTACCTTTAAGGTTGGCGGAATTTGGACTGGTGCACAGATTTGAAAGATCAGGCGTTTTGACCGGTTTGATAAGAGCTCGAGCTTTCACTCAAAACGATTCTCATATCTATTGCCAGAAAAGCCAACTTAAAGATGAACTGATTGAAGTGTTAAAACTTTTCAAAGAGGTCTACACTGATTTTAATATCACCAATTTTTGGTATCGCTTGTCTCTGCCCGATTTCAAAAACGAAGAAAAATACGGCGACATAAAAGATAAAAAAATGTGGGAGGAATCGGCGGAAATGGCCGAACAAGCTTTGAAAGAATTTGGCGTAAAATACGAAAAGATTGAAGGCGAAGCTTCTTTTTACGGACCCAAGATAGATGTTCAAGCAAAGAATGTTTTAGGAAAAGAAGACACAATGGCCACAGTGCAGGTGGACTTTTATTCCGCCAAAAAATTTGACCTTAATTTTATAAATGAGAAAGGCGAAAAAGAACATCCTGTTATCATTCACAGAGCGATAATGGGTTCTTTTGATCGCTTCTTTGCGTTCCTTACTGAAAAAACATCTGGCAACTTTCCTGTCTGGTTAATTCCAATGCAAGCTTTGGTAATTCCCGTCGGAGAAAAATTCAACGATTACGGTGAAAAAGTCTTGAGCGAATTAAAATCCGCCGGCGTAAGAGCCGAGATAGACAAATCCAACGAAACTTTGGGCAAAAAAATCCGCGCCGGCAAGACTAAAAAAATCCCTTATCTTTTGGTAGTCGGCGAAAAAGAAAAAGAAGCCGGAACAGTCGCCGTCAACTTCCGCGACAAAAAAGAGCAAGAAACAATGCCTGTAGCAAAATTCGCCGAACTCATCCAGAAAGAAATTGGGGAGAAAAAATAAAGAGGGTTTGCGTTTTGTAACACTCGCCCTCTTTTTGAAGTCTTTACCTCCTTTGTTTTAAAAAACACCGACTCCCTCTTTTCGCGCTTCGTCGTGCAAAGCCGCAAGACCGGCAAGAAGAGTCAATTGTTGCATAGGACTCTCTATATTATGGCAACTGAATTTATACCCCATTCCATCGTATCCGTTCCAATCACTGGAATCGCTTGGATGTATTCCGCAAGCATCACCAGGACAATCCATAATCAATCTGCCATTATTCATCTGGATTCTAAAATCATATCTGTCAAAGGTATCCAATGGCCGACAGTCCATTTTTGTATAAGCGTTTATACTAGCTTTTCTGACTAAGGTCAGAAGATTTCGACTCTCTTCAAGTTTCATTTTCCTTAACCAATTTACCAACAAAGTGCTGAAATCTCCACCCAAAGAACCGCCGTGAACATCTCTTATCGTCACAGTTTCAATTGTCATTAATTGCTTTAAACCAGAATTAATTTGAAAATTAGGATAGTTCAAAAATAAAAACAAAGTCGTAAATGTGGCAGATATGGCAAAGGCTTTCCCCCAATCATAAAAATAGGAATCGCCTCTCCCTTTACAAATTCTGCAAACTTCGTCAGGGAAAATAATGTTTTTCCCTGTTCCATTGCAGAAACCGCAAGGTTCATCGCTTTTCTTTCTTAAAATAGGTAACTCTACTTCTATTTCAATAAAATTTTTATCCAATCCATTGTTTTTAAACGATCTGTCAAAACCAAAATATTCACTTTCACTACTGAAATTTCCTTTAAAACTATTGAATTTGTACTCGGCTTTGAAGCCAATGATAATAGGAAATTCTTCGGAAATATTCCCCGCCTTTTTTACAAAATCCTCATTAATTCTTAACATTATCGCTCTTCTTTTGTCATTCCATGACAACTCATACCAACAAGAAATATTTTCCTTAGTAATTCTCATTGCCAATTCCTCCTTATTTTAAGGACCAAAAAATAAAAACGGTATGCTTCTATCTCTTACCCCAAAACCTAAATTTTTGCAAGAAAAAATTACACGCTTAATTATGCTCCAGCAAAATAGTGGTATGATTTTAGAACGCAAAAAATAAAGCGGGCTTGGAAATTCTTTTTCCCAAACCCGCTGTTTTGATTCAAATTAACTTCTATTTTATGGCTGATAATAGACACCTGCCCATTTTTTACCGCCATGCGCAACCTTACTGCCAACAACCTCGACTTTTTCAACCTCAATTCCTTTTTTTTCGTAATTCACCATAACAGCTTTGACAATATCGGGAGCTTCCGGTTTTGGCTTAAAATCAACATACCCCTCCAAAACTTCTCCTCCTTTTATTGTCACCTTTAAGTCATATCTGCCTGCCGCGCAAGGCAATTTACTCGTCGGTTTTATTTTTCCGACAAATTCATCGCCATTCGTAAATTTTACAGAAAAACTTGTTTTTTTCCCGGAAAGCAATTGGTAAAAATAACCAATCGCTTTTGTTATCCATTCCTCGTTTTCGTTAATGGGACGAGGTGGATGTTCGCTGTAGCAATAACTTCCATCATACATACTGCCGTCGTCCCAATAAACAAAGCGGTGATGAGAAATACGGTTCGGACTGTTAGTGTCCCTGCTCAAAAATACTCGCGCTCCCATGCAGGTTTTTATTTTGGAAATTTTATCAACCTGATCGTAAACAACAAATTTTTTACCGACTCTGTACACAGGATCGTCTTGCAATCCTTGAGGAAAGGCATAATCGCCGATAATTTCTTCTTCGCCCACGGCATAAAACCATGGCGTCAACTCGTTGCAATAAACAAGACGTTTAAACCCGTCCATCTTTGGAAAAACTTCATCATTGGCGCAGCTCCCCCAACAAGAATCGAAGGCTGTTATAGCGTCTTCAATTTTGTTCCATTCGGTGAAAAACGACCTATCGTACGGTTTATATTCGTTAATGATAAAACCGCAACTATTCTCCGGCGGATTTTTTATTTCCAACACTTCAATGTATCCGCTTCCTCCGGCATAACGATGCTGGTATATGTCATATCTGGTATACTGGTGAAAACCGCCCTTTCCTTTTACCTTACTTGTTTCAGGTGACATAACATTGCACACCTTGGAGCGAAAAAACTCTTTGACTTCATCAATTTCATCAGGTCGGCAAGACAAACTCACAATTTGACCCTCGCCCGTTTTTGCCTCAATATTTGTCCAGCTGGTAAAAACTACCCGTCCTTCCTGTTTTATTTTTTCTTCCATCTTCTAACCTCCAATAAAAAAGTTTTTATTAAAATTATTTCAAACAACAAACAAAGTTATACTGTATTCTTACACCCAAACCCAAATTTTTGCAAGAAAAAATGTTCCCCTTAATTCTGCTATCGCTTAATTAGGGGTAACATTTTAAAAACATTAAGACAACAACTTGAATATTTCTTCAATCCAATCTTGTTAGATATCCAAATTTTGGACCGCTTTGGCGTGAGATTCTATGAAAAGGCGGCGGGATTCCACGTTGTCGCCCATCAATACTTCAAAAATTTTGTCGGCTTCTTCAGCGTCCTTGATGCTGACTTGCTTGAGAATCCTGTTTGACGGATCCATTGTCGTCTCCCAAAGCTCGCCCGGGTTCATCTCGCCCAAACCTTTGTACCTTTGGACGGTGTAATTTTCTTTTCCTTTCATCAGCTTGTCTTTTTCGCCGTCGTTATAAGCGTAATGAATATCTTTTCCTTTGAAAATTTTATAAAGCGGCGGCTGGGCTATGTATAAATGCCCTTGTTCTATGATTGGAGCGTAATACCTGAAAAACAAAGTGAGTAAAAGCGTGGTGATGTGCGATCCGTCCACGTCGGCATCAGTGGCGATTATTATTTTGTGGTATCTTAATTTGGAAATATCAAACTCGTCGGCAATGGCCGCGCCTAAAGCGATAATCAAAGCTTTGATTTCTTTGAAAGCCAGCATTTTGTCTAGGCTTGTTCTTTCCACGTTCAAAATTTTTCCTTTCAAAGGCAAGATCGCTTGCGTTCTTCTGTCTCGGCCTTGTTTGCTGGAACCGCCGGCGGAATCCCCTTCAACGATAAAAAGCTCCGCCTCGCTGGCGTCTCTGGTCTGGCAATCAGCCAGCTTGCCCGGCAAAGTAAGTCCTTCCAAAACGCCTTTTCTCAACACGCTTTCTTTGGCGGCTTTGGCGGCTTTTCTGGCCTTGAGCGCCAACAAGACTTTGGAAACTATGGTACGGGCGTCGCTCGGGTTTTCCTCCAAAAACGCCGAAAAAGCTTCGCCGAAGACTGACTCTACCGCCGTTCTGGCTTCCGGATTGCCGAGCTTGGCTTTGGTCTGCCCTTCAAATTGAGGCTCTCTTAACTTAATCGATATGACCGCCGTCATTCCTTCCCGCACATCATCTCCGGTAAAATTGTCTTCGTTTTCTTTGATGATATTATTTTTTCTGGCGTAGTCGTTGATAGTTCTGGTAAGCGCCGTTCTAAAACCGGTCAGGTGCATTCCGCCGTCCGGAGTCTTAATGTTGTTGGCAAAACTTATTTCTTTGATGTCTATTTCTTCAACGTATTGAACGGAGCTTTCCACCATAATTCCTTCCGCCTCTTTCTCCACATAAAAAACTTTATCATGAATCGGTTTTTCTCCGTGATTAAGATGCCTGACCAAGGACATCAGTCCGCCTTCAAAATAAAAAGTGAATGATTCCGCCGGCAATTTCAGCGAATTTAAATACAAAATTTTGGCATCGTCTATTTTGCCTTCATAATCCCTTAAATCCATCACTCTTATCCTTAATTTTTTGACCAAATAAGCCTGCTGGCGGAGATGATTTAAAATAGTTTGGTAGTTGAATTTAATTTCCGAAAATATTTTCGGATCCGGTTCAAAGGTGACGACGGTGCCGCGGTATTCGCTTGGACCGACTTTTTTCACTTTGGCTTGAGGCTCTCCGATTTTGTATTCCTGAATATGCTTGCCTCCGTCTTGGTGAACTTCCACTTTCAGCCAAATGGAAAGAGCGTTGACCACCGAAGCGCCAACGCCATGCAAACCGCCGGAAATTTTGTACGATTCACCGCCGAATTTTCCTCCGGCGTGAAGCGTCGTCATCACCGTTTCCAGAGCGGACACGCCGGTTTGTTTATGAATGCCGACAGGGATGCCTCGGCCGTTATCGGCCACTCTTACTTTATCGCCGGGTAAAATCGCCACTTCTATCTCGTTAGCGAACCCGCCCATCGCCTCGTCGCGGCTGTTGTCAAAAATTTCCCAAACCAAATGATGCAACCCGTCCACTCCGGTAGATCCGATGTACATTCCAGGCCTTTTGCGCACAGGCTCCAAGCCTTCCAAAATATAGATGTCGTCGGCCGTATAATCGCCTTTTTTGTCCTTGTTTTTAGCAGTATTTTCCTTAGCCATAATATGCTTTAATTATAACATAATTTCCGAAATTTTCATCATTTTTACTTCCTTACTTCCCAGTCGGGATTGGCTTCAAGCGCTTCAAATACTTTTTGCATAATGGCGTTGATTTCTCCGTCAGTGAGAGTTTTTTCCGGCGATTGGAAGATAAGATGGAAGGCCAAGCTTTTTCTTTCCTCATTTTCATAAATATCAAACAAATCGGTGTCAATCAAAAGTTTTCCAGCCGTGTTTTCTATGACATCTAAAACATTTTCCACTTTCTCGTTAAGCGGGACGAAGACGGCAATATCTCTGACGATAGCCGGATATTTGGAAACCGGCTCGTATTCAACGCTTTCGTCCGCCAATCTGACCAATTCGTCAAAATCAAATTCAAAATAATTTGTGTCTATGTGGCCTATCGTTTTGCTGTCGGCTTGGACTTCCGCCACCTTGTTGTCGTGATCTTTGTAAAAAAAATCGTCTACGCCCAAACCGTTAAGCAACTCGTCGGCCACGCCTTTAATTTCGTAAAAATCAGCTTTGTTGCTTACGGCGCCTATGGCCATTCTTTCTCCACCTTTGGGAAAAATTTTTCCCAGCTCAAAAATTTTTATATTTTTAAAATATTTGCTGTTTTCTTTAATGTTAGCCTCAAGCCCGCTCGTCAAATTAGTTCTTAAAAATTTCTTGTCTTGGGAAGGAGGATTTTGCAATTCCCAATCGCCGTTTTTGACGAAAGAATAATTATAAACTTCGGAAAATCCCAGGCCAGCCATTATGTTCCTTGCCGCAGAAACGAAAAGCAAGGCATCGTTTCTTTTCGGCGGAACGAGCAAGCCTTCCGGAATTTTTTCTTCTATTTTTTCGTAGCCGTAAATGCGGGCGACTTCTTCAATAATATCTTCTTTGATTTTCAAGTCAGGCCTTTCCGACGGAACACCGACGGAAAAAATTTCTCCCCGCCCGCCATCGCTACGCTCAGGCGTTGCGGGCAGGCTTTTTTTGCTTATTTCCATTCCCAGCCGGCTTAAAATATCCGTTATTTCTTTTTCGGGAATTTTCACTCCCAAAATTTTTTCAAAATCGCTTTCTTTGATAAAAATAATTTCTCTTTCTTTCGGTTCCGGCAAAGAAACTTTTGCGTCCAGTTTCAAAATGGCGGCAATGTCTCTTATCACTCCCAGATAATCAATATAATCGTAAGCGCGATTGGGTAAAATTTTAGCGTCAAGTTCGTAATCGCCGTTTTTCGGCTCTACTGATTCAACTTCCTGCGAATGCATAGTCAAAAGCTCGGCCAATTTTTCCGGAGCCGGCAGTTTTTCGTCAAAATGCGATTGTATCCAGATGTATGATATGTTCATGTTTTTTATCGCTCCGAAAATCAAATTTTGCTCTGACTTGGCCCTAGCCTCGCAGACTCGGCTAGCCACCCACACCAGTCATTCGCAAAATTTATTTTCTTCGCTTTATCTAAAATTGTTTCAAAAATCTTAAATCGCCAGAATAAAACAGCCTGATATCGTCTATCTTGTATTTTATCATCGCCAACCTGTCCACACTCATTCCGAAAGCGAATCCTTGCCACTCGTTCGGATCAAGCTTCATATTGTCCAAAATTTTCGGATGAACCATCCCCGCTCCGGCAATTTCCAGCCATTTATCTTTAAACTTCATATCCACTTCCACCCCCGGCTCAACGAACGGGAAATAACTGGCGCGAAATCTGATGTCTATATTATCATCGTCGAAAAATCTTTGTAAAAATATTTTTATGACAGCCTTAAGATTGGCTAGATTTGTTTTTTTATCCACCATCAATCCCTCAATCTGGTAAAATTGCGTTTCGTGAGTGGCGTCGGTGGCTTCCATCCTGAAAACCCGCCCCGGAGATATTATCCGAAAAGGCGGCTGTTTGCGCTCCATATATCTTATCTGCACCGAAGAAGTATGGGTGCGAAGCAAAAGTTTTTCTTCATTAGTTTTGATTTTTGATTTTTGATTTTTGATTTCGTTTTGGCGGAGCCAAAACGTGTCCTGCATCGCCCGCGCCGGATGGTCGGCTGGAATGTTCAGGGCGTCAAAATTATAATATTCGGTTTCCAATTCCGGCCCGTCTGCTACTTCAAAGCCCATAGACTGGAAAATATCGCCAGCCTTATCCATCGCTTGCGTCAAAGGATGCAAATGCCCTCTTTCCATCTTCTTGCCCGGGGCGGTTACGTCTATGAATTTTTTTCTTTTATCAGTCATTGTTGGTATGCAATCATAATAACTGTTTTTTAACTTTTTTCCAAGGAAAAAGAAAATCCCAGACCTCCGGCTGGGATAAAAATGTTTATATTTATTCCTTATACTATTTTATGCTTATACCGCCATACTTCTTTTAAATTCGTTAATTGCCCTCTTAGGCAAAATAACTTTTGACACCGCGCATATATTTAATCCTATAGGGCAATTGTCGCAGTTGTTCTTTTTTATAACAACTACGACATCTTCACGATTGTTGCTTGTGAAAACCTTATTATTTAAACCCAATTTGCGCTGAATTGCTCGAATAATACACTCTTTAATTTCATCTTTGGTATTACTTATGTCAGCGCACCCTATTACTATTGGGTTTTCTTTACTCCCCAACACAGCAGGCATAAATTCTCCTTTTCTTCAAAACCTCCATTTAGTTAAACCCCTATCACGTTTACTCCATCAAAAAAATAACTAAACAGACCCCCTTTCCTCCAAAAATTTTTGCCAAGAAATAATATAAGGAATATAATTTGTTTTAAAAGGCCAATTTAAACTAACTGCATTATACCAAAAAAATAAAACAACGCAACCGCTGGTTTTGGCTTCGCTAGACACATATTGGTTTACTTGCTATGGTTAGCATATAATAGAACTTTTTAAAATTTGAAAAGGAAGGGAGTTGTTGTGAATAATATAATTAAATTAGTAATAGAAGGCTTTGTTGATTATTTCCGACCACTAGTGATTGCGTACAAACTAGTAAAAAGGGGGATAAATTATTTTCATAAGCCACACAAGCCGCATGGGTAACCAGCGGCTTTTTTATTTTCTTACGCCCCGTGACAATGTTTATACTTTATCGGAGTTCCGTCCACTTTCTTCGCTCCGCACGGGCAGGGGTCGTTGCGGCCGGCTTCTTTTTTGGGGGAAGAATACGCCAAATTGGCGGAAACTTTGCCTATCATCGGGCCGGAGTTGTGGATTTCCAAAACCGGCTCTTGTTTAGGCTCCGTCATTTGTCCGCCGACTTTCAGAGCCATTTCGGCGATGGCGTTGTCTACAGCCGCTTCCATCCGGATAAAAAGCCCCCGACCTTCGTTTTTGTATTCCACCAGCGGGTCTTTCTGCCCGTAGGCTCGCAAGCGGACGGACGACCTCATATAATCCATCGCTTCCAGATGCTCCACCCAAAGCATATCTATCGCTTGCAACATCAGCATTCTCTGGCTGTGGAAAAATTTATCATCGCCCAATTCCGCCTTTCTTTTTTCCAAAGCTTCAACTTTTTCCGTTGAGTCAGAAAATATGCTTTTCAATTCTTCCAAAACAAAATCGTTTTCTCCGTACAAAATTTTCTTTCTTCTTTCGTAAATTATTTTTCTCTGATGATTTAAAACATCGTCGTATTCCAGCAGATGCTTTCTGGCGTCAAAATTGAATCCTTCTATTTTGGACTGCGCCGATTCAATCGCCTTGGAAAGCATCCTGTTTTCAATCGGCTGATCTTCGGGTATGCCAAGACGGCCCATCAAGCCCTTGATTCTGTCCGAGCCGAAAACCCTCATCACATCGTCTTCCAAAGAAATATAGAATTGCGTTTCGCCCGGGTCGCCCTGCCGGCCTGAACGGCCTCTTAACTGATTGTCTATTCTTCTGGCTTCGTGCCTTTCCGTGCCCAGCACGAATAATCCGCCCGATTTTCTCACATCCTCGGCTTCTCCTGTGATCGGCGGATTGCCGCCCAAAACGATATCCACGCCTCGCCCGGCCATATTGGTGGCAATGGTCACTCCGCCTTTTTTTCCGGCTTGAGCGACAATCTCGCCTTCTCTTTCGTGATGTTTGGCGTTAAGAACGGTATGAGGCACGCCTTCTTTTTTCAGCAACGCCGAAAGATATTCGTTTTTGTCTATGGAAACCGTGCCGACAAGAATCGGCTGGCCGGTTTGGTGGACTTCTTTTATTTTACCGGCTATGGCTTGGAATTTGCCTTTTACGGTTTGGAAAACCAGATCCGGCTTATCCTTCCTTGCCAATGGTTTGTTGGTGGGAATGCTTACCGTTTCCAGTTTATAAACCTTGTGGAATTCCTCGGCGGAAGTGAGCGCCGTGCCCGTCATTCCGGCCAATTTGCCATACAGTCTGAAATAATTTTGGAAAGTGATGCTGGCCAGAGTCCGCGACTCTTTCTGCACCTGAACTTTTTCTTTGGCCTCCACGGCCTGATGGAGCCCCTCCGACCATCTTCGGCCCGGCATCATTCTTCCGGTAAATTCGTCCACGATTATTATTTCATTGTTTTTTACCACATAATCTTTGTCCAGATGAAAAAGCGCTTTCGCTCTTATGGCCGTTTCCAAATGGTGAACATATTTTATCCCTTTTTCCGTGTAGATATTTCCGACACCCAATGCTCTTTCCGCTTTCTCAATGCCATATTCTGTTAACGACACCGCTTTCATTTTTTCATCCACAGTAAAATCTTCGCCGGCATTCATTTTTTCCGCTATTTTGCTGAACATTATGTAGAACTGATCCGAGTCGGCGCTCGGCGCGGAAATTATAAGCGGCGTTCTGGCTTCATCTATCAAAATGGAGTCAATCTCGTCTACGACAGCGAAATTGTAACCCCTCTGAACAACATCTCCGTCGCTATAAGCGATGTTATCGCGGAGATAATCAAAGCCGAATTCGTTGTTCGTGCCGTAAGTGATGTCGGCGGCGTAAGCTTCCTTTCTGGAACAAGGTTTTAGAAATTCGTGAACGACATGAAAAGCGCCCGTAATGTCTCTCTCTTTATCTAACTTGTCTTCCGTATTTTTTTTGATTTCTGAATTTGAATTTTCATTTTGAGATTTGAGATTTGAGATTTGAGATTGATGATTCTTATCATACATATAGCTGGCTTCGTGGTTGGTACAGCCAACCGTCAAACCCAGCGCGTTATAAATCTGCCCCATCCAAACCGCGTCTCTTCGGGAAAGATAGTCGTTGACGGTTACTACATGGACGCCCTTACCGGAAAGGGCGTTAAGATACGCCGGCAAGGTGGCGACCAAAGTTTTTCCTTCGCCGGTCCGCATCTCGGCGATTTTTCCCTGATGCAAAATAATTCCGCCTAAAATCTGGACGTCAAAATGTCTCTGGCCGAGCGTTCTTCGGGACGCTTCTCTTGTTGCGGCAAACGCTTCCGGCAAAATTTCATCCAGCGATTGTCCGCCGTCAAACCTGTTTCTTAATTCCGCGGTTACGCTTTTCAAGCCTTCATTCGTGAGGCTTTTCATTTTTTCCTCCAAAGCGTTAATGGAAGAAACAATCGGTTCCAACTTTTTCAGAAACTTTTTGTTGGAATCTCCGAGTATTTTGGTTAAAAAAGACATATGCCCATAATAGCAAAAATCGCCTTAAAATCCAAATATGTTAAACTGTAAATGTTACCTCTTTTATGCTGAAGCAGAATTTAGGTAACATTTATTTAAATCAAAATTTTTAATTAAAATGAAAGACTCAACTAAACAAAAAATTCTTTTAT
>Ga0209211_10010349_pt1 | contig 12182 bp, 10 predicted proteins | sample RifGroA2_FD_183992 | JGI IMG/M metagenome (GOLD analysis project Ga0209211, IMG submission 183992) | Groundwater microbial communities from Rifle, Colorado, USA - Groundwater A2 (SPAdes) (version 2) | ecosystem: Environmental > Aquatic > Deep subsurface > Groundwater | place: Rifle, Colorado... | reverse complement strand
CAAGAGGAGATTATAGGGCTTCAATTTATGATGAAAATGCGGTAAAAAATCGTTATGGTTTTGGCCCTCAACATATTATTGACTACAAAGCCTTGCGAGGTGATCCATCAGACAATATTCCCGGCGTTTCTGGCATTGGCGAAAAAACCGCTTCAGTGCTGATTCAAAAAATCGGCAACGTAGAAAAAATTTATACCACTTTAAGAAGTACTGCAGATGTTAAAGAAATAATGACAGATCGGATTAAAGAAAAATTGCTTAATGATGAAAAAATGGCTTTTTTAAGTAAAGAATTAGCAACAATCGACCAACACGCGCCCATAACCCTTTGCATAGACCAATGTCTTATTAATGATTATGATCGAGAAGCTGTTGAAAAATTGTTTACAACACTTGATTTTAAAACTTTGATTAAAGATTTGCCAGCTACGAGCAGACTTTCATCGTCTAACGACTCTCTTTTTAACGATGAGACTATTGAATCAACAGAATCCTCGAAGTTAGATCAAAAACTTAGTCCCATACTTCGAAAGATTGAAAACAAAGGAATAAAACTTGATGGAAAATATTTGCAAAATTTGGAAACCAAATATCAAGAAGAAATTGTTGAGCTTTCTGGCAAGATATTTAACTTTGCCGGTGAAGAATTCAATATTGATTCACCTTCTCAACTATCTCATATTTTGTATGAAAAGTTAGGCCTTTCGACAGCTGCTTTAAAAAAGGGTAAAGCTGGACATTTTCCAACTGATGCTAATACTTTGGGAAAGTTTGTAAAAGTCTCACCAGTTGCTATCCTATTATTACAATATCGTGAACTATCCAAGCTATTAAACACCTACATTAAGCCTTTACCGAAATTAGCTGACAAGTTAGGAAGAGTTCATACTTCGTATGCACCAGATACTGCTTCAGGTAGAATTTCTTCACGCGATCCGAACCTACAAAACATTCCTACTCGTACTGATCTTGGTCGAGAAATTAGAAAAGCTTTTGTAGCAGACTCTAACAAAATATTACTTTCAGCTGATTATTCTCAAATCGAGCTTCGTGTTGTTGCTCATCTATCTAGTGATCAGTACATGATTGAATCATTCAATAATCATGAAGACATTCATGATGCAACGAGTAAAAGAATGAACGTTGATCGTCGCACTGCTAAAGTTATCAACTTTTCTTTACTCTATGGAAAACAGGCGTTTGGTTTGGCTGAAGATCTAAAGATATCGCGTCATGAAGCACAAGAGTTTATTGATCTGTATTTTAACTCTTATCCGCAAGTTAAAGAATACATTTCTCAGGTTATTGAAAAAACTCGTAATGATGGATTTATTGAAACTATGTTTGGTAAAAAAAGAACTTTTCCAGATATATTATCAGAAAATCAATTTAAAAGAGCGGCCGCTGAAAGAGAAGCTGTTAATCATCCAATCCAAGGAACGGCAGCTGAAATCTTAAAATTAGCTATGATTGAGCTTGATAAGAATAATCTATCAAATGAAATTGTTTTAACAGTACATGATGAATTGGTTTTTGAGATAGAGAATCATAAAATTGTGCAGACTGAAGCAAAAATTAAAAATATTATGGAAAATGTCCTAAAATTAAAAGTACCGTTAGAAGTTGAAACAATAACTGGCAAAAATTGGGGAGAACTAAAATAAAATCCATTGTAGTATTTTTGATCTTATTGATTAGTAGTTTTTTGTTTAGTCAAAAAGTATCTGCCTATAGCCAAAATTTGACAGAATTTCCTGGCAAAATTGATATTCATGGAAATATTAATTTTGCCAATGGCTCGCACGGTTTGGTAGAAAAAATAATTTTAGGGTTAGAGGCTGATCGAGTTAAGGTCAATCTTATTGACTCACCTACGGGCTATCTTGAATCTGCCCGGGCTGAAATTGATCTAAGTGGGTTGAAGCTTAAAAATTATAATAATATCTCAACCAAATCTTATGCGATTCATGGTATTGGAAGTGCCTATCAATCAATTCAAGGCTCGACAGCCGTTTTTGAGGCATTCAATATTGGGCAACAGGGGGTGTGGACAATTGAGCTAATATTCCCTAAAGGCGCTCTAAAGCCAAGCATAGTGCAACAAATTTTTTATTGGTCTGCTAATGATTATATTCTTTGGTTTATTATTTCCTGTATTTTAATCCTCATTACTTTATTTACTATTGCTTTTTTGTTGTGGAAAAGACATCGATTAGAACAAATTAGGAAATCGAAAGATTTTATTAATGCGCCGCCTTCGAATCTATCACCAGCTGCTCTGGCTATTCTTGAGCAGAAACACGCTACTCATACGGCTATTGCTGCTGGCATTCTCTACTTAGCGGTTCGTGGTTATGTGGTGGTGGTGAAACGAGATAATGAATTTTTAGTTTCCAAGAGAAAAGAACCTCAGGGTTTAGCTGGAATTGACCAATCTTTTTATAATCTTTTAATTGGACAGTGGTTTGCCAAATCAGTCAATGAGATTAATATCGAGAATAATAGAGATTTATTCAATAAAAGTGCTGGTGAACTACATAACCAAATTTATCAAGAGCTGATTGATAAAAAACTGTTCGTTGGCGATCCGTGGCTCTCGGTACATAAAACTAAATTTATCGGTATTATATTAACTGTATTTTCTCTGATAGCGTTTTTCGTGTCACTAACCATATTACCTTATCCACCTTACGCAAGCATAATTTGGCTGGCGTTTAGTTTAATTTCACTGATCATTTATAAGATATCAGGCAAAATGCCGCTACGCAGTATGGCTGGAAAATTAGAGCGCGAAGCTTGGTATAAGTTTAAAAATTATCTTTCACTCAATCAAAACGCCTCGTTTGAATACGATTTGCCAATGGACATATATTTACCTTATGCGATTGCCTTAAAGTGCGAACTAAAGTGGATTATGCGCTTCACTGCCACGCGCTATCAAACTCCAACTTGGTATGTTGGCCCGTCAGTTACACTTGAAGATATCGCTAATGACATCGTAAATTTTGTTGATCAATTTAGCCGAACAATAGATTCAAACATTGCCCCTGAAGAACTTTAGGGCTGGTTTAGTAAAATACTGAGCCGATGATGTATTCTCGTGGAACACTACCCCAAATTCGCGAATCACCAGATTCAGGACGATTATCTCCTAAAACGTAGTATTCGCCGTTACTAATTTGTATATCTTTTGAAGTAACAAGGCCGTGTTCATCTTCACGATTGGCTTGAAAAATATCTCCGGGAGTACCTATTACTCTTTTGACAAAAATTCGTCTTTTAGTGTCTCCTGGAAATTGCATAATGACGATATCGCCTTTTTTTGGCGCCATCATTAAAGTACTAATCTTATTAACCAATAAAATTTGGTTGTTTTTTAAGGTTGGGTACATACTTCGTCCGTCAACAATAAAAATTGTTATAAAAAAAGTATGAATAATGGTAATAACTAAAATAAAGAAGACTGGAATGCGTAAAAAATACCAGCTTCGTTCAGTTACTTTAATTACCCTCCTTAGGTTCATTAATTATTTTTTATCCTTTAATAGACTTGCTGTCTTTTTGGCTAATCTTGATTTAATACGGGCAGCTTTGTTTTTGTGAATAGTTTTACTTTGAGCTGCTTTATCGACAGCACTTTTGGCGTCTTTTAAAACTTCAGCGATTTTTTCAGTTTGGCCAGTTGTTAATGATTTTTTGACTTTTTTAATAGCGCTCTTGTAGGCATCTTTATGGATTAAATTTTCCTGATGACGTCGGTGTGAAACTTTAAGCGCTTTTTTGGATGATTTTAAAATAGGCATGTTTGTGTAAAAAGATTATAATATTTATATCAGATAGTAATATAGCATATAGTCCTTAGAACATCAAATTAATGCCTCAACTACGTCAAAACATTATTACTGGTGAATGGGTTGTTATTGCGCCAGCTAGATCCAAGCGGCCAGACGACTACATTCGAGCTCAAAAAAGAGAAGTAAAAGATGAGTTAGCTTCAGCTTGCGTATTTTGCCTTAACGGATCAGAGTTCAAACGACGATTAAAAAACTTTGATAATAAACATACCTGGACAATTCAAAATAAATTCCCGGCCTTTGCTTGCGATGAAAAAGAGTGTTCTGATCGAACACGCAGCTATTACCCTGAACACCAATTTTATCGAGCTAAAGCCGCTGTTGGTGAACATGATGTAATTGTCGTCAAAGATCACGAGACAACTTTACCGAAGTTTACGACTCAAATATGGTCAGATTTAATTGAAACGATTCAATTACGCATGATTGAGCATCACCGTAATGAGGTCGTTAATCATATTATGCCGATTTATAATCATGGACCAGAAGCTGGCGCATCGATTGCTCACCCACATGCGCAGATTTTTTCTGGACCGGTCATACCGAATATCATTAATCGCGAACTTGACGGCTCTCAGAGATATTTTGAAAATAATGGCGTCTGTGTTTTTTGTGATATGGCCAAGCATGAAAAAACAGAAAAGATTAGATTGATAGCTGAAAATAATCACTTTATTGCCTTTACATTTTTTGCAGCCAGATTTCCTTTTGAAATCTGGATTTTGCCAAAAAAACATCAATCGAACTTCGAGCGCTTAAGCCGAACGCAACGACAAGCTTTAAGTGAAATGATGCAAAATATTTTCAAACGACTTGATAAACTGCTCGCCAACCCGTCGTTAAACTGGTGGATTCACTCTCTACCAACTATTTTGGATAACTCCGAATCTTACCACTGGCACATCGAAATTGCTCCGAGGCTTACTGGCTACGGCGGCTTTGAAATGGGCTCAGGCATGGTCATTGATATTCAGGATCCTGAGGAGTCGGCTGAATACTTACGAAAGATAAAAACTACGACTTAACCTGGACAGAGTGTCTTTTTATTGCTCAAAGTTTGACATATGTAATTTATTAAAGGTATAAATGAAATAACTAATTTGATCCACAAATTTATGTACTTATGAAAATTCTTTTTCTATCGGTATTTCCTCTATTCGGCAACGGTAGCGGAAATTATACTCGAAAACTTGGCGAACAGCTGGTTAAAGAAGGACACGACGTGGCGATCGCTGCTCCAGAAAAACACTCAATAAAAGGACTTAAAATCTTTGAAATCAACCCTTATAAAAAAGCCGTCTTTGAAAGTCACCCTGAATGGAAGCGGGCTAAAAGATATGTTGACCTTCCTTCAAAAGATCTATCCAAAATTTATCTTTCCTACCTTCGACAGATAACTGAAATTGTCGAAAAATTCCAACCTGATATTATCCATGTTAACCACTGTTTCTTTTTAACCTGGATTGCCAATTATATTAAATCTATCTACCGAACTGCTTTTGTTGTCACAGCTCATGGCACAGAAATTCTTCAGGTCTCTAAAGATCAGCGATTTCGACGACTAACAACCCAAGCATTGCAGGCTTCGAGTGCCATCATCGCAGTTTCGCCACATACCAAAAAATGGTTATTGAAAGTGTTTAAAGGTATTGGATTAAAAAGAAAGACCAGAGTAATAACTGGTGGAATTGATTTTGGCAGTTGGTCAAAGGATGCTCCGATAAAAATTATCGATAAAAAATATAATATCAAAGATAAAAAAGTAGTGATCTTTGTTGGCCGTCTAACAAAAGAAAAAGGTATTGAATATTTAATAAAATCAGCTAAAAAGATAAAAGCAGAAATTTTTATTATTGGCGGTGGCGTTGAAAAAAGGCGCCTGATGGATTATGCTCGCAAAACAGAAGCTACAAACATTCATTTTTTAGGTTATTTTGGAAAAGAATACATTGAAGAATTACGCGAATTTTACCGCAAAGCCGATGTATTGGTCTTGCCTTCTGTAGTTGATGAGTCACTAGGATTGGTTTTGCTTGAGGCAATGGCCTGTGAAACGCCGGTAGTTGCCAGTAACAAAGGTGGTATTCCATTAGCAGTCAAAGATAAGGTAAATGGGTATTTAATTAGAGCAAAGAGTTCAAAGCAAATAACTGAAAAAGTAAATTGGCTACTTAATAACCCTGAAAAAAGTGCTGTAATGGGTAAAAATGCCAGACAGTTAATTCAAGAAAAATTTAGCTGGCAATCGATTTCACCAAAAATTGTTAAAATTTATGAAACTACTAACAATGAGTCACAGACACTGCGCAAAAAATATCAAATTCTCGATCAGACAGATATTGAAAAACAAGAAATTGAGTTAAATAAAAAAATCGGTTACGTATCGTAGTAAAATAATTTTATACAAATGAAAATTGCATTGGTTGCTTTATCTTATCGACCCATTCATTCTAAGGCGCTTGGAGGTATTGAGGCCTTCACTTTCAAGTTGGCAAGTGAATTTCATAACAGGGGCCACCAGGTAACACTTTTTGGTAATGCAGATAGTAAAATTCCCGGAAAAGTTGTCGGGATAACCAATGGTCAAAAATTAATGCGCGAAGGTTGGCCTTTAGCAGATCGATTATTCGTCCGTAAATACGTCACTTTTCAACTAATGGCCATGCTCGAAGCACTCAGAAGAGAAGATGAATTTGATATTATTCATTCGAATTTAGCTGAGTGGCATTATGCTTTTTTGCTTTCAGACCTGTCGAAAAAAATTGTTGTTACCACACACGGCACATATACCCCCAAACCAGATATGGAGTATATCCTCTCGAAGTACAAAGGGCCGCATATGGTCAATATTTCACAATTTTTAATTGATTCAGTTTTTCCAAAATACAATCCTAGATCGTTGATATACAATGGAGTGAATCTCGATGAGTACGAATATTGTGAAAAAAAAGATGATTACTATCTTTGGTTGGGAAGAATTTCTCCGGTTAAAGCTACTAAAGAAGCTTTGGAAGCTGCACACAAGGCTGATGTTAAATTAAAAGTAGTAGGCGAAGCTGATTATCAAGACTATTTTGATGATGAGGTTAAACCATTATTTGATAAAAAACGAGAATTTTTAGGCCCTAAGTTTGGGCGCGAAAAAATTGAGCTCATCCGAAAAGCTAAGGGTTTGATCTTTACTACAAATTGGCCAGAGGCTTGCCCGATGACGATTCTGGAAGCGTTATCGTGCGGCACGCCTGTGATTGGATTTGACATGGGGGCAGTCGGTGAGTTAATTGAGAACAACGTTAGTGGATATATCGTGAAAGGTGGCGATGTGTCTGGAATCGCCAAAAAAATGAAAGAAGTTGATCAAATAGATGTACGAGAGTGCAGAAAAAGAGCTACAAAGTTTTCTTTAGATAAAATGCTCGATGCTTATGAAGCTGTTTATCAGAAAGTAATTAACAAAAACAAATTAAAATGAAAGTATCATATATCATTGCCACCAAAGATAGGTCCGAGTTACTTAAAGAAACACTTCAAGCTTTCCAAAAACAGACTAATTCTAATTTTGAAGTAATTATTGTTGATGATCATGGTGTAGACGATACTAAGAGCATGGTCACAAATTTTAAAGATGAAAGATTTAGATATTACAGATTGAGTGACGACTTTGGTTCACGAATTGGTTGTGCTAGAAATTTTGGCAATTTGGTGGCTAAAGGTGAAATTCGGAGTGTCTGCGATTCTGATGATTTACCATTTCCTGAAAGAACCGATCTTACTATTAAAGCTTTTACCGGCGACCCAACAGTGGACTTAATCTATGGAAAATTGTTGTTGTGGGATCCACTAACAGATAGTACTAGAGACCGAAAAACAGCCTACGAGCCATGTTCTTTGGCCAGATTACAAGAATTAAACTTTATCCCCAACTCAGCATCAGCTTATAAAAAACAAATTGCTTTTGATTTTCCCTATAATTCTAGTTTCAGAGTGGCCGAAGATTATGAGTTCTTTTTACGAGTCTTAAAAAGTGGAAAAAAAGTTCAATATATTAACCAATACCTGACTAAAGCCAGAATGCATGAAGGATCTGAATCTACAGCTAAAGATAAAATGATCGCTTATGAACTTTTAAACAAATACTACCACGGTACTGGAAAATACGATGAGCAAATTATTAATCAAATTTTAATTTTGGCCAAATGAAAATTGGTACTATTACATTTTCTGGATCAACTTACCCACCAAGTCCTAAAAAGATTATCGCACCAATCCGCATTGCGCATGACATTTGCGAGGGCATGGTGGATAAACAACATGATGTATATCTTTTTGGGCCAAAAGACTGCCAAACTCGAGCAAAACTGATTAGCGGTGAATTTAGCTCTTTCGACACCGAACCTTTTACAGGATCAATATCTCAGAAAGATTATCTACGAGTACAAAAAGACCTGTTATTACTTACTAAGGTATCTGATTTCCTAGCCATCAAAAAACTTGATCTACTCCATGCGCATGAGTTTCGCATTCTCCCTTATTTCTCACCGTTTTTTAATTGTCCAGTGGTGCACACTTATCACGGGAATCCTAAACAAGATATTTTGACGCCAGAAGATAAACAGCGGATGAAATTATTTTACAATTACAACTTTTTCGTGGCAGTTTCCGAACATCAAATCCGCGATGGGCGCGGATTATTTAATTTTGTCGGTAAAGTTTATCACGGCATTGACGTTGGGCAGTTTACTTATTCTAACAAAGCTGGAGATTATCTTTTAATCGCTAATCGAATTATTCACTCCAAAGGAGTTGACTTAGCCATTAAAGCGGCCATTGCTGCTAAAGAAAAAATCGTGGTGGCTGGCGACGTGGGCAATTCTGAAGAAGATAAAAAATATTTTAACCAAACTATTAAACCACTAATTGCCAATCCACTTGTTGATTTTCGAGGTCACGTCCCCTATAGCCAAATGCATCATCTTTACCAAAAAGCTAAAGCCTATTTGATGCCAGTGCGAGTGGATGAGGCGTTCGGATTGGTTAATATTGAAGCCATGGCTTGTGGTACGCCGGTTATTGCTTTTAGTCACGGCAGTATTCCAGAGATAATTAAAGATGATGTCGGCTTTGTAATTAAAAATGACGAAGTTAGTGAGATGGTTAAAGCAATTAAAAATATTGATAAAATCAGCCGCCAGCGCTGCCGAGAATATGTGGAAGAAAATTTTACAATTGGCAAAATGGTTGACGGATATGAGAAAGTATATGCTAAAGTAGTTAAAGAATGGAAAAAAAGAAAATAACTGCAAAAACTAATGGCACCACACATGTGATGCTTAAGCCGCTTTTTAATTTTTTAAGATTTAAACCTGACAAAAGTCAGGTTTTTAAAGATATTCATGATTGGAAATTTGAGGTTATTAAAGGTGATTTAGATAAAGTGCCAGCTATATTAAAAATTTCACATAACTTTCATCGACTTGGATATTTTGAAATTTTAAACGAAATCGCTGCTGACAACTTAATTAAAAGGTTTGAGCACAAATCTAAAAAAAGAGCGCCGCATTATAGACGCGTTCTTTTGACAGGAAGTGACGCCAACTATACTTGGCTGGCCAAAGAATTTGTTGGCAGCCCTTTTGGCGTTTCATACTATGTTATCAATCCTAAATTCAAAAAAAATCAGAAACAACTTGTTAATAAATCTTTTGACGAGTTGGACCGACTGCAGGCGATTCCTTTTCCAGAATTTCAACATTTTATTCCGCAACGTTTTCCATCAGTCGACACAGCCACCATTGAGCGCCGTTTAAATCGGATTTATCAGGGCAAGCACAAAAAAACTTTACATTTTTTTCTGGATAATCAAAGACTACTGCACGAAAAAAAAGTATTTATTCATGGTGACTTTATTATTTCTAACATGATAGTTGACCATGGTATTGTTTATCTGACAGATTTTGAGTTTGCTTCATCAGATCATCCAATGGCTGATGTGGCCCGGTTATGGAAATTTAGCCAGCTTAACCCCACAATTAGAAGTGAGATCATAAAAAGATATGTCAAAAGTAAACAAGATGAGAAAGTCTTTTTAGTCGCTTTGGCTCGCGATTTACTTTATCCGTTGATTTCTTATGGTCGGCTTGGTCATAAATCAACCTCAGCCAGCGGTCAATTTGATAAGGATAGTACCATAGAAGCATTTCAGGCGATTGGTGGCGGGTTAAAAAACATAATTGCCTTGGCTGAAGCGCAAGCCCAAAAATACGCTCCGCTCGAAAAGCAGTTAATCGACCCCCCCTATCGATAACTCGAATTTTCTTCTTTTTTACCCGCCAAAGCGATATCTATTTGCAGATTTCTTATATTAAGAATACTGCAAGAGATTGAGCGGTGGTGGGCTTCTTACTTTTTACTTCTTCCGATGAATCTACTAGGTATCGACATTGGTGGCTCAACTACAAAATCAGCCTTGGTTTCAGCCAAAGGCCAGATTTCGAATTACCAAGAAACTCCGACTAGCCAAAAATTAGACCAAATATTAGCTGATCTGAAAAAAATTATTAATACTAACGACGAGTTAGCTGGCATTGGTATTTGTGTACCAGGTTTAATCGATAGTCAAAACGGCATAATAAAGCAGGTCGTTAATATACCGAGTTTAGACAATTTTGAACTTACTAAGCTTATTACCCCCTTTCTCCCTTTTAACCCTTTTCCCCCTATTTTTTTATTGAACGACGCTGATGCAGCTTTACTCGGCGAGCACTGGATCGGAGCAGCTAAAGATTATAAAAACATTGTCATGCTTACTTTGGGCACTGGCGTGGGTGGTGCTGCCATGCTCGACGGACAACTTCTACCACATCCGAGTTTACTGGAAGAAGAAATCGGGCATTGGCAGGTTGATGATGATGATAAATTCAAATGCAATGCCGGGGTAGCTGGATCCATCGAAGCCAAAATCGGCGGACACTGCGTTTTGCAAAGGTATCAGATGACACTTGAGGAAATAGCTGATAAAACTCGGGCTGGAGATGATATGGCCAAAAATCACTTTACAGATCTTTCATACTGGTTCCACGCTATTTTAGAACATGCGGATAATAAGTTTCATCCAGATATATTTGTCATCGGTGGCTCAGGAGCAGAATCTTTAGATTTATTTTTAGACGGTGTCGACCCAATCAAGCCGGTTATTAAAGCAAAACTCGGACAGAAGGCGGGAATTGTTGGAGTTGCTAAACAAATTGTAAACTCTTTTTATAATTGACTAGCCAAAAAGATCAGTTTATAGTACTCTTATTATTAGTTAGGCGGGGTAGAGCAGTGGTAGCTCGTCAGGCTCAAGTTCCGCAAGATGAATATCTGTTGATCTTGCAATGGGCGGCATCTAGAGTAATTTAGATGTGTTTATCTGTCAAATTCGGGGAAGCCGGTCAAAGGTAATCCCGAGCCAAGTCGCGAACTTTTTTTAATTAACTTTAATTTAAAAAGGTGCGCGGAAGGTGTAGAGACTTTACGGCAGACATCCTAAAATAGGATGAAGAGAAAGTCCAGACTACAAATAATCTATTATCAAATAATAGAATTAGTAGCGAAAGCTATAGTAGTAAGCATAACCTGGAGGTCGTAAGTTCGAATCTTACCCCCGCTACTTGTCGGAAATGGACTCCAACTTCCATTTTCATACTTTGTATAAAAATTTCAGTTTCCGTCATTTCCTCCTCTTCCAAGGGAAAACCGTAGGTTTTCCCTATGGCGCTTGTCGCGTTAAACGCGACTTCGCTGTTACCCTTTCCCTTTTCTGAAAACATGCAAGGGAAAGAGGAACAGGGAGCGAAAGCGACCGTTAAGGAGAAAACCGTAGGTTGTCTCCTTAAAGAACGGCGGAGTAGACGGAAGCTGAAAGTCCCGAGTTTACCGAGGGACCGTAAGCTGAAGTCTAACGACGCCGAGGAGTCAGGATAGCTCAATGGTAGAGCACAAGACTCATAAGCTTGTGGTTGTGGGTTCAAGTCCCACTCCTGACACACGGAGAGGCGCTATCGTCTAGCGGCCTAGGACACTAGATTCTCAATCTAGTAACACGGGTTCGACTCCCGTTGGCGCTACACTAAATAAACGACCACGATGGAAAACCAAGATTCCAAAAATAAAAAACCAAACTTTCAACTTAAAGGGCCGAAAAAATCAGATCTTCAAAATAATCCAGGTTGCAGCCGAGCAATTTTTTGGGTTTTGAGCTTATTAATGATCTTTACTGTCATCTCGCTATTTTGGTCACCTGAGATGAAAAATAAACCGAATGAAAAAAACTTATCTGAAATTGTA
>Ga0209211_10010348_pt1 | contig 12183 bp, 13 predicted proteins | sample RifGroA2_FD_183992 | JGI IMG/M metagenome (GOLD analysis project Ga0209211, IMG submission 183992) | Groundwater microbial communities from Rifle, Colorado, USA - Groundwater A2 (SPAdes) (version 2) | ecosystem: Environmental > Aquatic > Deep subsurface > Groundwater | place: Rifle, Colorado... | reverse complement strand
AGTACCCTTTTCAAAAAACTGAAACAATGAAATCTTTAGCCCGATATTGTTCGTATGATAGAAGAAAAAGAATTAATTTTGAACAGGATATGAATACATTGTTTCCCTTAAGTTGACGCGTATGCCCGTTGGGACGAAATTATGGTAAAAATTGCGTCTCTTCCTTATAAAGCTCTGTTAGGAGCGACATTATAAAGAAATTATAGGAATGATTATGCTTGTCTTATTGTTAAAGATAAATACATGATATATTGTAAAATTCAAACAAATACTTTTCCTCATATTCTATTTCGATTTTTTTTAAAAACTCCTGATATTCTTCACTGAAGGCAAATTTTGAATGATGTTTTTCCGGATTCATAATATAGTTAATTAATTAAAGAACAAAGATAGCAATAATGTCGTTCCTACGGAACTATACCGAAGAAATGTTATATTGTTACCATAATGTCATGCCGGAGTTTACACTGACAAAGGAAGTGGCATTATTTTTTACATTCAGCACATCAAAATATTATTTAGCCAAATAAAACAGAAAATATTAAAAAGTAACTACTTTATCACTTTCCATCAATAACGTTGTTAATTCTTTCATGCTGCTCAGGCATGCTCCTTCAATAAATTTCAAATCTTTTAATCCTCTTGCTTCAACACATGAAGTGCAAATTTTTATTTGTCCATTTTTAAGAACAACTGATTTTAACATTCGTTCGATATTATAATAACCATTAGGTGTATTTTGATTAGGAATTGCACAAAAAACAGCATCAGCCATCAAAAAAATATTGACTTGCGAATTTTCATAATCTTTTTGAATTTGCATTGCCAAACGTAATGCGTTGAATGCCTTTTCTGTGCCGTAAGGGGCATCGTTAATGATAATTAATGTTTTCATTTTTCTAATTTTTTATTGCTTTAATTATTATAAAATTTCTTTTACCTAAACCTTTGCCAACTTTTGGTTCTCTTATTTCTTCATTTTTATAAGTGTCGTTTAATGTATTCAAATATGTAAAATCACTAAATCCTGATTTAATAAGTAATTGCGTTAATTCTTCTGCAGAATAAAATTTTGCTTTTTCAAAAATTTTGCTTTTACTTTTTTTATATTCTTTACATAAAGAGCTGTTTTTATCAATAAAACCTATAATAATAGCACCGTTTGGTTTCAATATCCGTTTTGCTTCAGAAAATGATTTTTCAATGTTGTTGAGAAAACAAACTGTTGTTACGAACAATACAAAGTCAAAGGAACTATTGTGGAATGGTAAATTTTCGGCATAAGCTTTAACTACATTAATTCCTCTGTTTTGTGCAAGTTTTGCCATATTTTCAGAAGGTTCTATGCCAATCGTAATTTTTAGGGCTTTTGCAAACCGTCCAGTTCCTGTACCTATTTCAATACCATTTTTATGTGGCGAAATAGCTATCTTTAATGCACTAACTTCTGAACGAAAAATATTCTCGTTCCTATCAAACCAATTGTCGTAATCGGTTGCAACTGTATCGAATATTTTTGAATTATCTTTCAATTTACTTTTAATTTTACTTTTCGCTCAAAATAATTACTGCTCATTCCTTCCTGTGCATTGCCTTTAACACTTTCACCTTTAGTTAGCATTACCTGCAATTGTATTTCAGCATCCATAGCATTGTTTAATGGCTGTATAGTCATCGGTAAACTTGTAATATCAGCATCTTCATAGCCCTGAAGTTTATCGCCAATTAAACGACAAGCCATTGGGAGATTTACATCCCAACCGGGAGCAAATTTTGAAAGCGAATTTGTTCCGATAGTTGTTGGGTCAATATAGAGCCATGCATTGCGATAAGGCGAAGGAATATTGTTTTCTTTTTTACTGCCAATGACAGTGAGAACTGTTTTTTGTTCCCCTCTTTTTGTTTCAATCAGAAATGTACCATCTGGCTGTTTGAAAGATTTTTTTGTTTCCTTATCCAAAATGTCAATAATAATTTTGTCATCGTCTTTCCATTGACCGTTGTTGGCGTGGCAAGAAATACAATTTTTTGAATTGCTTAAAATTCCCACTGCTGGCGGATAAGCGTAAGCTGAGTTAATTCCGAATGAAGCGGATGTATTCGTTTTACTAAATTCAGGGTGATACAATTTTACTTGTTTCGTGATAATATTCAACACCACTATCCCAAATACAATAATTGACAGAATGATGATTTTTGCTCTCATAATTTTTCGATTTAGTCGGTTATTTATAATGTAAACCCAATAAAAGCACTTGATACAAGAACAATAATAGCAAAGACAAGACAGATTTCACATAATTTTTTTCTGCGTGTCCTTAATTTAAAGAAGCTTGATACTGCCTGTGGTTCGGGGTTTATCTCTTTTGAAAAAGTAAAGAATATTTTATTGATTGCAGGGTTTATTTTAAAGAATATTACAACCATAATAAAAACCATTGCGAAAACAGAGAAAAGTTTTATAGCCAAAGCAATTGTTGCAACAGAAGATAATTCTTTAAATGCACCATGAAATAAATAATGGTTAAAAGGTATTCCAAAACCAGTAACAAATAGAACAATAATAAAAGTAATACAAAATGGTGCATTTCCCTGTAATGTATCTTCTACAACTTTATCTAATTCGTAAATAAGTTTTGGACCATATTGGCTTCGGCTTTTAACTAAATTTCTGTTATAAAATGGTGCTGCGGCACAGCCAACAAGTGCGATATTGTGCAAAGCCAATAAAAAAGAGTGTATTAAATTTTCCATATTGTTTTGTTAATTAAAATGTTAATATTTTCTCGTTAGCTCTTATCATGATGTACAAATCGCTTAAAGATGAAATCGGACATGTTTTCGAGCCTTCCATTTTTCTACTTCGCATACATGTACCACAGGCTAAAATATTACCGCCTTTATCAATAAAATCATTCAGCTCACTTTTTATGTCAAATTCATTATTGGAAATATTCGATAATTCAACTCCTTTTCCCAATAAAAATATTGAAACTGTGTCATTTTCAGCAATTGAATAATTTGCAAGTCGTAATGCATTCCAAGCTGTTTCTGCATCATTAGTTGAAATAACTATTCCGATTTTTATGGGCTTATTATTTTTAGATGTTTTGGATCCTTCACAGTCTGAATTGTTCTGTGAATAAATACTTGCTGTTGCAAGAAATAATAAGAAAAATAAAACAATTAATTTTTTCATACTTGTATTTATTGTTGAATTAAATTCTGATTTTTTTTAATGTTTTCAATTAGTACTTCACGCATTATTTGACATGCTTTAGCAACTTTTATTGTAGATAATTTATAGAAAGCATTTAAACCTTCTTTGCGTTGTATTAATATTCCTTTTGTTATTAAAACTGTTAAATGTTGTGAAAGATTTGATTTTAAAACTCCCGTTGCTTCTTGTAATTCTCTAAATGACATTTCATTATTGTTTAATATGTCTATAATTTCAATTCTGATAGGATTTGCCAAAGCTTTACATATATTAGAGTGTAAGGTATAAAGTGTTTTATCTTTCATTTTGTTTAGATGTTTAATAATCTATAAGTTTATATGTTTACAAAATTATAAACAAATTTTATAATCACCAAATTTTTAAAGAAAATAATTTGTTATAAACATGCATTTTTATCAGAGGCAGGCTGAATCATTCTTTAAACATTTTTATGAACCGTGTTCCATCCGACTTAGAAACTGCCCTGAACATGCCCGTTGTATTAAAAGAAAACGCAAAATTTCCTTTTGCATCAAGAACAATAACTCCACCAGTGCCACCTTGAGGTGTAAGTACCTGATTTATTACATAGTCGGCAGCCTCGCTTACCGACAGATTTTTAAAAGCCATAAGAGCATTAATCTGAAATGCAATGGAGTTTCGTATAAAAAATTCTCCCCATCCAGTACACGAAACGGCACAAGTATTATTATTAGCATAAGTTCCGGCGCCAATTATGGGAGAATCGCCAACCCGCCCGAATTTCTTCATACTCATACCACCTGTAGAGGTACCTGCAGCGAGATTCCCCGATTTGTCGAGAGCAACACAACCTACTGTTCCATGTTTGTCATCCTTTTTTGCTTTGAGGTAGCGTTGCCACGATTTTTCTGTTTTAAAATAAGAACTGTCCACCATTTCGAGTCCGTTTTCACGGGCGAATTTTGAAGCTCCGTCTGTGATTAATAAAACATGCCCCGATTTTTCCATAACAAGCCGTGCTGCTGAAATAGGGTTTTTAATATCGCCTACACCAGCTACTGCACCTGCCTGCAGGGTTTTTCCGTCCATAATAGAAGCATCTAATTCGTTATGTCCATCGGCATTAAAAACAGCACCTTTGCCTGCATTAAAAAGCGGACAATCTTCGAAGAAGCAGATTACTTTTTCAACAGCATCAAGGCTGGAACCACCGTTTTTCAAAATGTTTTCACCAATGAACATGGCAGAATCAAGAGCATTTTTATATTGTTCGGAGTTTTTTGTGTTTTCCTGTGTAATGTTACCAGCACCTCCGTGAAGCATGATAGCATAAGAATTTTGACATTTAACATTCTGAAAGAAGAGGAGTAAGATAAAAATGAAACAAATAAATATACGCATAATTTTTTGTTACTACACAGCAGCAAATATATTACATTTTTTATTCACCCAATGATAAGAAACCATAAAAAATGTTCAATGCCAAACGACCAACTAACAATGTTCAAGTCATCGTTCGTAATCTAACGGACTCGCTTAATTGTCAACCGGACTTTTGCCGCGATTGAGATTCTTTCTGGCAGTTTCAATACTTTTTGAAAAGATAGAAAGAAGTTCCAAACATTCTTTATATGATTAGCAGCTTTTGTGTTCGGCAGGGTTTCTACAATCTCTGCTATCATAACTGCAAAATCAATTAAACAATCTTCAATATCAAACTTTCTTTCTTCTTTTATCATTTTTACTTTTTTTATTTGCTCATTGTAAATTGGACATTTGGCATTATTCGTTTTTTAATCTTAATCTTCTTTCATTGGCTGCTGAGCAGTCACAAAATCTTCTATGTTTATCGTTTGACTTCTAACTTTTTACTTTGTTCATTGTTCGCTGTTTATTATTCGGAAAAATGTTAATAGAAGTCCTGCCTGAGCGGGAGAACTATGAACATAGAACCTTAAACTTTCTACTTTTTCGGTTTCAACCATTTATCTAACCAGCCAAAAAATTCGCGTTGCCATAAAATACTGTTTTGTGGTTTTAACACAAAATGCGATTCGTTGGGAAAAATTAAAAGTTTACTTGGTATTCCTCTTAATTGCGCCGAATTAAATGCCTGCATACTTTCGGTATAAGGAATTCTGAAATCGTTTCCGCTCGAAATCATCATAATTGGAGTATCCCAGTTTTGCACAAATTTATGCGGACTATTAGCATAAGTTTTTTGTGCTACTTTGTTATTTTTTTCCCAGAACGCACCGCCTAAATCGTGGTTAGTAAAAAATTCTTCTTCGGTTTCGGCGTACTGGCTTTCTAAATTAAACATTCCACAATGTGCAATAAAAGCTTTAAATCTTTTGTTATGGTTACCTGCCAACCAATAAACCGAATAAGCCCCATAACTTGCTCCTATACAACCCAAATGAGCAGCATCAACGTAGCTTTCTTTTTTCGCATTGTCAATTGCCGATAAATAATCTTTCATGTTTTGTCCGGCGTAATCGCCCGAAATTTGTGCGTTCCATTCCTGACCAAACGAAGGAAGTCCTCTACGATTTGGGGCTACAATAATATATTCATTTGCAGCCATAATCTGGAAATTCCAGCGATAGCTAAAAAACTGACTAACTGTGCTTTGTGGACCACCCTGACAATATAAAATTGCAGGATATTTTTTAGTAGAATCGAAATCGGGAGGATAAATAAACCAAACAAGCATTTTTTTATTGTCAGTTGTTGTAATCCAGCGTTCTTTTGATTCGCCCATTTTAACTTGAGTATAAATGTTTTTATTTACAAATGTTATTTGCGATTCTTTGCCATCGTTTACATTCACTTTGTATATTTCGGTTGCCATTGCCATTGCCATTTTCCCTCCAATCATAACATCACCCACTAAGTTGATGGTTGTATAATCGTGTTTACCATTTGTTATTTGCTTAACAATCAGTGAAGTTGAAGAATAATCACGTTTTCCGTTTTTAATCTGGGCAGTTAATTGTGACTCAACATCAATAGAATATATTTGCTCAGTTGCCCTGATTCCGCTGATAAAATAAATTTTTTTATTATCAGCAGACCACTGAAAACCTGAAGCGTTCTGGTCGAAATTTTCAGTTAAATCAAGTTTTTGTTTAGTTGATAAATCCATAACAAATAATCTTTGTTTATCCGATTCGTATCCGGCAGTTGCCATGCTTTGCCAAGCCATGAGTTTTCCATCGGGCGAAAAGCAAGGATATTTATCGTAACCCGGCATACCTTCAGTAAGATTTTCAGTTTTATTTGTTTCAACATTATATAAATAAATATCACTATTTGTACTAATTGAATATTCGTTAGGCGTCATTTTTTTGCAGGTATATGCAATTCCTTTGCTGTTGGCTGTCCAGCTAATTTCTTCGCCTTCAAAATATGGCGAAAGTGGAGAATCATACGGCTCGCCTTCCATAATATCTTTACCATTTGTTATTTTCCCATTTGTTATTTCGGAATAAAAAATATGGCTCACATTTGCATCTTCCCAATGATTCCAATGGCGATACATAAGTTCGTTTGCAATATAAACTTCCGATTTTGGTAAGTCGGGATAAATATCCTGAGGTGTATTACGAACTTTAACATCTTTACAATAAAGCACTTTGTTACCATCGGGCGAATATTCAAAACTATTTATATCTCCTTCAATATCAGAAATTTTAATTTGCCCGCTACCATCTGCATTCATTTCCCAAATTTGAGAGCTGCCGCTTTCATCAGAAAGAAATCCAATCTTTTTACTATCGCTTGTCCAACGTGGATTTGATTCAGAGCCCTTAAATTTTGTTAAATGTTTTAACTCTTTGCCGTCAATTGTAACAGAATATAAATCAGTGAACCCATGATTGGCAGAAATGGAATATCTCGTTAACGAAAAAACAATATTTTTACCATCAGGTGATAATTTTATTTCTCCAATTCTTCCAAACTTCCATAAAAGTTCAGGCGTTACTTTAGTTTCGGTAATTGGCTGATTTTCTAACGAGTCCATTTCGCAGGCAGTAATCTGATTGTTATCGGATTGCTTATTAATTGAATCACTGTCATTTTTACTTATGCACGATGTAATTAATACTGCTGATGCAATTATTAAAAAGAAATTGAATTTTTTCATTATGTTGATATTTTATTATTGTTAAACGACTACATTATTTCATGCCTGCTGAATTATTGTTAGCAGGTATTATTTATTTTTACCAATAGTTTGGCAAGCTCACTACATGTATTTTGTTCCTATCGGGACTTTCATTTTTTTTATCCTCTTCATTTGGATAGGATACGGAAGTGAACTCGTCAAAAATGGGAGTTTGTTGCGTCGCATATAAATGTTTTTCTTCGATTAGATTTACATCGTGCGACACTTTTTTGTGTTTCGTTTCTAACCCCGACCTAAAGGTCGGGGCTACAAACATTTCGTCCCTATCGGGACTTTTAGATTTCAACCGTTGATTTGTATAATTAAATAATTCTGACATTAATTCAATTTTTAGTCGGTTAGTATTGATATTTTATATTGTATTCCTGTTGAATTATTTCGTTAAAATTATTTTTTTTAAGACCTTAAGGTTTTATTTTTTTTTATCTAATCTATTTAAACCATCTATAGCAAGTTGAAAATTCGGAACAATAGTTTTTGCCTGTTCATAAAATTCAATTGCCTTTGCTTTGTTTTTCAGTTGTTCGTAACAATATCCCTTATTATACACTGCCTCAACGTAATCGGCTTTTAGTGCTAATGTTGAGTCGAAATATGAAATGGCTTTTTCAAATTCATTTAAATACACCATATTAATATATCCTTGATTAAAAAAAGCATGAATATACGATTTGTCAATATTTTTTATGATAAACTGATACTCGGTTAATGCCTTTTGTACGTTGTTATTTTCCTGATAAAACATTGCTAAATTATAATATGGCTGAATATCTTTAGGGTTAATGTTTATTGCTGCATTATAATATTGAATAGCAATACTATCTTTAAGTTCAGCATTAATTAAACCAAGCATCATAAACGCTTCAAAATATTCGGGATTGTTTTCGGTTGCCTTCTGAAAATTCAAAATAGCGGCTTTGTTTTCTTTTTTTTCGCGGTGTAACATTCCTCTTATAAAAAACATTTCGGCATTATGTGGATTTACTCCAGCGGCTAAATCAAGATATTCGTTTGTCTTTTTATAATCTTTTACATAAAAATAAATAGTTGCAATTTTCACTAAAACCTCGCCGTTATCAGGATTGATGCGGTTACACTTTTCGAGAGTGTTTTTTGCTTCTTCAGAATTACCTTTCGACAAATACATTTCGCTTAATTTAACAAAGTGCTCGAATTTAAGAGAATCGAGTCGGGTAGCAATTATTGCATCGTTTATGGCGCTATCTATAAGTAATTTGTTATAATATAGTTCAGAACGACGCATAAAAAGTTCTCCGTTACGGGGATTTTTTCTGATTTCGATTGATATTTGCTGAATACTCAACGAGTCTAATGGTTTTTTTAATAACGCATCAACTGAAGATTGATTGGAACCACAACCCCAAATAAAACCAACAATAAACAAGAAATATATAGCTTTTATTATTTGTTTATTAATATTCTGATTGAAAATGATTGAATGAGATTGAATAAGATTGAATGAAGTTGATGAGATTGAATGAGATTGAATGAGGTTGATGAGATTGAATAAGATTGATAAGATTGAGAGCTTTTCAATCTTGTTTTCACAATCTTTTTTCAATCTTGTTTTTTTCAATCTTTTCAATCTTCTTTATAATCATTATATTCTCAAAACAAGTTATGCTTTTACAGGTTGAACCGGGCTTAATTTCTCTTTAATTTTTGTAGCTAATTCTTCACAAAGCTCAACATTATCTGTAAGAATTTGCTTAACGGCATCGCGTCCTTGTCCAAGTTTTGTTTCGCCATACGAAAACCACGAGCCGCTCTTTTTTATAATGTTATGTTCAACGGCAAGGTCAATAATTTCGCCAATTCTTGATATGCCTTCGCCAAAAATCATATCAAATTCGGCTTTGCGGAATGGCGGAGCCATTTTATTTTTTACAACTTTAACTCTAACGCGGTTACCATAAGCTTCTTCGCCTTCTTTAAGTTGCGAAATTCTTCTAATATCTAAACGAACCGAAGAATAAAATTTAAGTGCATTACCACCGGTTGTCGTTTCGGGACTACCAAACATAACTCCAATTTTATCGCGAAGCTGGTTAATAAACATACAGCAGGTATTTGTACGACTGATATTTCCAGTTAATTTACGAAGTGCCTGCGACATTAAACGTGCTTGTAAGCCCATTTTTGATTCGCCCATTTCGCCTTCAATTTCGGCTTTTGGAGTAAGTGCAGCAACAGAGTCAATTACAATAATATCAATTGCACCTGAACGAATGAGATTATCTGTAATTTCAAGTGCTTGTTCGCCGTTATCTGGTTGCGATATATAAAGGTTTCCAACATCAACACCAAGTTTTTCGGCATAAGCACGGTCAAAAGCATTTTCTGCATCAATATATGCAGCAATACCTCCTGCTTTTTGAGCTTGGGCAATTGCATGAATTGCAAGAGTAGTTTTACCCGACGATTCTGGTCCATAAATTTCAACAACTCTGCCACGTGGATAACCGCCTATACCAAGTGCCATATCGAGCGAAATTGAGCCCGATGAAATTGTAGCAACATCAACAACGGTTTGGTCACCCATTTTCATTATTGTGCCTTTTCCGTAATCTTTTTCTAACTTGTCTAATGTTACTTGTAATGCTTTAAGTTTTTCTTTAAGCATTGATTGGTCTTTTTGTTCTTTTTTGTTTTCCATAAAATGATATTTATTTTAAATTATTTTTTAAATATTAGTGAAGCATGGTCGCTTGTTTTAACTTTATAAATAAATTTTTCGATAATTACTTTTTCCGATATAACAAAAGTAGCTCTTTTTATTCTGACATAATGTAATTTTAATTTTCAAATTTAATAAAATTTAGATAAATTGTAACTAATCTTGTTAAAGTTAATATAATTTTTCGTTTAACTTGCACCATATTTCTCGCAAATATATTGTCTCGCAAAGACGCAATGCTCGCAAAGTTTTAAGCTCGCAGAGTTAAAAAAATCATTTATGATTTTTTTCATTGCGTGCTAAAACAAGTCAAATCCGAAAGAAACAATTATTCACAGTCCCGATGCTTCGAAAGCGAGCTATTGCGTAATTTAACGTCATGGCAGGCTGTCATCTTGAGCTTGTCGAAAAACTGCCATCTCATAAAAATTTCTACTTTTTTGTTGATTTTGACATTGCTAAACCCTTTGTCACCCATTTATTTTTTCTATTTTCATTGCGTTCTCTGCGACTTTGCGTGACAATTTTATACATACTGAATAGTTACGATAAATTTAAAAACTAAAATAATGTCAAAATTTATTTAACAATCACAAATATTTGTAACTACTCACTTCATAAAAAATCCTTTACTAATCTTATGCGTATTATTTCTCGCAAAGACGCAATGCTCGCAAAGTTTTAAGAACGCAAAGTTAAAAAAATCATAAATGATTTTTTTCATTGCTTGCTTACAGCAGATTTATTATTCGAGAGATGTAAACTTCTCATTATTCATCATTTTTATCTGATATCTACTGAAACTTCGGTACGAGATTTTTTTCCTTGCGTACCTTGCGCCTTTGCGTAACAACTTTTATGGCTGCTGAATAGTTACAAATATTTTAATATTTTTCTTTCACTAAAATAATATACGCTGGAAAATGGTCGCTATATCCGCCCATCCAATTTCCAGCAACATAAGTTCTAAAAGGGTAACCTGCAAAAGCACCATCTTTTTGAACTAAAAAATTCTTATTAAAAATTTTTGCATGTAAAAAACGATACGACGATTTATCTTTTTCTAATAATGGTTGCGAAACAATAATTTGGTCGAATAAATCCCACTTATCCCTATATGCCAAACTTCCAATTCCATCTTTTACAAACATATTGTACATTGGGTTAAAAAGGTCGCCCGACTTTAGTTCTTCTACATTTCCTTTTGCTTGTAAGTGTTGAGTTAGACTTTTATTTGTAGGGTCGTCGTTTAAATCGCCCATTATAATAATTTTTGCATTAGGGTCCGATTTATAAATTGAATCTGCGAGTGATTTACAAAGGTCGGCGGCGGCATTTCTTAAAGGTGCACTTCGTTTTTCGCCACCGCTTCGCGAGGGCCAATGATTTACGATAAAATTAAACTTTTCGCCATCAAGATTTCCTGTAACAACCAATTGGTCGCGGGTAAACCAATCAGTTTTGCCGGATATGCGTAAGGTTGCTGAAAGTACGTTTGTTACTGTAAAATATTTTTTCTGATAAAGCAATGCAACATCAACACCACGTTTATCGGGACCTTCAACTAAAACATATCCATAATTTAATGGTGCCATTAATGGTGAAACAATTAAATCTTCGAGAACATTTTTATTTTCGACTTCGCTAACACCAATAATAACTGGTCCTTTCGCTTGTATTTCATCAGCAATTTGAGTAATAACTTCTGAGTTATGCTCAATTTTAGTGTTATATTTTTTAGTATTCCAATTATTTTTCCCGTTTGGTAAAAATTCTTCATCATTTTTGTTTGGGTCATTAATTGTATCGAAAAAATTTTCTAAATTATAAAATGCCACACATAATGCCTTGTATTTTTTTTCTTGCGAAAAAGTGTTAATATTCAATAGTATCAACAAAACAGAAACCCAAAAGAGCTTTACCATATTTACGAATTTTAATTTCTCAAAGTTAAAATAAATGTAATTGAAATGTGCATTTAAGTTAAATATCGGGTTAAAATTATTTTGATGTGCTAGAAATATTTTCAGACCTTTGTAAGATGATAAACAAAAGTCAAGAAAAACACAGCATAGATATCCAAATATATAA
>Ga0209211_10010347_pt1 | contig 12184 bp, 10 predicted proteins | sample RifGroA2_FD_183992 | JGI IMG/M metagenome (GOLD analysis project Ga0209211, IMG submission 183992) | Groundwater microbial communities from Rifle, Colorado, USA - Groundwater A2 (SPAdes) (version 2) | ecosystem: Environmental > Aquatic > Deep subsurface > Groundwater | place: Rifle, Colorado... | reverse complement strand
GCACTGGGAGGCGGCGGCGGGAATCCGCAATCTCTTCGATGAAGTCGGCCGCATCCCAAGCCCCTTTGCGGCCGCGGCCCCTGGTGGCGCCTATATCCCCAACGACTATCCCATCGAGGGCCGTTCAATCTTTGCACAGATAAGCGGCCATTTCTGATCTTCTTGAGCATGGCAGGTAAAAAGGGCTCCGATCTTGCGGCTTTGATCGGAGCCTTTTTGCGTGGAGTTCCGGCGCCCAATGTATTTTCCCTCCGATTTCCGCTTTGCTTCGCGGATTGCTCCGGCAGGCGGCATTCCTCCCCTTGTTCAGATTTCATCTTGCTATTTCCGATTATCCGCTATTACAGTGAAAACGAAACTGCAAAACCGCGTGGCGTTCCCCTTCAATCTTCAGGAAGTTAGTAACCGATCACGGGGGAGTGCCCCGGAAGTCAAATAACCATGGAATCACCCTTCGGGTATAAGTTTCGTTTTGAGCAGACAAGCTGCTCAACTCAGCTAAAAGCGGCCCCAGGGCACCACATCTTACGGAAATTATGCGGAAACAGCCGACAATCAGCGTATATCTGCTGGGGATGAATTTGCTCCTGCTTTGCGGGCTCTTTCCGGTCTTCAGTTATTTAATCCTCCGTGAGACCGTTCAGCTTCGTGACGTTCAACTTGAGCGCAACGTCAATATGATCCGCCAGAGCCTGACCATCAGGAGCGCCTCTCTGACCAGAAGTACGGCCATGAGCGCCAGGGAGGCGGTGGCCGGTTATGACTTCACATTTTTACAGAATCTGGTTGTCGAGGTGGCCAGCAACGATCCGGAAATTCTTTACTGCATGATCATGGACCTCTCCCAGAATGTTGTCGCGCATAGTGATATTAATCTGGTTGGCAGTCGTCTGACGGGAGAGCTTGACAACAAGGCCGGCTCTTTGATGAAGATGAAGTTTCCTGCGCAAAGGCCGAGCGAAATAATTCCGGTTGAGTATTTTTGGTCGATGAAGGGAAATGGCAACGGCAACGGCAAAGGCCTTATGGAGACGGCTTTCCCCGTCTATAGCGGCGACGCGCTTTGGGGAATAATCCGGTGCGGCTATTCGTTGGCGCCTTTGGAAGAGGAAATTGCCAGTACGAAGACGGAATGGCTTGCGCAGATGCGCCATGTCACTATCTATTTTGTTTCAGTCCTGGTCATTTTTTTTCTTGCGGGACTGACGATGGTTATTGCCACGACCCGTTATTTTGTCCGGGCTACGAGGGCGCTGCATGCCGGGGTGCGGCAGGTAGCGGCAGGGGATCTTGCCCTGGAAATAGCCCCTCAGGACATGGTTTGCCAGGAATTTGCCGAGCTGGCCGGCTCGTTTAACAGCATGACCAAAAAACTGCGCTTGATGCGGCAACAGCTTGATGAGTACACTTTCTCTCTCGAGCAGAAGGTCGTGGACAGGACGCAGGAACTTCAGAAGGCGCAGGACATCATGGTCCGGCAAGCCCATGAAGCAGGCATGGCCGAGATTGCGATAGGCGTATTGCATAACATCGGCAACGCCATCACTCCCGCGCAGGTTGGGACCACGATGCTGTGTAACCATCTGGCCGAAAGCCCTCTTCGTCACAGGCTGGTGGAGTCCCTTGCTCCGCTCCTCGATTTGCTTGAAGGAAAGAGGCCACTCAGTCCGGAAGAAAAAGAGCGCTGCTTTAATATCATCCGTTATCTGCCCGCCGGGATTACCGAGGAATTGGACCGTGCCGTCAGCGAGCTTCGGGCAATTATCGATAAGCATCGGCACATAGAAAGTATTATCCGGTTGCAGATGCGCTATGCGAGGATCATGGACTTCTGTGAGTTGCTCGATCTCAACAATCTCGTGAAAGATGCGCTGAAAATCCTGGGTGACGATATTGCCAAGCGTAATATTACGGTCGTAATGCAGCTGGAGGAGGTGCCTCCGATTAAGGTGGAAGAAACCAAGCTTCTCCAGGTTCTGGTAAATCTGATCAAGAACGGTTATGAGTCCATGGATGGCTCCGAAGGAAAAAAGCGGGAGTTGGTTATTGCCACCAATACCCGTAAGGATAAAGCTGAGTTGAGCAGCTTGTCTGCTCATACGAAACTTATGCCCGAAGGGTGCAAAGCTGAGTTGAGAAGCTTGTCTGCTCAAACGAAACTTATACCCGAAGGGTGCAATGAGCAACTGATGGTCCTCTTTTCGGTTACTGATAGTGGTTGCGGATTTACAGAAGAAGAAAAGAACCGGTTTTTCAAATTTGGCTATTCCACCAAGGAACGTGGCAGCGGCTTCGGTTTGCATGCCTGCGCCAACTATGTGATTGCCAATAACGGGATTATTGAGGCTGCAAGTGACGGGCCGGGGAAAGGCGCGCGGTTTAGTGTGCTTTTCCCTGCTGCCGTGTAGCCCCAAAAGGAGCGAAGCAAGATAAATGATACTGGACATGAGGCAACAGCCCCGGCGTATTCTGGTAATTGATGATGATCGGGATGTCTGGAAGGCATATAGAATGGTTTTAGCTCCGGAAATGGAATATTCCGGAACATCCGCTGAAAAAATAAACCGGCTGCTCACGCCTGAAATGGATAATGATCCGGCAGCCGCAATTTTTTCGCTGTCTTTCGCCGCTCAAGGTCAGGAAGGGGTCGCCATGGTGGAGGAGGCGGTGAGCAAGAATGAGCCCTTTGCCCTGGCCTTTGTCGATGTCCGAATGCCGCCCGGCTGGGACGGCATGGAGACAGCAAAGCGAATCAGGGCACTGGACCCGGAGATCGAACTGGTTATTGTCACCGCTTATTCAGATCGCAGCATTGAGGAGATTGTCCGGGCGGTGGGTTCGTCGGAAAAGCTTCTTTTTTTGCGCAAACCCTTCGACCCCGACGAACTCAGACAGCTCGCCATCTCTCTAACGGTTAAGTGGAGTCTTGCCCGCTTGGCCGAAAAGCAGCGCAAGGATCTGGTCGTTTCGGAGTATCGGTTCCGTTCCCTGGTGGAGACAACCAGCGATTTTGTCTGGGAAGTTGACCGCGAAGGACATTTTCTCTACTGCTCCCCGGTAAGCCGGGATCTATACGGGTATGCTCCGGAGGAACTTTTAGGGCAACATTTCTTTGCCGTGCTGGACGCGCCGGAAAACCAGGCGCAGGCCCGCCGGGTTTTTGACGAGTGCGTTGCCACCGGCAGTCAATTTCAGAACATGGAAAATACCTGTCTCACTAAATCAGGGACAAGTATTATCATCGAGTCGAGCGGTACGCCGGTATTTGATGAACAAGGACAAGTTTGCGGTTATCGCGGCATAGACCGGGATATCACGGGGAGAAAAGCGAACGAAGCCGAGCGGCAACGGCTGGAAACAAGGCTCCGGCAATCCCAGAAGATGGAGGCCATCGGCACCCTGGCCGGCGGCATAGCCCATGACTTCAACAACATTTTGTCTCCCATTCTCGGTTACACCGAACTGGCGTTGACCAGGATTTCCCCGCACGATCCCCTGGCCGCAGATTTGCAGCAGGTCATCAAGGGCGCCATGCGGGCCAAGGAGCTGGTCCAGCAGATTCTCGCCATCAGCCGTCAATCTCCCAAGGAGCGAAAGCCCCTGCAGCCGCACCTGGTGGTGAAGGAGGCCCTCAAGCTGCTGCGGGCCTCCCTGCCATCCACCATCGAGATCCGCGAGGATATTTCCACCGAGTGCGGAGCCATCCTGGCCGATCCGACCCAGCTGCACCAGATCATCATGAATCTCTGCACCAACGCCTACCACGCCATGCGCAAGACCGGCGGGGTGCTGGGGGTGAGTCTTGCGGAAGTGACCGTAGGGGAGGAGGACAGCAAGGTGGCCAGCTTTGAGCTTGCCCCCGGAGATTATGTGCTGTTCGAAGTAAGCGATACCGGTTACGGCATGGACCAGGCAACCCTGGCCCGGATTTTTGAGCCCTATTTCACCACCAAGGCCACGGGGGAAGGGACCGGCCTGGGTCTTTCCGTGGTCCACGGCATTGTCAAAAGCCATCATGGGCAGATCACCGTATACAGCGAACCGGGTCGGGGTACGAAGTTTAATGTCTACCTGCCCAGAGTCATGGAAGAGAGTGTCTTGCAGATCGGCGCGGTCTGCCGGGAGATCATTCCCACCGGCACGGAGCGGCTGCTGGTGGTGGACGACGAGGAAATGATCACCGGGATGCTGATGGTGATCCTGCAAAATCTAGGCTACCAGGTAACCATTTCCAACAGCAGCCTGGAGACGCTGTCCCTTTTGGAACACGATCCAGATAATTTTGACCTGTTGATCACCGACTTGACCATGCCCGTCCTGACCGGCTTCGAGCTGTCCCAGAAGGCGCTGGCCATCCGTCCTGATTTGCCCGTTATTCTCTGCACCGGCTTCAGCGAACTGATCAACAAGGAACAGGCTCAGGCCACGGGCATCCGGGCCTACCTGATGAAGCCGGTTTCGGTGCGGGAGTTGGCCCAGACGGTGCGCAAGGCTCTGGATGAGAAATACCCGAGCCTTTTCAGGGCGCTTTGACCAGTATAGGCATAATGCCCTTTGCTTGCCCTCTCTGGCCCGTATAATTTGAAGGTTCTGAGTCTGAGGCGGCCACCTCTCTTTTTGTTGACCCGTGATAGGGGAACCGTGCTATAATGCCTCCATTTCCCATCCCCTGGATAATTTAACGGAGTCGCAGATCATATGGATATAGCTACCATTATCGGCCTGGTCATGGGCTTCGGGGCCGTGATCGGCGGCCAGCTCCTTGAGGGCGGCCACATTGCCGCCCTTCTTCAGCCCACCGCAGCCGTCATTGTTTTGGGGGGGACATTGGGGGCAATCTTTGTTTCTTTTCCTCTTAAGGATCTTCTCCGGGCTTTTCATAACGCCGCCACGGCCTTTTTCCCCCAGGAAGAAAATCCGGAGGATCTTATCGGTAAGCTGGTTGCTTTTGCCGGCATCGCCAGGAAGAACGGGCTGATAACTCTGGAGCAGGATGCGCAGCGGGTCAAGGATCGTTTTCTGGGCCAAGGGTTGGAAATGGTGGTGGACGGTCTGGACCCCGAAGAGGTCTTGTCGGTCCTGCAGATCGAACTCACCAATTTCGAGGAACGACACAAGGTCAGCGCCGAGGTTTTTGAGGCCGCCGGCGGTTTTGCCCCAACCATTGGCATCATCGGCGCGGTTCTGGGGTTGATTCATGTAATGAACAATCTTTCCGATACCTCCAAACTCGGCGCGGGGATTGCCGTGGCCTTCGTGGCCACGATCTATGGTCTGATGGTCGCCAACATTGTCTGCATTCCCATCAGCACCAAACTCAAGAAAAGATTGAAGGAGCAGATTCTTCAGCGGGAGATAGTGATCGAGGGCCTTCTCTCCATTCAGAAAGGCGAGAACCCCAGGATGATCGAAAAACGACTGCGAGGGTTTACCCTGACCAGCGGGACGCTGATTTACAGTCGAGGCAAAGGGGGTATGCATGAGCAGACTTAAAAGGCCAAAAGCTCACGAGAAGGAGCCAAAACTGGAGCGGTGGCTGGTTTCCTATGCCGACTTCATTACCCTGCTTTTTGCCGTTTTTGTAATGCTCTACGCCATGTCCATCGTGGACCAGAATAAGATGAATGAGGTCCAGGCCTCGATCCAGGCCTCTTTTTCCCGGGACATTTCCCCTCCGCCCCCCAAGGTTATCGGTGACAGGGATTTTGGCCTGATTCCCGAAGTGCTCGACCAGTCGTCGCTGTCCCAGGGGCAGGATGAGGCCTCTGCCGCCGAGACCAGGGAGTTTTCCCGGATAAAGGATGAGGTTCAGGCCAATCTTCAGGAGTTTGCCGCCAAAAACGAGGTGGGGTTAACTGTCAACGAGCGGGGCTTGGTGATCAGTCTGAAAGAGGCGGGGTTTTTCCCCTCCGGCACTGCCGGGGTGCAGGCGCAGGCCATGCCCCTGCTGGACAAGATCGCCGCCTCCATCTCCCGCTCTGTCAACCCCATCCGCATTGAAGGGCATACGGATAATGTGCCGGTCAAGTCCCCTGCCTTCCCTTCCAACTGGGAACTCTCCACGGCCCGCGCCAACAGCCTTGTCCATTATCTCATCGAGAAGCACGGCTTTGATGGCGCCAAGCTGTCCGTGACCGGGTATGCTCAATACCGCCCGATTGCGGATAATGCCACCGACGAAGGCCGGAAGCTCAACCGGCGGGTTGATATTGTATTGCTTTCCCGGAAGGGAGCCCAGGGCGAGGCGCTGCGATCCGGCGCGGAATAGCGGATGGGCGCGCAGTCCGGAGAAATGGGATGGTGAGTTCATGTCCCCCCACTCGAAAATGATTCCTGTCGGGGTGACTTCGGAGGTCGACCTGGCCCATCTCTGGTCCCTGGTTTTGCACGCCGCACAGATCCGGCATAGCCTTCGGCATGACGAAGCCGGCTGGCAGCTTTTGGTTTCTGAGGAAAACTTTTCCTGCGCCAGGGAAGAGTTGCGGCTTTTTGCCGAAGAAAATCGCAACTGGCCGCCGGAACAGGCCGCCCGAGCCAAGCAGGAGGTCATTGTCGAGAATGCGCCGCCCGTGTTGCCGGTTATGGGCGGGCTGGCTGTTTTTTATGCCATTACCGGCGGTTGGGAGAGTCACAGCCACTGGTTCGTCAGAGGCGCTCTTGACCGAGCCCTGGTGCTCAGGGACGGAGAGTGGTGGCGGCTGATTACCGCCCTGACCCTGCATGCGGACAGCGTGCACCTGCTCGGCAACATTTTCTTCGGCGGCCTGCTGGTCTATTGCCTCTGTCGGCATCTTGGCAGCGGTATTGCCTGGTTCTCGGTGCTGCTCACCGCTGTCCTTGCCAATGCCATCAATGTGGTTCTGCATGACGATCCCTATCATTCCATCGGTTTTTCCACCGCGGTATTCGGCATGGTCGGCATGTTGAGCGGCATGCGTCTGCGTCGGATCGGCGGTTGGCAGGAGATGGTGCTGGCCCTGGGCAGCGCGGCAGGCCTGCTGGCGCTCATGGGTTCTTCCGGGGAGAGGACCGATCTTGGTGCGCATTTCTGGGGGGTCGGGGTTGGTCTGTTGGTCGGCATGCTCCTTGCCGCTCGGGCCCTGACCGGGGAGCGGGTTCTTGCGCCAGTCTGGCAATGGCTGCTCTTTGCCGGCAGTATGATGCTGGTGCTTGGCTCCTGGCTGTATGCCCTTTACAGTCCCTGGAAAGGCTGGTAGGGTAATGCCTTAAGTGAGGGCAGGGTGGATGGATGTTGCCCAACTTTGCCTGGAGATCAGGTAGTAATTTGTTGAATTTTGTCGGGTTACGAACCTCCCAGGGCTTGATCTGGACAGGCACATAATTTTTTCAAAAAGGAGTCAAGCCAATGGCTTGGGATGATCAGGACCAGCAGTCCCCCTGGGGCAAAAAGAAAGGTCCGCAAACCCCGGAAGAACTTATCGCCCTCTTGCTTAACAAGCTCAAGGAATTCTTTGAGGGTGGCAGCGGTGGGAATAAAGGCGGCCCCGGCAGTAGCGGACGCACAGGTCCGGCTGTCACAGGCAAGGATCTCTTGGGTCGTCTCGGCGGGCCAGGCATGATTATCGGGGCCCTTCTCCTGGGCTATATCATTTTTTCCGCCTTTTATACCATTGCCCCCGGCGAACAGGGTGTGGTGCTGCGTTTTGGCAAATATAGCAAAACCGCCACGCCGGGCTTGAATTTCAAGCTGCCGTTCATGGACGAGCTCATCAAGGTCGATGTGGAAAACGTCCGCAAGGAGGAGTTCGGCTTCCGCACCAAGACTCCGGGGCAGCGCACCGAGTTTGCCAAAACCGGCTACGAGGCGGAATCGCTCATGCTCACCAGTGACCGCAATGTCATCGATCTGGAGTGGATCATCCAGTACAAGGTGCAGGATCCCATCTTCTTTGCCTTCAAGGTCAAGGATGTCAAGCAGGCGGTTCGCGACATTTCCGAGGTTGCCCTGCGCCGCATCGTTGGCAACATGACCTTCGATTATGTGCTCAGCAACCGGGAAATGCTGGCGGCCGCAACCCAGCGTGAGGTTCAGGAGTCTCTGGACCGCTACCAGGCCGGGGTCAAGATCGTCACGGTCCAGCTTCAGGATGTTAATCCTCCGGAACATGTAAAACCTGCCTTCAATGAGGTCAACGAGGCGGATCAGGATATGAAGCGGCTGGTGAACGAGGCGGAGGAAGCTTACAACCGCGAGGTTCCCAAGGCGCGGGGCGATGCAAAAAAGATGCTGGAAGAGGCGGAGGGCTACGCGGTGGAGAGGGTTAATCTGGCCCAGGGCGAGGCCTCCCGTTTCCTGGCCATCCTCAAGGAATACAAAGGCGGGCAGGATGTCACCCGCAGGCGGATGTATCTGGAAACCATGCAGGAGGTTCTGCCCAAGATTTCCGAAATCTATGTGGTTGACGGGGATAAGGGAGGGCTTTTGCCGTTTCTCGATGTGAGGGGCGGGAACAAGGCCGCGCCGAAGACGCCCTAGCAGAGCCGGGGATTTCCAGGAATCGACCCAGGCCAAGAAAAAAAGTAACCATAACCACGGAATGTAACTGTTCAGCAGTGCCGCAGATGCGAGGAAGAGTTCGGCGAAGTGTGCTGTTGCACACGAGCAGGCCGATGACAAAGCAGATGTGGTGCTGCTGGACAGTTACAAAAATAACAGGGGAAGCCAGTGAATAAAATACTGCGTGGGGTTTTGATAGCGGTGGCGGTTGTGGCGGGAGTGGTGCTGTTCAATGCGTTTTTCATCCTGCCCGAGGGCAAGCAGGTAGTGATCACCCAGTTTGGCCGGCCGGTGGGCAAGCCCATTACCGAGGCCGGGCTTAAATTCAAGGTCCCCTTCATTCAGGAGGTGACTTTTTTCGATAAGATGATCCTCATCTGGGACGGGGATCCGAATCAGGTTCCCACCAACGACAAGACCTTTGTCTATCTCGATGTCACCGCGCGCTGGCGGATCTCCAACGCCCTGGTTTTCCTGCAGGCGGTCAACAACGAAACCCGGGCCCAGACCATTCTCGATGACATCATCGACGGCACGGTGCGGGATCTGGTCAACAAGAATGACCTGGTTGAGATCATCCGCAGTTCCGATTGGGATCCGGAAGTCATGGGTTTTGGACCCGTAGGCGAGGATGAGAAGATCCGCTACGGTCGGGACAAGATCTCAGCCATGATCCATGCCGCCGCCTCCAAGGTCACGCCCAAGTATGGCATTGAGTTGGTGGATGTGATGTTCAAGCGGGTCAACTACATCGACACGGTCCAGCAGCGGGTATATGAGCGAATGATCTCGGAGCGCAAACGGATCGCCGCGGAAAAGCGCTCCACCGGCGAGGGGCTGAAATCGGAGATCCTCGGCAAGCTGGAGCGGGAGTTGCGAGAGGTCAGCTCCCTGGCTGTTCGTGAATCCCAGAAAATAAAAGGCAAGGCCGATGCTGAAGCCTCCAGGATTTATGCGCAGGCCTACAATCAGGATCCGGAATTCTACGCCTTTTCCAAGAGTATGGATGCCTACCGGCTCACCATGGGAGAAAATACCCGGCTGGTAATTTCTCCGGATTCGCCGTTTTACAAATACCTGAAGTCCCTGAAATAGTTTTCGTCAGCCGTCAGCACTAGGCACTCAGTACTCTGCACTTTTTTGTAAACTATCCAGCAGTGCTGTAGATGCTAGGAAGAGGCCTGCGAAGTGTGCTGTTGCACATGAGCAGGTCGATGACAACGCAGATGTGGTGCTGCTGGATAGTTTACTTCAGATCGAGCGGGGTGGTTGGGTAAGCGGGCCGGTGTTCCTCGGCAGAGAAGGGAATCCGGCCCTTTTTGTTGAGCAGGGCCAGCAGTTCTTCCAGCTGGCTTTCGCTTTTCAGGTCCGGGCGGTTCAGCAGGGTGAAGCGGCAACCGCAGGAGGTCAACTGGCCGCCGCACCATGGACAGATCTCTACCGGGCAGCCGAGGGTGTGGAACTCGCCGTCCGCCACATGGCAGAACAGACAGAGATCGTGGTGGAGGTGGACCGGCACATAGACCGGCCAAGCGGAGAGGTCGGAGTATTTTTTGCGAAAGGCCTCGCGGTCTTCAAGGTTGAAAAAAGCCAGTACTTCTTCTTCCCAGATGCCCTCGGCAAGGGAGCCCAGGAATTCGGCCTGTTCGCTGGTGGCCAGGTACAGATAGTCGGCCAGCCCGGTGCTGGCGCAGACCAGAAAGGTTCCCTGTCTGCGGTCCAATAGGCGGAGAACGGTGATGGCATCTTCCAATCCTTCGGGCAGATAGCTGTAAAAGGTGTGAAAGATATTCAGGCTCACGCGGTCCGTGGCGTGTTTTTCCACCAGGGCAGCGGCTTTTCTCAGATTTTCCGGGGGTACGGCATATTGCATGAGCAGCTTGATGTCGGCGAGTCGTTGGTCAAGGGTGGGCACGGATTTTTCCTTTGTTTTAAATTTATTCAGGCAAGCGTTGTCCGGTCTTTGATCGCGGCCAGCCAGGCCTGGGTTTCCGCAGCGATATCATCGGCCTCGGTCAAGGCCGTGACCACGGCCAGCCGTCTGGCTCCCAGGGCGGTCAGCTCCCGGATATGTTCTTTTTTGATGCCGCCCATGACCGTGAAGGGCAGGGCGCTTCGGGCGCTGAATCTTGGGATGGCCGCAGGCCCCAGAAAGCTGGAGAGGCCGTCCTTGGTCCGGGTGGCGTAGAGCGGGCCGATGTTGAAATAGGTGGCGCCGCGCCTCTCGGCGGTGGCGGCCTGTTCCTCGGTGTTGCAGGACACCCCGATGATCAGCTCCGGCGCCAGGGCGCGGACCTCTGCCGCCGGGAGGTCGCTGTTGCCGAGATGGACCCCGTCGGCGCCGCTTAGCAGGGCAATATCCACCCGGTCATTGACGATGAACAGGGCTCCGGCCTCCAGGGTTTTCCGGCGGAAGATTCGGGCTTTTTCAAAGAGGCGCAAGGTGTCGGAGTCCTTGTCCCGCAACTGGACGATCTTTGCCCCCCCGGCCAGCACCCCATCCAGCCAGGTCAGGTCGTCTCGGCCTCTGGCCAGCCGCTCACAGGAAACCGGGTACAGGGAAACCTCTTCGAGGAATTTTTTGAGCCGCTGCCGGTACAGTTTGGTTTTCTCGTGTATTGCCACGGCTCTCCTTGCGGGCGGCTGATCAAGGGTTCTTACTTGTTGAAAAAAAAAGGTATCCAAGTATATTAATCGATTCGGGATGATCTTTCATTACGGTTTTTGTGAAAATACAGGCGAGCAGCCGGTGCCGGCGCGGTGCAGCGGCGAAGGGTATTTATGGGAAATGTGATTATCGGTCAGGAAAAAGCAGAGTTGAAGCTTGACGGCAAGATCTACCAGCTGCCGATCATTGTCGGCAGTGAGGGGGAGAGGGCCATCGACATCCGGTCCTTGCGCGCCCAGTCCGGCTACATCACTCTGGACAGCGGCTTCATGAATACCGGCTCCTGTTGCAGCAGCATCACCTTTCTTGACGGAGAGCGGGGAATTCTCAGCTATCGCGGCTATGCCATCGAGGATCTTGCCGAGCATTGCAGCTTTGTCGAGGTTGCCTATCTTCTGGATCACGGTGATTTGCCTACCCAGACCGAACTGGGCAGGTTCAGCCAGATGCTTGGCAAGTACGCCATGATCCACGAGGACATGATCCGTTTTTTTGACGGCTACCCGCCCAACAGTCCGCCCATGGCCATTCTTTCCTCCATGGTAAGCTCCCTGTGCAGTTTTTACCCGGAGATGCTGAACAACCCTCTGGAGAACATCGAAGAGATGGCGGCGCGCCTGATCTCCAAGGTGCGGACCATTGCGGCTTTTTCCTATAAAAAATCCATGGGTCAGCCACTGGTCTACCCGCGTCACGATCTGAGTTACTGCGCCAACTTCCTGAATATGATGTTCGACTCGCCGGTGGCGCCCTACGAGATCAACGACACGGTGGTCAGGGCCCTGAACAAGCTGCTGATCCTCCACGGCGATCATGAGCAGAACTGCTCCACCGCTACGGTGCGGGTGGCCGGGAGCGCCCGGGTTAATCTCTACGCCTCAATCTCCGCCGGCATCAACGCCCTGTGGGGACCGCTGCACGGCGGGGCCAACCAGGCGGTGATGGAGATGCTTTCTCGGATCCATGCAGAAGGCGGGGGGTATAAAAAGTATATCTCC
>Ga0209211_10010346_pt1 | contig 12184 bp, 12 predicted proteins | sample RifGroA2_FD_183992 | JGI IMG/M metagenome (GOLD analysis project Ga0209211, IMG submission 183992) | Groundwater microbial communities from Rifle, Colorado, USA - Groundwater A2 (SPAdes) (version 2) | ecosystem: Environmental > Aquatic > Deep subsurface > Groundwater | place: Rifle, Colorado... | reverse complement strand
TTATCTCATCTTTGCCATTGTTATTCCCCAACTAACCCATCACTTAATTAACCAATTTCCGCCGAAGGTCGACGACTCGACTCGTCGAGCGCGTGCGCCTATGGCGCACATCATTCCATAATTCCCCAATTGACCCATCACGAGTCAACCTCATTCGCTCTTTCTATCCTGGGCGGTCGGGAACCAATTCCCGACCGTTCGACAAAGCCAGAAGGGGTCGAATCAGTCCGGTCAGGGAATGGACTCTACGAGATTCGGAGCAGGGCTCGATCGTAAATGATTTTCTTTCCATCAATTCAATAATCCAACAGTCCATTAATCCCTTATTTCATCGTTCCATTACTCCAAGATTCCGCTTTTTCCTCTTTTCCTTGTTTCTTTCCCCCCTTTTTTCTACTTTTTTTGTATGATCATTGACGAAGATATATTCACGGAGGACACAATGGCTTCAGAAAACGATGGAATGGCAAAAGGATTGATCATGGGCTTTCTGGCCGGCAGTGTGGTGGGTGCCGTTCTTGCGTTGTTGTATGCCCCAAAATCAGGGAAAGAGCTCCGCGAGGACATCAAGCAACGCGGAGGAGAGATGGCAGATGAGGCAGAGGAGTATATCAACAGGGCACGCAAGAAGGCGGTTGATATCATCAATGAAGGGAAGCAGCGTTCCGATACGCTCATTGATGATGCGAGGAAACGGGCCGAGTCGTTAAAAGCAGACGCCCAGCGAATCATTTCCGAGGCGCGGGGCAAAGCGGGCTCAGAGCCGTCCCGCTCGTAACGTTACAGACGGTTTCCTCCTTCCGGAATCACATTCCCCGAAAAGGACTACACTCGTGGACAGCTTACGCTCTGTTGTCGAGGTGGTGGCGCTTCTGAGCGCTTCCGCACTTTGTATTTACCTCATCGTTGTGCTCGCCCGTCTCAAGGATGTTCTTACCTTGCTTCAGAAGGACCTCTCGGAGATCGGGGCGAAAGCAAAGCCGGTTTTTGAAAACCTGCAGGTCATCACCGAAAGGCTGAAATCAGTCTCAGGTAAGATTGACGACCAGATCGGCCTCGTGAAAGGTTCCCTTGAATCCGTGAAGAGTGCGGCCGACAATTTCGTGGCGTTTGAGCAGCGCATTCAGGACAGCCTCGAAGAACCTGTCATCCGTCTTACGACGGTGGTCTCCTCGTTCGTCAACCGCATTGCGTCGTATTTTGGCGGCGCCAGAGCACAGTAGGTTCGTCCTCGTCTGAATAATGATGCATCAATTTCATTTTGATTTTTCAACGCAAAGGCCTGCCTGCGCCCGCCTGCTTTTGAGGTACAAGTCCGGCGGGCAGGTCTCTGCGTTATAGTTTACAGCAAACCTGAGGTACTACCCCGACATGACCAGCTTGCAGGATTCCTGCAGGCTCCTTACTTGAGGAGAACTTCCCGTGGCACATGCAACACACAAAGAATATCCGACGGAGAAAATCCGCAACATTGCCCTCATCGGACACGGAGGCTCCGGCAAGACGACCTTCAGCGAATCGCTGATGTTCTCTGCCGGAGCGACGACCCGCCTTGGAAGGGTCGAAGACGGATCGACCGTCTCGGACTACCATCCCGATGAGATGGAGCGGAAAATATCGATCAATACATCTCTGCTCCATTGTGATTGGCAGGGAACAAAAGTGAATATCCTGGACACTCCGGGATATTCTGATTTTACGGGGGAGGTGCTCAGTGCACTTCGGGTCTCGGACCTCGCGGTCATCCTGCTGAAGGCGGTGGAGGGCGTTGAGGTTGGGACTGAAATCGTCTGGCAATACACGAAACAGGGAAATCTGCCGACGATCATCGTCATCAACAAACTTGACAATGAGAACGCGGAGTTCGACAAGGCCGTTGCTTCGGCAAAGGACCGTTTCAGTCACGACGTGGCCATCGTGCAGTTTCCCGTCACCGAAGGCCTGGCGTTTGATTCCTTTGTCGATGTGCTGCGCATGAAACAGCTCAAGTACGAGCGGGATGGAAGTGGAAGGTTCGTCGAAATCGACATCCAGACGGATCTGATGGAGAAAGCTGCAGCTCTTCACGAAGAGCTCATTGAGAAAATTGCCGAGACCGATGAAGCGCTCATGAACAAATTCTTCGAAGAAGGAACCCTCAAGGAATCGGAACTAAACGCGGGAATGCGGAAAGCGATCAATGAGCGTAAGTTGTTCCCGGTCTTCTGCACGTCAGCCAGTCTCAACATTGGCCTGACGCCGGTGCTCGATTTTGTTGTCAGGTATGCCCCCTCGCCGCCGGATCGCGGTGCGGTGGTTACCAAGGATGTCAACGGAGTGAAGGAAATCACCGTCGCGCCCGAGAGCAAAGGGCAGCCCTCTCTGTTCGTGTTCAAGACGGTATCCGAACAGCATGTGGGCGAACTGTCATTTTTCCGCGTCTATTCTGGCACCATCACGGGGGGGATGGATCTGACGAACGAGTCCAACGGAAAATCGGAGCGGTTGGGGCAGTTGTTCCTGATGAACGGGAAAGAGAGGAAGGAAGTGACAAAGCTCGAGGCCGGGGATATCGGCACCGTTGTGAAGCTCAAAGACACGCACACCAACAATACGTTGAGCAGCAAGGTGCTCCCCGTGATCTTTCCGCCGATCCCCTTTCCCGATCCGGTTATCCGCATGGCTATTGCCCCGAAATCGAAGGGAGACGAAGACAAGATCGGTACCGGCCTTCACTCGCTGCATGAAGAAGATCCCACATTTGTGGTACAGGTTGACGGCAAGCTCAGCCAGACGGTCATTTCAGGGCAGGGAGAGCTGCATCTCCTGATAGTAACAAAACGCCTCAAGGAGAAATACGGAGTTGAAGTCGATCTCGTCGAGCCGCGGATTCCGTACAAAGAGACGATTCGGGCTGCCGTACCCTCTTCGGAATACAAACACAAGAAACAATCCGGCGGCAGGGGGCAATTCGGGCATGTCTACCTGAAACTTGAGCCCCAACCGCATGGCACCGGCTTCGAATTTGAAGATGCGGTAGTCGGCGGCGTGGTTCCGGGAAGGTTCATCCCCGCCGTTGAAAAAGGGGTGGTCGAGACCATGAACAGGGGAATTCTCGCCGGTTACGAGGTGGTCGATGTCAAGGTGACGATCTTCGACGGTTCGCACCATTCGGTCGACTCGGACGAGCTTTCGTTCAAGATAGCGGGTTCACAGGCATTCAAGAAAGGATTCATGGAAGGAAAGCCTGTCTTGCTTGAACCGATCAGTGAAATCGAAGTTGTTGTGCCCGAGGATTACATGGGTGATGTCATGGGGGACATTTCCGGAAGGCGAGGAAAGATACTCGGGATGGAGACGGAAGGCCCGTTTCAGAAGATCAAAGCCCTGGTCCCGATGTCTGAGCTGCACAAGTACTCCACGATTCTCCGTTCGATGACGCAAGGGCGTGGAATTTATCGCTCAAAGTTCTCACACTACGATGAGCTCCCGCGCGAGCTCGCGGAGAAGGTGATTGCAGCGTCTGAGAAGGGGAAAGTGGAGGCGGAGTAGCTAACTCATCCCCAGCCCCTTCTCTTGGAAGAGAAGGGGGAAAAGCGCTTGTCATTTGCGAAGGAGCTCTGCTCCTGAGCAGGTTCAGGGTCAGAGATCAGAGGTCAGAGGGCTTTGTAGGTCGGAATGCTAAAGCAGGGCCTTGGGGAGAGGAATTGTCATTCTGAGCTCGCTGTTTTGTATCAAGACACCAGAGAAGAGTGCGAGCGAAGAATCTGGATCGCGCCGGGACGCGGAAGAGTTGATAGGCCCTTCGGGCTTGGCACCCGGAGAGGTGCCATTCAATCTCCCCCTTTAATAAAGGTCTACGACTCTATGAGTCGAAAGTCTACGACCCTACAGGGTCGGTAGACCCGTAGGGACTCGTAGAGGGGAACGAAAGATTTGCTGAGGCAGGGGGATTTTGAATTACGGCAGCAACGTTGTTGATTGGATGCGGTGGGCGGAATGTGCAAGCAAGGGGCAGAAAGCGATTGCGGTGCAATGTTGAATCACTATATGACCAAAGGATGATTCCTTCATGAAAAAGGCTCTCATAACGGGAATCACCGGCCAGGACGGCTCGTATCTTTCGGAGCTGTTGCTGGAAAAAGGGTATGAGGTCCACGGAATTGTGAGGCGCGTCGCCCTGGAAGATCCGTCGCACCGGATGTGGAGAATAAGACACCTCCTAAAGGATATCCGCCTCCATGCCGGTTCGTTGGAGAGTTATCCGAGCATACACAAAGTGTTCATGGAGGTTCGGCCGGATGAATGCTACCACCTTGCGTCGCAGAGCTTCGTAAGTTACTCGTTCGAAGATGAGTTCTCAACTCTGAACACGAACATCAACGGCACCCACTATGTTCTGGCAGTTCTCAAGGAGACGAATCCGGGGTGCAGGTTCTACTTCGCCGGCTCAAGTGAGATGTTCGGAAAGGTGCATGAGGTCCCCCAGAATGAAGGTACGCCTTTCCATCCCCGATCGTCATACGGCATTTCGAAAGTAGCAGGGTTCGATCTTACCAGGAACTACCGCGAAGGATACGGACTCTTTGCCGTTAGCGGAATTCTGTTCAATCATGAATCCCCGCGTCGCGGCTTTGAATTCGTGACAAGGAAGATCACGTATAACGTTGCGCAAATAAAGCACGGCCTTACGAAAGAGCTGAAATTGGGCAATCTGGAGGCAAAGCGGGATTGGGGACACGCTGCAGACTATGTCAAGGCCATGCACCAGATAGTCTGCCACAAGGAACCCGACGACTTTGTGATTAGTTCCGGAGAAACACACTCAGTTCGGGAATTTTGTGAGGCGGCGTTTTCTTTTGCCGGCCTTCGCTACGAGGACTATGTCGCTGTAGATAAAGCTCTGTTCAGGCCGGCCGAGGTCGACGTTTTGACAGGTGATTCCGCAAAAGCACGGAAGATCCTGGGATGGAAGTATTCGAGAACCTTCACCTCGTTGGTCGAAGAAATGGTAGAGGCCGATCTTCGATTTATGACCGACCGTGTCAAGGCCTGAAAAGAACCTCTCGGCAGGCAGGGGATGTAAGGTCTATCTACGATTCTGCGAATCGTAGATTCGTAGAACGACTCTACGAGTCGAAAGTCTACGACCCTACAGGGTCGGTAGACCCGTAGGGACTCGTGGAGGGGATTTGAGACGAGCGCCTTCAAGAAATAAACTCCATATCACGAATCACAAATCACATATCACCTTCCTTAGAGTTTCTTCTCGCCGTCTCTGCTTACTCCTCCCCTTCATTATCCTCATTCAATCTTCCTTCTCACAGCAGAGCGATTCCTCCTCTATCAACTACACCCGTCTCGGAGTCATGGGTGCCATTACCGCCGGTGCCGCTGTAGGGAGCTATTTCTATGTGAAGGATGTCTGGTGGGCGAAGCAGCAGTCGGAGTTTCATTTTGAGAGGACAGCCGAGCGATATGCGCTGAACCTCGACAAAATGTCTCATTTCTTCGGCGGGACGGAGGAGGCCGACTTCTTTGCGGGTGGATTTCAATGGAGCGGATTTGAGGAGGGTGATGCCCGAATCTACGGTGCGATCATGAGCAACATTATCTCGTTCAGCGTCGAAATGACCGACGCGTACGCGGTCGAGCACGGATTCAGCATCAAAGATTATCTCTCGGGGGCGGCGGGGGCTTGGTTTCCGTATCTTCAATACAGGTATCCGTCGTTGAAGGCGCTCAATTTCAAATGGAGCTATTGGAATCATGTGCCAAAGTATTTTACCAAGGCCGATCAGCTCATCGAACAGAATCCCAGCCGCGCATTCATTGATAACTACGGCAACCAAACGTACTGGGCAACGATCACCATGCGCTCTCTTGCGCCCGATTCATGGAAGGAGTCGATTCCCCCGTGGCTCAACCTGGCCATTGGCGCAAGGGCCGGAGATGTTGTGGACGTTATTCAAAAGGACACGCAATTCAAGGAATTTCAGGTTTATATTTCACTGGACGTTGATGTTGCTCAATTCCTCCCTGAGGAGGGGGGATTTTGGGTTGTGCTGCGAAGGATAGTCCCTCACGTTCATTTCCCTGCACCTGCACTTCGAATTACGCCTCGTGTTCGACTGTTTGGATTCTATATGTAGCGAACTCATCCCCATCGAACGCGCCTAGGGAATCCCCACGGCTTTCCGCCTACGTAGAGGAAACACTTCGGCGGACAGGTAGCCGTGGGATAAGGAACAAAGAAACAACACCGAAACCGTTTCAACGGTTTGTTGAGGCGGCGAGCGGGATTTTCAGCCATCTGTTGAAACAGACGGCTGAAAAGGGATCTCAGTACATGGCCTAATCCCGCTTTGCGGGATAGAGCAGCAATGAGGATCATGAGCCGTCGGTTTGTAACCGAGGGCGGTGCCACATCTCCGAAGCCTCGAACTCTCGCCACGCCGCTCCCTCGGCAAGAGGTGTGGATACATGAAAGGGAGGCGGCTACAAGCAAAAAAAGCCCTTCGGGCTCATCCCCAAACCCTTTTCTCTTCGCCCTCTGTGCCTTCTCTGTGTTCTCCGTGGTTAAATTCTTGTCATGTGCCCGCAAAATCGTCCAAATTTCTTGTTTAGCGAACTTTCTCTTTGTATATTCAACTCCTGCAATGACTTACGGAAAGCGGAAACAAGACTGTGATTCGTAATAAGTGATAGGTGATACGTGGTAAACCATCAAAACCATGGGGGGTGCTATGGAAAGGTTGAAACCGCACAAAAAACTAGATCTTTGGGGCAAGATCATTGACCTTGTCGTTTTTCTTATGAAATAACGAAGCCTTTTCCTCGCGAAGAGGAATTCGGTCTCAAAGCTCAAATAAGACGGGCGGGAGTTTCCGTCCCTTCTAATGTCTCAGAGGGACTGACAAGGAAAACCAAAAAGGATAAGACACACTTCTTGAACATTGCACAATCGTCCCTCAGCGAAATAGATGCGCAAATTGAGGTTTCCAGGCGATTGGGCTTTATTTCGAATGCGACTGAAGTTGAGGCAAATGAGCGTCTCTCTACCGTTGAAATGATGCTCAGCGGTCTCGTCAGAAGTATCTCATCGAGAGAGGCCGCAAATCACTAATCACGAATCACATATCACCTATCACGATGTTACTCCCAGCTAATCGTCTCGTCACCACCATACCCTATTGGGAATCGTAATCTCTCAATGACCAAGGGAATCATTCTCGCAGGGGGCTCCGGAACCCGGCTCTATCCGGCCACCAGAGTCATTTCCAAACAGCTTCTTCCGGTCTATGACAAGCCGATGATCTATTATCCCTTGTCGACCCTCATGCTTGCCGGAATTCGGGAGATCCTGGTCATCTCGACCCCCGAGGATCTGCCCCGATACAGGTCATTGCTGGGGAGCGGGGCGCAGTGGGGTGTTAGTTTTAGCTATGCCGAGCAACCAAAGCCGGAGGGACTTGCACAGGCATTCATTATCGGGCGCGATTTTATCGGAAAAGACAATGCCTGCCTGGTCCTTGGTGACAACATCTTCTACGGCCAGGGGTTTCGTGAAACCCTGAGAGAAGTGGCCGCCCGCAAAGACGGTGCCACAGTATTTGCCTATTACGTGAAAGACCCTCAGCGATACGGCGTCGTCGAATTTGACAAGAACAAGAAGGTCTTGAGTATCGAAGAGAAACCCAAAAAGCCCAAATCCCACTTTGCCGTCACAGGCCTCTATTTCTACGACAACGACGTTGCCCGTATCGCCGGCTCTTTGAAACCTTCTGCCCGCGGGGAGTACGAAATCACTGACGTGAACAGCGAGTATCTGAAGCGCGGAAAGCTCACAACGGAAATCATGAGCCGGGGCATGGCCTGGCTTGACACCGGGACACACGAGACGCTCCTCCAGGCCTCTATCTTTATCGAAACTATCGAGCAGCGTCAAGGCCAGAAAATTGCATGTCCCGAAGAGATTGCCTTCAGAGAAGGGTGGATCTCCGCAGATGAGCTCAAGGCACAAGCCGAGAAGATGAAAAACAACGGGTATGGGGAGTACTTGAGGGGATTACTTGAGGACAATTAAAGATTCGAAATTAGAAAGTAAAAAAAGTGGAGGTCGAAATAATTTGCTCTTCACTCTTTACTCTTCACTTGCTAGATGAAAGTCTCCGAAACAGATCTCAAAGGTATTCTTCTCATCGAACCCGATGCGTTTGGCGACGACCGCGGCTATTTCATGGAGACCTGGAGCGAAGCCCGATACGGAGAGCAAAAGATACCTACAAGGTTTGTTCAGGACAATCTTTCGTTTTCAAAAAATGGCGTTCTTAGGGGCCTTCATTTCCAGAATCCAAAACCGCAGGGGAAACTGGTCTCCGTGGTTCAGGGGGAGGTCTTTGATGTTGTGGTAGATTTGCGGGTCGGTTCGCAGACATTCAAAAAATGGTGGGGGACGAAGCTTTCATCCGAGAACAAGAAGCAGCTCTTCATTCCTTTGGGATTTGCCCATGGTTTTGTAGTATTGAGTGGATCGGCGCTCTTCTTCTACAAGTGCACGGAATTCTACGATCCCAAGACTGAATTGACGCTCTTGTGGAACGATTCGGAGATAGGAATAGATTGGCCCGTAAGGAATCCGGTGGTTTCGGAGAAGGATGGGAAGGGATTGAGGCTGGGGGAGATTGGGAAGGAGAGGTTGTTCGGGAAATAGTGAAGGGTAAAGAGTAAGGAGTAGGGAGTAAGCAGTACGCAGAAAGCAGGGAGCAGAGCAGTAGGCAGTAAGCAGTAAGCAGAAAGCAGTAGGCAGTAAGCAGTAAGGAGAAAGCCAGCAGAGGAGAGGAATTGTCATTGTGAGCTTGCTGTATTGCGTTTAGACACTCCGGCAGAACAGCAAGCGAAACAATCTGGTTCACACAAGGACGCGGAAGATTCGAACTCATCCCCTCCACGAGTCTATCGACTCGTAGAGTCGTTCTACGAATCTACGATTCGTAGAATCGTAGATAGACCATGCGAATCTCCCCCTTCTCTTTGTACAAAGAGAAGGGGGAAGGGGGGTTGAGTTTGGAACACTGACCATCACGATAAGACCATGAAGCGTCTTTATTCCCCTTGGCGATCCCAGTACATCGCACAGACTGATCTTGACGATCTGTTCGCGCGGACTGTCCGGCTCGCCAAGAAGATGTCGGCATTCATGAGTTACCTGAAAAACACAAGTCTCAAAGGATCCAAGTATCACTGATAACCCAAAACTTGGAACCTTGAACCTGAAACCTTGAACTTGAAACCTGAAACCTTGAACCAACAAAGCCACTCAACTAGCCCCATGTCCAAAACCGCGCTCATCACCGGGATAACAGGCCAGGACGGATCGTACCTGGCGGAATTCCTGCTTGAAAAGGGATATACCGTTCACGGCATCATTCGCCGAAGCAGCTCGTTTAATACCGGGCGAATTGATCATTTGTACAATGATCCAAGCATCAACGGGAAGAGAATGTTTCTGCATTATGGGGATGTGGTTGACACAAGCAATTTGAATCGCATTGTCGAGAAGATTGCGCCTGATGAGATATACAACCTTGCTGCCCAGAGTCATGTGAAAGTCTCGTTTGAAATCCCCGAATATACCGCCGAAGTTGATGGGCTCGGGACTTTGCGATTTCTCGATGCGATCCGGGAGACGGGTGTCAAAACAAAGTTCTATCAGGCTTCAACAAGTGAACTCTACGGGAAGATCCAAGAAACTCCTCAGAATGAACGCACCCCGTTCTATCCAAGAAGCCCATACGGCGTGGCAAAAATATTCGGCTATTGGATTGTTGTGAATTATCGTGAGGCGTATGGCTTATTCGCCTGCAACGGAATACTGTTTAATCACGAATCTCCGCGGCGTGGCGAAACATTTGTGACTCGTAAGACAACGCGGGCCGCTGCTCGGATCAAGCTCGGCTTGCAGGATAGACTCACCCTTGGAAATCTGGATGCAAAGAGAGATTGGGGGTACGCGCCCGAATACGTGGATGGAATGTGGAGAATGCTTCAATTGAATGAAGCGGAGGATTTTGTTCTGGCCACAGGAGAATCCCATTCAGTCCGTGAATTTGTAAGTGTCGTTTTCAAAGAACTGGACATGGAGATGGAATGGAAAGGGGAGGGCGTTCAGGAAAAAGGGTTTTTGAAAAAAAGCGGGAAGGTCGTGGTTGAGGTCGATCCAAGATACCACAGGCCTACTGAGGTGGATATATTAGTTGGTGATCCAACAAAAGCAAAGCAGAAGCTTTCCTGGACAGCGGCAACGTCGTTTCATGATCTTGCGAAACTGATGGCAAAGGCAGATTTTGAAAAAGCAAAAACTCGAGGCTTTTGACCTTGAATCCAAACGACAAAATCTACGTCGCAGGCCATAACGGCCTGGTTGGTTCGGCCATTGAGCGTTGCCTGCGGTCCCACGGATTTTCAAATGTGACAGGTAAGACTCATAACGAGTTGGATCTTACGCACAGGGGGGCAGTAGAGGAATTCTTTCAGAGGGAAAAACCTGACTATGTGTTTCTGGCTGCGGCGAAGGTTGGTGGAATTCATGCCAACAATACATACCCCGCAGAGTTCATTTACGCCAATTTGCAGATCCAAAACAATATCATCGACACTTCCTATCGGTTCGGTGTGAAGAAACTCACCTTTCTCGGAAGCTCATGTATCTATCCAAAACTCGCTCCCCAGCCGCTGAAAGAGGAGTATTTGCTTACAGGTCTGCTTGAGCCGACGAACGAAGCGTACGCGGTGGCGAAGATCGCCGGAATCAAGATGTGCCAGGCATACAACCGGCAGTATGGAACGAATTTCATCTCAGTTATGCCGACGAACTTGTACGGGCCACACGATAATTTCGATCTGCAGAGCTCGCACGTGTTAGCGGCTCTGGTGAGGAAGTTTAGTGATGCGAAGAAAGAGGGAAAGAAGGCTGTCTCCGTATGGGGTTCGGGAAAGCCGCGGAGAGAGTTTCTGTACATTGACGATCTTGCCGAAGCGTGCGTGTTTCTTATGCAGCAATACGATGAGAGCGAGATCATCAATATTGGAACCGGAAGCGATGTTAGCATTACAGAGTTAGCGACCCTTATCGGAAGTCTGGTTGGGTTTGAGGGAACGATTGAGTACGACTCAAGAAAGCCCGACGGGACTCCCCGCAAGCTCCTTGACGTCGGAAAGATTAACGACCTTGGATGGAATGCCAAGACGTCGCTTGAAGATGGATTGAAGAAGACGATTAGGTGGTATGAGGAAGTAGGAGGCAGTAAGCAGTAGGCAGAAGTCAGAGCTCAGAGATCAGAGGACAGACGCACAAGAGGGCTTTGTAGGTCGGAATGATATTCCGACTGGACACACAGAAAAGGAATTGTCACTCTGAGCTTGCTGATGTGAATCAGGAGACTCCTGAAGAACAGCAAGCGAAACAATCTGGTTCACACAAGGACGCGGAAGATTCGAACTCATCCCCTCCACGAGTCTATCGACTCGTAGAGTCGTAGACCATGCGAATCTCCCCCTTCTCTTTGTACAAAGAGAAGGGGGAAGGGGGGTTGAGTTTGGAACACTGACCATCACGATAAGACCATGAAGCGTCTTTATTCCCCTTGGAGATCCCAGTACATAGCCACTTTTTCCAAACCGAAAAAGGCCGGCTGTCTGTTTTGTCGCATAGCCAAGGTAAAGAACGACCAGAAGAACTTCGTGCTGACGCGAGGGAAGCTCTGCTACGCCGTCATGAATCTCTATCCCTACAACAGTGGTCATGTAATGGTTGTGCCTTACAAGCACACGAGCAAGTTCGAGGCGTTGAGTGAGGAAGAATACACAGAGGTTATGCAGCTCACGGCACGCTTGAAGAAAGCTCTGGAAAAGGTCAGTCATCCGCAGGGATTCAACTTCGGAGGGAACTTCGGTCGAGTTGCAGGCGCTGGAATCGACAAGCATATCCATTTCCACCTTGTCCCGCGTTGGAACGGAGACACGAATTTCATGCCTGTTCTTTCCGATACGAAGATGATTTCCGAGGATATGAGGAAGACGTGGAAGAAATTGAGGAAAGAGGTCGGAAAAGGTAAGTAGGGAGATGGCAGTAGGCAGTAAGCAGAGGTCAGTCCTTCGACTACGCTCAGGATTGATAAGCAGAGATCAGAGGCTTGCCCGCCGA
>Ga0209211_10010343_pt1 | contig 12187 bp, 15 predicted proteins | sample RifGroA2_FD_183992 | JGI IMG/M metagenome (GOLD analysis project Ga0209211, IMG submission 183992) | Groundwater microbial communities from Rifle, Colorado, USA - Groundwater A2 (SPAdes) (version 2) | ecosystem: Environmental > Aquatic > Deep subsurface > Groundwater | place: Rifle, Colorado... | reverse complement strand
AAGCCATAAAACACCTCCACTCTTTTTATTTACTATAAAACTATCATTAAAAACCCTCAAAAATCAATACCGGACCAGCGCAAGCGGCATGGTGTGGTTATCTTTCAGTGAGATTGAAGGGGCTACCGGGGCGAGTAACGTCCCGCCCCCCTCGTTTGAATTTGGATAAAGCCTGCTTGTTGGCGCAAGGGACATTCAAGCTTGCTGAAAGATGGCCGCACCATGCCGCAAACGCACATTTACTTACATGAAAAGTATGTTTGGGACAGCAATAACTTTGTTTGACTATTGGCCCTGCCTGCCCTGATAATAGAACATCATGATGGCTTTTTCACTTCAATCAGGCAGCAGCGGAAACTGTATCTATGTCGAGACAGGCGGGTTGAAGCTCCTCTTCGATGCAGGAATAAACGGTATCCAGGCAGAAAAAAAGCTTGCGGCACTGGGACGCAATATCCGGGATGTCAATGCAGTGATCATTTCCCATGACCATGGAGACCATGTCAGATATGCAGGCATTTACCAGAGAAAATACGGGATCCCCCTGTACATTACAAAAAAGACCTTCGAGACGGCAGTCATGCGTCACGCACTCGGCAAGTTTAAGGATGTACGACATTTCCAGTCCGACGGTGAGATAATCTTTGAAAAAATATCTGTGCAGGCAATCCCCACGCCGCATGACAGCGCTGATGGGGCAATATTTGTCATCACATCCGGGAACAAACGGCTCGGTATCATGACCGACCTCGGGCATGTCTTTAATGGACTCCAGGAGGTGCTCCTGACTCTTGATGCAGTATTTATTGAGAGCAACTATGACCCTGATATGCTCACAAAAGGCCCTTATCCGGCCTTTCTCAAGAAGCGGATTGAGGGGCCTGCCGGACATATTTCAAATATCGAATCAGCAGAACTCCTGAGGTCCGCATCGTCAAAAAATCTCAAATGGGCCTGCCTTGCCCATCTCTCAGAGCATAACAACAAGCCTTCACTGGCAATAGAAACGCATCGCAGGATAGTCCATCCCCGCCTTCCGCTCCATGTCGCAGGCAGATATGCCTCGTCTGACATCTTCACTATCTGATCCTATTATTCTCCTCACGTTAATGCAATACTTATGTGTATTTATGCTAAAATAACCGATGGTTAAATTCAGGAAATCAGTTGATTCCCTTGCAGGCAGATTAATCATTACAATAGGCATCCTCATGACTGCCGGCAGCCTCCTTTTCGGCACCTTCTTTATAAAATACGAAGAAAAAATCATGATCAACAATCTCACTAACTATGCCTCGCTTTCAGTAGACCTTATAAAGAACGGCATACACTCCGGGATGCTCGCCGCGCAGCGCAAGGACATCCAGAAGACCATAGAGGCCATAGGCAGGGAAAAGGACATTACTGGCATAAGGGTCATAAAACCCGACGGCAAGATCATTTACTCAAACATGCTCGCAGAGATAGGAAACATCAGTGACATGTCGGCCATACAATATATTCTTGAAAGCAAAAACAACTACTCAAGATTTACCACAGATGCCAAAGGCACGAAAATACTCAAGTTCAACAGCCCTATCAATAATGAAGCATCCTGTTCTTCAGCTGCCTGCCACTTCCATTCACCTGATACAAAAATATTGGGCGTACTCGAGACAGATTTCAGCACATCGGCAGTTGATGACACAGTAAGACAAAACCGGATCGCCACTATACTTTTCGGGGGCCTGTTCGTAGCATCTATTTCCGTGATCCTTTGCATGATTATATACAAGTTTGTCTCAAAACCTGTGGCCCTTCTGGAACAAGGCATGAAGAGGCTCGCAAAAGGGGATTTCGACCACCATATAGATATACACACAAAAGACGAGATGGGCCTCCTTGCAAGTTCTTTTACGGACATGGCGCAGGAGATAAAGCAAAACAGGGAGTACATGGAGAAATGGACAAGGGGCCTCGAAGATGAAGTCCAGAAAAAGACCGCTGAGATAATCAAGGCGCAGGACCAGCTCATAAATGCCGAGAAACTCGCATCGCTCGGAAGGATGTCTGCCGGGGTTGCCCACGAATTGAACAGCCCGCTTACCGGGATTGTGACGTTTGCCCATCTGATGCTGAAGCGCGTGCCGCCTGAGAACAAGCAGGACATCGAGGACCTGAACGTAATAATAGACCAGGCAGAGAGGTGTTCCAAGATAATAAAGGGGCTGCTCGGGTTCTCAAGAAAGGCAGCTTCTGAAAAGGCCACTGTTAATATTAACACGCTGATCGAAAGCACATTGGCGATGGTAAAAAACCAGGCAAAGTTCTACAACATCGAAATTGACGTGCAGATGGACAGATCATTGCCTGAAATAAGCGTAGACCCGAACCAGATACAGCAGGTCTTCGTGAACCTGCTGATAAACGCAGCTGATGCCATGGAAGAAAAAGGCAAAATAACCATTACTTCAAGGCCCGCGCAGGAGGGAGAGAGCAGGTTTATTGAATTGGAGTTCAGAGACACCGGACCAGGCATTTCTCCTGAAAGCATAGGCCGGGTGTTTGAACCTTTCTTTACTACAAAGCCTGCCGGCAAGGGCACAGGACTTGGCCTTTCAGTCAGCTATGGTATTATAAAGAAACACGAGGGGCAGATAACCGTAAAGAGCGAAAAGGGGAATGGGGCAAGCTTCCTGATACGCTTGCCGTTAAAGTAAGAATGCGGGGACTGGCCCCGTCGTTGGCCTGACATTTTTGGGGAGGCATTATGGAAATCAGCAAAATAGTTGAACTCTTAAACGGACAATTAGTTGTTCACGGCAGCAATAAGACTGTTGAAATTGAAACGGTATGCAGCACTGATCTGATGAGCGATGTGCTGAGGTTTGCCACAAAGGGAACACTGCTGGTGACCGCGCTGAACCAGGCCCAGGTAATCAGGACTGCTGAAATCGCAGATATACCAGCAGTCATAATGGTCATGGGCAAGGCCATTGAAAAGGAACTGACAGAGCTTGCAGAAAAAAAGGACATAACACTGATATCAACCAACCTGCCGACATTTACTACGTGCGGGATACTTTATGCGGAAGGGCTGATAGGCTGCCTGGAGGGCCAATGAATGTTACCGATATAATAGAAGGCTGCTACCAGCTGATGGAGGGCGATTTCACAAACGCCGGCGTAGCATCCAGTGAATTAAAGAGTATCCTTACGAAACTCGGAGTACCCCTGGACATCGTAAGACGCACAGCCATTGCCGCCTTTGAGGCTGAGATGAACGTGATAATCCACGGCGTTGCCGGGACCATGCATTATGCGATTTCCGAGACTGAGGTAAGGATAACCTTCACTGACATGGGACCGGGCATAGAAAACATAGAACTCGCCATGAAGGAAGGTTATTCAACAGCACCTGACTGGGTGAGGGAAATGGGATGGGGCGCGGGCATGGGCCTTCCCAATATAAAAAAGAACACCGATGAGATGAAAATAGATTCAGCAGTAGGTGAAGGCACTACCCTTGAAATAACCATAAAATTAAGAAAGGACGCACCATGCTGAAAGTCAATAATGTTGTGGAAAAGCTTGGATTCGAGATCAAAATAAAAGGTGACATCGAGAAAGAGGTGACCGGCTGCTATATAAGCGACCTCCTTTCAGATGTAATGGCAAAGAGCAAAGACGGCGAACTCTGGATAACCCTCCAGACGCATCCCAATATTGTTGCAGTTGCCGTGGTTAAAGGCATTTCAGCAATTATCATAACGAACAACAGGGACCCTGAGCCCGAAACCGCAAAAAAAGCGGAAACAGAAAACATAACTATCCTGAAAACCGAACGCACCACATTTGAGACAGCAGGCATGATTTATACCCTGCTAAAATCAGAAAACATTTTATGAATGAAGAGATTTACCGCGGACCTGCATATTCACACCTGCCTGTCTCCATGTTCTGAGGTAGACATGACCCCCCGCCGTATAATAGAGAGGGCGGTCAGCAAAGGCCTCGATATTATAGCGATATCAGATCACAATTCAGCAGAGAATGCGGAAATCGCGGTCAAAATGGCCCGCGAAAAGGGTATCATGGCGCTGCCGGCAATGGAAATAACATCTTCAGAAGAGGCCCATGTGCTCGCCTTTTTTGGTTCTGTTGAAAAGGCCATGGCAATGCAGGAAATAGTGTACAGCAAACTCTCAAAGGCCGCCAATGACGAGAAACTCTACGGGTATCAACTGATAGTCAACGAAGTGGATGAAATACTCGAATTCAACAAGAGACTGCTTATAGGCGCAACGAGCCTGCCGGTCAAGGAATTGGTTGAAGCTATCCATTTAAACGGCGGACTTGCCGTGGCAAGCCACATAGACAAGGAAGCGTTCAGCGTAATCTCACAACTCGGGTTCATACCATATGACATACAATTCGACGGTCTCGAAATCTCGTACAACTCAGACAGGCAAAGGGCTGAATCAATGTTCAGCGAATATGCTTCTATTCCATGGATAACATCATCCGACGCCCATCAACTTGAGGACATAGGCAAAAAGACAACGTCATTTTTTCTAAATGAGGCATCTTTTGAGGAGATAGTCCTGGCCTTTAAGGGTGACAGAAGGATTGCGTGGAGTTAATGGAAGACCTGTCACTTCATATACTCGATATCGTTGAAAACTCAATAGACGCAGGCGCGAGCCTGATAGAAATAGACTTAACGGAAGAGAGTACAGCGGACAGGTTTGCGATTACCATAAAGGACAACGGAAGGGGAATGACAGAGGAGACCATAAATAAAGTCATGGACCCTTTTTACACCACAAAGACGGTGAGGGCGAAAAAATTCGGGCTCGGCATCCCGTTTTTTGCACAGGCCGCCGAAGAATGTCACGGGAAGTTTGCCATCTCCTCAAAAGAAGGCAAAGGCACTGTCATCTCCGCTGAATTTCAGAACAGCCATATAGACAGGAAGCCCCTTGGGGACATTGGAGCAACAATGATGGTCCTTATAAGCGGACACCCTGAGATAGATTATCTGCTTACTTACAGAAAAGATGGCTTTTCGTATAAACTTGATACAATAGAACTCAAAAAAGAATTAAATGATGTACCTATAAATATTCCGGATGTTCTAAAATTGATTAAAAATGAGATAAACGAGGCTATAAGGGAGGCATAATAATGGCAAAAGGCAGGATTCTTGTTATAGATGACGAGGACATTGTCAGGATAAGCTGCAAGAGGACGCTTACGCCTGAAGGATATGAAGTGGATGTTGCAGCGAGCGGCATGGAAGGATTGGAGCTTTTTGGGAGGGGCAAGTATGACCTTGTGATCATAGATTTAAAAATGCCCGGCATAGACGGCATGGAAGTATTAAAGAACATAAAGAAGGACCATCCTGCCCAGAATGTAATTGTCATGACAGGCTATAATGCACCTGACAACATAACCTCCCTGTCGTTTGAAGGGTCCGAGTTTCTTGAAAAGCCCTTCACACCGGATACGTTACTGGAAAAGACAAATAATATATTACGGAAACAAACAATTTGATTCGTATTATCATCTGATCAGAAGTCTCCCTTTTTCAGGTTTTAAATTGTTCAGATAGACAAGTATGATATGCTATATTGAGCAGAAATGGGGGCACAGATATGGAGGAGAGAAAGAACTGCTGGGAGTTTTTGAAATGTGGCCGTGGGCCCGGCGGCAGTAAAATTAACGAGCTTGGAGTATGTCCTGCTGCTACTCAAGAAGAGTTTGACGGCGTCAACAGGGGAAGCGCTGCAGGCCGCTTTTGCTGGACAGTGGAAGGCTCTTTATGCAAAGGTACGTTTGCCCAGAAGTTTGATAAATGCCTTGATTGTACTTTCTTTAGAAAGGTGGAACAACAGGAAGGAAGTTCCTTCATATTAACAAAACGCCAGTTCGATGAACAGTCCGGGTATAAGCTCTGACCCGATCTCTTGAGAGCAGTCCCCCCCTGACTAAAAATACTGGATAATATACCTGCCTGCCAATAAAACGATCACTGTGCCCAGCATTAATTTAATGAGCTTTTGAGGAACAAACTTCTGGAACCTTGCCCCCATATATACACCAACAAAACCTCCCATGCCGAATAATATGCCCAACGGCCAGTCAGGCATGGGTGAAAAACCATTCGATGCGGGAATAATGCTGAAAAATATCGCTCCGGCAACTGAGGTAATAAAAGTACCCATTAAAGCAGCGCCTGCAATTGTATAAACAGGCAGACGAAAAACAGCAACGCAGAACGGCGCAATAATAGCCCCGCCCCCTATCCCATAAGCGCCGCCTATTATCCCAACCACACATGCCAGGGCGAACATGCTCAGAGTGTTGAACGAGAACCTCTCGCCCCAGAATTCATATTCCACCTTTTTCAGCGAAACGGATATTGTCTTCACCACAGCTTCGGCAGGGATGCCGGCAGCCATCTTTGCGCTCCTCTGTTTTTTTATCTCTTCCGCCCTTGCCTTGAATTTCTCTTCAAGGGCCTTTGCCCCAGCTGACTTGGTTTTATCTCCACCCATGAGTTCACGGAGTATCCTTACTCCTATGTAAAGCAGTACGCAGCCCACAAATAATTTAAAAGCGCTGGGATTAGGAAGGAATTTTACTCTCAGGTAGTATCCGGCAAAGACCCCGGGAAGCGTGCCGCATATTACCACCCACGTGAGAGGCCATGCCATACGGCCTTCTTTTATATAGCGGTAGACCCCGCTCGGTATCGCTACGACATTGAATACATGGTTAGTTCCGCTTACCGAGGGGGCAGTGTAATTAAGCACACTCATCTGGAAAGGGAGGATGAGGAACGCGCCCGAAACCCCGCCCATCGAGGTAAAAAACGATATGGTCATCGCAACAAGTGGGGGGAGGAAGATATTTGTCTTCACGCCTGAAATGGGGAAAAGGACGTTCAGAAAATCCATTAGTCACCCTCCTTGACGTTGCGGTTGAAAGTGATAAAACAAGTAAAAATACCATAAAAGACCCCTTTATGGAAAGCAGGCCGCAGATTGTTTAGAGCTTCGGCAGGCGAAGCACCATGTTCTCTCCGAGCAGGATATTATCAATATGTCCCGCCGCCTTGCTTGTCTTGGAGACGAGATGGATATGGATTGCGTTCTTCATGCCTGAGTCTTCCTTGATCGCGGGAGCGAACTGGGAGAGGAATACGCCGGCATGGTGTTCGGAATAGAAACCGATAATATCAACAGGCTCATTCTTCGCAATGTAATACTCTTTCGATTTGACGAACAGTTCTTTTGTTATAGGCTTGCCCTCTGTGCGGTCTACATTAATATGCCATTTGATCTCTGCAGGCGTACCTGAGAGCAGGAAAGGAAAAGGTTTGGTCACATCAATCCCTGCTGCCCGGGCCTGGGTCTTGACGAACTTCTGCAAATCCACATAGCCTTTCACATTATTGGGAACAGGCACATCCTGCCATTTAGTCTGCTCTGTCCAGACGAGAAAGAACGCGCCGTGCTTAAGTGTGTTGTCCAGGATATAGTCCTTGCCGCGCACCTTGGTAATATAAGGTTTCGAGTCAAAGATGGTAATCTCGCCGTCAAGGCCGTCTATCGGTCCCATGGCATAGAGTCCTTTGCGTCCGGCCAGTTCCTCAAGCGATATAACACTCGTGGCCTTCCCGCTAGTAAATATGTCCTTCTGCGCCCCGATATACTCGACCAGCCCTTCCTTGTTAGCGGCAATAATAACCGTAGCGCTCAATACAACCACCAGGCACATCAAAACTATTGCAATTTTTCTCATTTCAAACTTTTTCCATACTCTCATAATTTTACCCCCTCTTTTTTTAAAAATTTTTTAGCCCACATTGTTGACAACCCTTGCCCGGACATGTGAGCCGTTCCCATGTCACTCATCACCTTTATCACTCAGCTTTTAAAGCCTCTATAGGATCAAGCCCTGCTGCCTTTGCCGCCGGGTAAACTCCAAAGATAAGACCGATTATCGCAGAAAATGCGAATGCAATAGCAATTGCAGGAACAGACAGGCTCATAGGCCACTTGGTAAGATAGGAAGCGCCTAAGGAAAAAGCTATTCCCAAGATAATTCCAACGATGCCGCCGCTTGCGCTTAGAGCAAGGGATTCAACAATGAACTGTAGCAGCAGGTCTCTCTTCAATGCTCCAACGGCCCGCCTTAAGCCTATCTCCCTTGTCCGTTCCTTTATGGATATAAGCATTATGGCGAGAATGCCGACCCCTCCGACGAGCAGGGATATGCCTGCAACAGCACTCAGCAGGTTCGTAAATGTCTGTGATGTTTCCTTCTCAGTCTTCAGGATTTCTGTCTGGCTCTGGATGGTAAAGTCGTCAGGCTTGTTTCTTAACCGGTGCTTTTCGCGCAGGACCACCCCTGCCTCGGAAGCTGCCTTATCTATAGAATCAGGCTTTGACTGAACATAGATGTTATTGATATAGGTCAGATTGAAGAGCCGTCTTAATGCAGTGCTGACAGGTATATAGATAACATCATCCTGATCATTGCCTACAAGGTCGGTCCCCTTTTCCCTGAGAACGCCGATGACCTCGAAGTATACCTTGCCGATACGAACAGTCTCGCCAACTGGGTTCCTGTTTTCAAAAAGTTCCTTTGCAACAGTCTTTCCGATAACGGCCACTCTCTGCAAGGTCCTGTCTTCATCAGCGGTAAAGAACCTGCCCTTCCCGACAAAGAGGTTTCTTATCGGCATGACAGCTTCGGTTGTGCCGGTAACAGAAGTGGTTGCGCTGAGCGACTCATATTTCACGAGCATTTTCTTTGTCTGGGCCGGGGCTGCGGCTTTTATGTATTGTGATTCTTCCAAAATCGTATCCACATCTCTTAAGGTCAGAGTTGTGACATTGCCGGTCTGCCTCTGCCTGCCTGCTATTATCTTCACCTGCCCGGCAGTCACTATTACCAGGTCAGTCCCCATCGCCTGTATTTTTGAGAGCACCTGCTTCTGTGCACCATCGCCAATCGCCACCATAACTATAACCGAGCAGACGCCGACGACAATCCCCAAAGTAGCAAGGGCAGTCCTCAGCTTGTGGCTGAAAAGCGTTTTGAGCGCTATGCGTGTGCCTTTTATTAGTTTCATTAACCTCTTATCGCCTGAACAGGGTCCATTGCTGCTGCGCGTTTTGCCGGCTGGAGGCCTGCAAAAATGCCAACGATTGTTGAAAATGCAATGGCAAGGACGAACGGCTCCCATGAGATCATTGCAGGCATTTTTTTAAGCATCGCTATTCCCATAGTTATGCTGATACCAAGGATAGTTCCGACAACTCCACCCATGAAGGTAACTATAAGCGCCTCACCGAGAAACTGGCCCATGATGTCCTTTGCCCTTGCGCCAAACGCTCGCCTGATGCCTATCTCCTTTTTCCTCTCATTAACTGAAATAAACATGATATTTGCGATAACAATCCCGCCGACCCCCAAGGAAATCAGTGATAGAAGCAACAGGAAAGTGGTCAATGTCTTTGATACCCCTTTGGCTGTACTGGCCATTGCCTGTGTGTTTGTTACCCTGAAGTCGTCTTCCTGGGGAGGGGTTATATGGTGGCGCTCCCTGAGGAGTGCGTTAACGTTTTTAGTGGTCTCATCAAGCCGCTCAGGGTTGTCCAGATAAAGTCTGACCATGCCGATATAGGTTATGTTGTAAAGTCTTTTCATTGCGGTGGTCAGAGGGACAGTCACTCTCCTGTCCATATCCACACCGTGAGGACTCGCGCCACGTTTACTTGAAATGCCGATGACCTTGAAGTTCGTATTGTTGATCCGGATAGTTTCGCCGATAGGGTTTTGGCCGGGAAACAATTCTTTCAACACAGTCTTTCCAAGAACACAATTTCTGGACATGCCTGTATTGTCTTCTTCGCTGATAAAGTCGCCCTGTTCGGCATACCACTGCCAGGCATCAGCGAATTCAGGAGTTACACCCACCACCATCGCCGTAGTATTCATGTTGCCGTAAATAACAGTCTGTTCGAGATTCACAGTGAAGGGTGCAATATGTTTGACCCCTTTTATGGATTCTTTAATGGCATTTACATCTTCAAGTGTAAGAGTTGTCACCTTCTCATCAGGCGGGCCGAACATCTTGCCGCCCCCGGCAGATACCATGACAGCGTTAGGCCCGAAGTTCGCAATACCCTTCATTACTTTATGCCGGGCCCCTTTTGCCATGGACACAATAACAGTAAGGGTGGCGATACCGATAATCACACCAAGCATCATCAGGAATGCCCTCATTTTATTTTTTGAAAGCCCTCCAAGAGAAATGCCAATTATCTTTCCGATAGACATTATTTCGCCCTCCTTTCGTCGCTTACTATCCGGCCGTCTTTCATCCTGATTATTCTTTCGGCCTTTTCTGCAACATCGGGTTCATGCGTTACAAGCACAATGGTCCTGCCGTCCTGGTTCAGCTTTCTGAATATGTTCATGACCTCTTCGCTTGAAGCGCTGTCGAGATTGCCGGTTGGTTCGTCTGCAAGGATAAGCGCAGGGTCATTGACCAAAGCCCTTGCTATAGCTACCCTCTGCTGCTGACCGCCCGATAACTCAGATGGCACATGATTAAGCCTGTCTCCAAGGCCGACCGCCTCAAGAGACGCTTTTGCCCGTGCCTTTAAGTCAACATCTTCAGGTGAATAGATCAAAGGAAGTTCGACATTCTCGATGGCCGTTGTCTTCGGAAGTAAATTGAATGACTGGAAGACAAACCCTATCTTTTTGTTCCTCGTGCGGGACAGTTCATCATCGTCCATGGTATCAACCTCTGTCCCGTCGAGGAAGTAGTGGCCGCCTGTAGGCCTGTCAAGGCATCCAACAATGTTCATGAGGGTTGATTTCCCCATGCCCGACGGCGCCATAATCGCAACAAACTCTCCCTTTTTTATTTCAAGAGTCACGCCCTCAAGCACCTTTACCTCAAGACCGCCGTTTTTTTTATACGTCTTCGTAATGTCCGTCAACTGAATCATTTTAAACCTCCAGATATTTCACTATTCTACTACGCAGGTTGCCTCTTCTTTCTTAAACGTCTAAATTACCTGATGGGAGGGCATAGCTGCCTGAGAAAGCCGTTCTTGCAACTCCTTTGCTTAAAGCACCTACTTCTGGTGAACATGCCATGATGTGATCTCTGATTTCACGTCTACGGGGACAGTCCCCTTTCCCACATTCAAGGATTGAAGCATGGCATACGATAATTTTGCTGCAATTAACGGCTTTGGAAGGCGGGTATGTCTTCCCATTATCACGCACAACCATGATCAGGTTTGCCTATTCCTTCTCTTGTTTAATCGCCTCTCCTGTTATCACTACATCCCCCTCTTTGAGCCCTTCAATGACCTCGGTATAACTGCCATCTTTCCATCCGGCCCTGATCGTTTTCAGGACCGGCTTGCCGTTCACGAGCACCTGCACCACCTTTTTGCCGCCTTCTCTCTTGATGGCTTTATTGGGTACGGAAAGGACATTGCTCCGCTTGTTCAGATATATTGTAGTGTTCACTGTCATGTCCGGCTTCAGTTTTCCTTCTGCGTTCTCTATGGATATGATAGTGATGTAATAGACAACATTGTCCTGTATGGTCGCTTTTGGATATACGGCGGTGACCTTGCCTTTAAAGTCCTTTTCAGGGAATGAATCAACTGTAAAGGTCGCTTCAAAACCAGGCTTTATCTTCCCTATGTCCGTCTCATCCACATAAGCGTATACTTCAAGCCTGTTCAGATCAACTATGGTCACAAAGGTTGGTACGTTCAAAGATGAAGCGGAGACCGTCTCACCCTGCTGAGTGGTCACTGATGCGATCACTCCCGAGATAGGAGCATAAATATTTGCATATGACATCTGGGCCTCATTGTAATGGATGGTCTCCCTCACCTGGTTCGCCTGGGCCAGTGCAGCCTTGTAATCCCGTTCAGCAATATCAACATTGTCTTTTGCTATATAATTCTTTGAATACAGGGTCTGCATTCGCTGGAGGTTTTTTGAAGCAAGGTCAAGATTAGCTTCAATGACCTTCAAGCTCATTCCAGCCTCATTCACCTTTGCCTTCAAATCCTCCTGTTCAAGCCTTGCAATGACCTGTCCCTTTTTGACAACATCCCCGATATTGGCATACAGTTTTTCTACCCTGCCTGAT
>Ga0209211_10010342_pt1 | contig 12187 bp, 9 predicted proteins | sample RifGroA2_FD_183992 | JGI IMG/M metagenome (GOLD analysis project Ga0209211, IMG submission 183992) | Groundwater microbial communities from Rifle, Colorado, USA - Groundwater A2 (SPAdes) (version 2) | ecosystem: Environmental > Aquatic > Deep subsurface > Groundwater | place: Rifle, Colorado... | reverse complement strand
CGTCTTTCAGTGTAGAGATATATTCTTTAAGGCAGAAACAGACAACAGCAAAAGATAAATTGGACGAGGAAACAGACACGCTGGCAAATAAGGAAATGAGAGTTCAAGAATATGAAGAAGTAATTGACGGAGCTAAACATAATCTTGATGGCCGGTTGGCGGAGAAAATGGAGGTCAATAACAAGGCACTGGCGGAGAGGACAGCGTGTGTTGAAAAAAATAGATTTCAGGCCGCGGAAAATAGCAGTAAGATGAAAGGATTAAGGGAACAAAGGATGGGAGTTGAGACTTTGATGAAAGCTGGATTAGAAGGGGCGATACTAAAAGATGCCAGGGCAACAATCGCTGGTTTGCAAAAGCGGATTGATGAGCTGGACGCATTGAATGATGATCTTGGTAAACAGAACGGAAAGATAGGTAAAGAAATGGGTAAGTTTTCGCAAGATAATCAAAAATTGCAGGGCAAGCGAGACAAACTTTTCCCGTCGATAAAAGAAAAGGCATGGAAAGAGAAGGCAGCAGCGGGGGATCAAAGGGAAGGTAAAGATAGAGGGGTGGCGTCAATTAGTGCTAGCGTTGATGATTATGGTCGGGTAGTGATGGACAGGATAAATGGAGGCAAAGTAGTTTTGGATGGGGAGAGATTAATAGTGATAGCTGGCAATGGTAATGCGACAGAGAATCAAGGAGAAGAGATAACAGACGAGGAATTAAATGTTTTTATGGGGGACGGAAGCGTGTCCGAACTTTTAAACGCGGGAGCACATTTAAGCCAGGGAATTATTCAGAGAATGCAAGCAATAGAGGAAAAAAGAAGACTGGATCAGAATCGGCCCGAAGATGCGGTCGATTCTCACAGTGAACCAGCAGCCGAGATCAAGGGAGAGAAAGCCAAAAAACATAATTTGGAGGAGATAGTGAGTAAGTGGAATAGATATGTTAATGAAGATATGCCTGAACATGATAAAGTTAAATACAAGATTAGGTTAGACAAAGCAAAGGATGATCCCCAAAGGCTATTAGGCGGCTCTGACGCAGTGACTAGGGAGCTGAAAAAACGGTTGGCCAAGAAGTTTAAAACAGATTCGGCTAAATTAGATAAAGATATTATTAATAAGGTTTATAATTTTTTGAGAGAGTTAAATGAGGGCAAGTTGAACTATTAAAATTTATATGAAACAAGACCAAAATTTTCAAAATATCTTGGGCCAAGCGCAGCAGGCGGTTGACGATGCCAACTCCGCGGTGATCGCATCCAAGAAAATTCTAGAAGACAATGAAAAAAAATTGGCGGCTGACAGGCTGGCTTACGATAAAGCGCAGGCAAAAATTGACAAGGCCATCAAGGCGGATGCTGATGATTTGACGCTGAAGACCTTGCAGTTTTTGAAGGCGATGGAATAGCCGCGCGGTTTGACAAAATTGGCCAACAGGCTACAATAAGAACATATGAGCAAACTGACCAACAGCGGTGATAATAATAATAATAATAATCTTTGGCGGGTTGGTTAGTTTTTGATAAGGAAGAATCAACCAACCCGCTTTAAAAAAGCGGGTTTTTAGATTCACTTTTCGGCTCCGGGGTAGTTCAGCGGCCCCGCGCCAAAATTCTGGGGTAGTTTAATGGTAAAACGCTTGACTGTTAATCAAGTTAGTGGAGGTTCGATTCCTCCCCCCAGAGTTTTGGTGCGGGGTAACGCAGATGCCGTTTCGCACTGGCGGGACTCCCAGAGCCAAGAGGTGAATTTTTCGTTTAATATTTTTTGGGAAAGAATTAAGGACAGTCCTTAAAATTTCCAAAGGGACTGTCCTTCTTTAAATTCCTAGCAATAAAGGCGACATTCCGGAATGTCGCCTTTGGGTTTAATTTGTTAATTTGAATTATTTAGGTTAAAATAAAAATACAATAATTTTTATGAAAATAGCAGTACTTGCGTCCGGCGGCGTGGACAGTTCGGTGGTCTTGAGGCTTCTTAAAGATCAGGGGCATAAGCTGACCGCGTTTTACATTAAAATCTGGATGGAGGATAAATTTTCTCATCTTGGCCAGTGCCCTTGGCAGGAAGATTTGAGCTATTTGGAAAAAGTTTGCCAGCAATTAAAGGTGCCTTTGGAAATCGTACCTTTACAAAAAGAATATTGGCAGAGAGTGGTGGCGGAAGCGATCAGGGAAGTCAAAGCCGGACGCACGCCGAATCCGGATATTTTGTGCAATCAGTTTATAAAGTTCGGCGTATTTTATGATTACATAGGCAAAGGATTTGATAAGGTGGCTACGGGGCATTACGCGCAAACAGAAGAGAAAAATGGGATTTTTTATTTAAAAAGATCACCAGACAAGATCAAAGATCAGACTTATTTTTTGGCGCGGTTGAATCAGACGCAATTGTCGCGGATTCTTTTCCCGATTGGCGGCTATAAAAAAGAGGAGGTTAGAAGATTGGCGGAAAAATATGATCTACCAAATAAAAATCGGAAGGACAGCCAGGGAATTTGTTTTTTAGGCAAGATAAAATACAGAGATTTTTTGGAAGTGCATCTGGGCAAAAAGACCGGTGGAATTATCAACATCAAAACCGGTGCAAGGGTCGGAGCGCACGACGGTTTTTGGTATTACACAATTGGGCAAAGAAAAGATATAAAATTGTCGGGCGGGCCGTGGTATGTGGTGAAAAAAGATGTTAAGAAAAACATTATTTATATCGGGCTGGTCCATGATATTGTGGCCAAGAAAAAAGATTCTTTTATAGCGGGGGGTTGGAATTGGTTTAGCGGTCAGAGGCCAGTCAAAACCAAATTGCAGGTGAAAATCAGACATGCCGAAGGGTTTTACGATTGTCGTCTGGAGTTTAAGCCCAGGGGTAAGGTTTTAATCAAATTGGATAAAGCGGATCGGGGTATAGCGCCCGGACAATACGCGGTTTTTTACGATGGCGAATATTGCCTTGGCAGCGGGATAATAGAAAAATAATTATGAATGTCTGGCAAATTTTTTTCTTGTTAATTTTAAATCTGATTTTGCTGTCCATGCTTTTGTCTTCCATTTCTATGGCGCCTTTCGTGCCGGCGAAAAACAGGGATTTGGGGAGAATTATAAAAATGGCTGGATTGAAACAAGGCGAAGTTTTTTATGATCTTGGCTGCGGCAATGGTAAAGTCGTCTTTGCGGCCGGAGCGGCCGGCGCCAGAGCCATAGGCGTAGAGCTGTCTTTCCCGAATTATTTGATCTGTATAATAAGAAAATTATTCAAAAGGTCGCCGGGGGTTTCTTTTAAATTCGGTAATTTATATAAATATGGCTTGGCCGGGGCGGACATTGTTTATTTGTTTGGCACGCCGTCGGGCATTGATTCAAAATTAAAGAATAAATTAAAAAAAGAATTGAAGCCTGGAGCCAGGGTGGTTTCCTATGTTTTTGAAATAAAGGGCTGGCAGGCAACGACGATAGATAAACCTGATAAAAACAGGGTAGCTATATATTTGTATGTGGTTTGAGGTTGATATCCAAAAAGTATGGCCTAAAAAAGTTTAAAAGATGTTATAATATTTATATAGAAGCTATAATTTAAATTTAAAAAAATGTTTTTAAAAAAAGAGCGCAGTTTTCAAATAAAAATCGCTTATTTGGTTTCCAGGATATTTGAACCGTTCGCGTGGCTGGCGCTGGTCGGGCTGGCTGTTGTTTTTTCGCCGGAGCTTAATGGCTACAATCGCGTTTGGTGGACCGCTGGCTTAATATTTTTTTTGACGGGTCTGCCGCTCTTGACATTATTTTTGGCGCTGAAGAAGAGCAAGGTAAAGGATATAGATTTTACCAAAAGAGCAGAGCGCACGCCTTATATTTTGGTCATTTTGTTTTATTGGGCTTTGGGCCTGATTTTTACCTGGGGAGTGGGCGGGCCGAAGGTCATCATTAAAATTTTACTATTGGCATTTATCATCGGGCTGGTTGTTCTGATTGTTAATTTTTATTATAAAATCAGCAACCACGCGCTGGGTTTTACGGTGGCCAGCCTGCTTTTGAATGAATTTTACGATTGGCGTTATTTTTGGCTGTTGTTCTTTATACCGTTGATTTTTTGGTCGCGTTACGCGCAAAAAAAACATACCCTGGGGCAGTTGTTTTTGGGTACGGTTTTGGGAGTAGCCGGTTGGTTGTTGTGGAGGGGGATCAATTAAAATAAAGGCGAGATTCCGGAATCTCGCCTTTATAAATTTTTTTATTTGCAGATAACCTTGATGTCTATGATGACGGGATTTTCGTTCGGGTAAAAAAGGATGGGGTTCAGGTCTAGTTCTTTGATGGAGGGATTTTCAAGCGCCAATTCACAAACTTTTTTGACTTCTTTGGCAACGAGGGAAATATTTATTTTTTGTTTGGCCAACAGTTTGCCGATAAGAGAATTTTGAATTTTTTCTTTAAGGTATTTGAGATTACCCATGGGTGACAGAAATATTTTGGCATTGACGATTTCCGCAGTGATGCCGCCAACCCCGAGCATAATTATCGGACCGAAATTGTCGTCATGCTTGGCGCCGATAATCAGCTCAAGACCGGGCTTTGTCTGGGGTTGAACAATCAGATCGGTTTTGGGAAATTTTGAACGGAGAATCTTCATCGAGTCCAGGAGCTCGCTGGGATTTTTGATATTTTGAATCAGACCGCCGGCTTTGTTTTTGTGCAGTATTTTATCAGTGTCTATTTTTAAAACGGCGGGATAGTTGATTTTTTTTAGGTCGAGAGAGCTGATTCTCGGGGCAGGCAAGACATTTAGGCCGTATAATTTTCCAACATTCAAGGCTTCGCTGAAAAGCAAGACCGAACGGCCGCGGGTTTTTATTTCCTGAAGATAGCCGTTGCTTTTTCTTTGCCGCGCGGAATTTATTTTTATTTTTTCGGCAAAAGCGATGCTAGTGTTTTTTTTATTTTGCCAAAGATAATATTTTTCTATGGCCTTGATGGCATAAAGCGGATCGTGAAAATTGGCAAGCACTGTTTTTGAGGCCAAAAGAGGAGTGATGGAGTCTGACATAATCGTCGGGATTGCTGGAAAAGGACAATATGATTGGGCGCTGGCCACGGATTGCCAGATCGCCGGGGCGTTGGTTTGCGACTGGGCGGTGGCGATAACGATCAGTGAACCAATATTTTTATTTTTTGACAGTTCTTTGATTGCCGCGTCATAGTGAAGATTAGTGGCGTCCCCGCGCAAATCAAGCGGATTTGAGTAGGAGCCGGCATTGGGAAGTATTTTTTTAAAGGTATTTTTTTCAGATTCTGAAAATTCATAAAGATTCAGGATACTGCTTTTGACGACCGCGTCAGCGGCCATAATGCCCGGACCGCCGGCGTTGGTGACCAGGACGACGAGCTTGTTTTTCGGAGCTTTGAAATAGGAAAACATTTTGAGATAAGCAAAAAATTCGCTGATGCTTTGGGCCGAGACGCCGTTACAATCTTCAATGAGCGATTCGGCGATTTCTTCATCGCCGGCCATGGCGCCGGTATGGGAGACAATGGCGGCGCGCGTTTTAACGGTGGCGCCGGCTTTGATGATAACGATTGGTTTTGCTTTGGCGGTTTTTTTCAGGGCAGCCAAAAATTTCGCGCCGCGTTTGATGTTTTCCAGATAAACGCCGATGGCTTTGGTTTTTTTATCTGTGGCAAAATATTCCAAAAAGTCGGTTTCATCAAGCACGGTTTTGTTGCCGATAGTGACGATGGAGGAAAAGCCAAGGTTTTCTTTTTTGCCAAGATCAAGAGCGGCGGCGGCAAAAGCGCCTGACTGCGAGATCAGGCCGACATTGCCGGCCAGGAAATTGTTCGGGGCGAACGAAGCGTTAAGACCGTTTCCGGTATTGATGATGCCGAGACAGTTGGGGCCGATAATTTGCAAGCGGTATTTTTGAGCAATGGCCAAAATTTGTTTTTCCAGCTTTTGGCCCACCGGTCCGGCTTCGGAAAAACCGGCCGAGATGATGATGAAATTTTTTACGGCTTTTTTCGCAGTGGCGCATTCTATCAGAACAGCCGGGACCTTTTGCGCCGGGATGGCAATGATTGCCAAATCAATCGGGGCTTTGATTTCTTTGACTGACTGATAACATTTCAGATCCTTGATCTGGTTGTATTTGGGATTGATGGGATAAATTTCCCCTTTGTAGCCGGCGGTTAAAAGATTGTCAATCAAAATGCCGCCGATTTTTTCTTTTTTGACTGAAGCGCCGATAACGGCAACGGAAGCAGGATGAAAAATTTTTTTCATAAGTTTTATTTTAGATCAGCTTGAGTTTATTTTATAATTTTTTGAATAAAATAGCAAAGGTTGTTTAAAGTGAGTAATTATGGCTTGTGCTTTTATATTTCAATTTTAAGCATGTAACTAAGTTGACTGGATGTTTTTCTATTCAACATTGTTTTTTGCCATAAAAAAATCCCCAAGCTTCAATTTCCAAGTTTGGGGAGGGTTGGAGCGAAAGAGCAAAGGCTGGTTTACTTCAGTTCCTTCCTCTCAAAAGAGTTGCACATGACATCAGAGCTCGCTCCACACCTTATGTCCTCCTCGATTGGTTCAAGTGGAAAAGGTCTATTTATTTATGATGGAATTTTTAGCACCAATTGTTTATTTTGTTAAGGTTTTGTGGTAGACTATTAAATATGATTATGAAGTGGAAAATTGCGGCAAAATTCCAAAAGTATAGTTTTATGAAAGAGCTATTAAATAAAATTTTTAATGAAGACGCGTTGATTGGCATTAAAGGAATTCCTGACGAGTCGGTTGATTTAATTGTTGCCGATCCGCCATACGGTTTGGGCAAAGATTATGGCAATGATTCAGATAAATTAAAACCAAAAGATCATTTGGCTTGGAGTTATCAGTGGATTGACGCGATTATTCCAAAGCTTAAAAAGACGGGTAGTTTTTATGTTTTTTTAACTTGGCAATACAGCCCGGAAATTTTTTCTTACCTAAAGAAAAAATTGATAATGGTTAACGAGATAATTTGGGACAGGCGCGTGCCCAGCATGGGCGGCAGCACGCGGAGCTTTTCTTCAGTGCATGATAATATCGGTTTTTTTGTCAAGGAAACAAAATATTATTTTGACATAGACGCGGTGCGCATTCCTTATGATGAAGAAACAAAAAAAGCAAGAACGCGTTCAATTTTTGTCGGTAAAAAATGGTTGGAGATGGGCTACAACCCTAAAGACATTTGGAGCGTGGCTAGAATTCACGCCCAAGATCCGGAGAGAACAGACCACCCAACGCAAAAACCGTTAGAAATATTGGCCAGGATGGTTTTGGCGAGTTCGCCGAAAAACGGGATAGTATTGGATCCCTTTATGGGCAGCGGTTCCACGGCCGTCGCCAGTATTCTGAATTGCAGAAACTATATTGGTTTTGAAATAAACAAGAAATATTGCCAGCTGGCCGAGGACAGGATAAAAGAAGCAGAGAATAATTTATTTAATTGTTCAAACATAAACAAGGCTTTGGACAAATCGGCGGTGGGAATGCGGGAACCGTTAAACACGCAAGCTACATTATTGGAGTAGATTTTTTGATTAAGTTTGGAGATTATTTAAAGTCGCTAAAAGGCGATTTTTATTAAATTCAGATATGGCGAAAAGGTGGATGATAAAAGAAGAATATGACGCGGGATTTTCGGACCAGTTTCCGGAGATAAATCCGATTATTTTGCAACTGCTTTTTAACCGTGGGTTGACAAAGCAGGACGAAATAGACAGATTTTTGGGGCCGGATTATCTGCGGGATCAAAATGATCCGTTTTTATTCAATGAGTTGCCAGCCGCGATGGAGAGGATTTTTGCGGCCATAAAAAGACAGGAGAAGATCGTAATTTATGGCGATTATGACGCAGACGGGGTAACGGCGACAGCATTATTGCAGCTAACTTTAAAGCGGCTGGGCGCGAAGGATTTGAAAATCTACATACCCAATAGAATGAGCGAAGGCTATGGTATGAATTTGGAGGCGGTGGAGGAACTTTATAAAAGTGGCAGCCAATTGATCATTACCGTTGATTGCGGCATCGCCAATAGAAAAGAGATCGCGCTGGCCAAGGAAAGAGGGATGGATGTAATCGTGACTGATCACCACTTGGAGCCAATTGAATTACCAGAGGCCGTGGCGATTATTTGCCCGACTTTAAAAAAAGAAAAATATCCTTTTAAAAAATTGGCCGGTGTGGGCGTGGCTTTTAAATTAAGCCAGGCATTGTTGAGAAGCGATAAGCAACAAAACAATGAATCGTTTGAAAAATGGCTTTTGGATTTAGTGGCGATTGGCACCATCGCCGATTCTATGCCGCTTTTGGAGGAAAACAGAACTTTGGTAAAATGGGGCTTGATTGTTTTAAATAAAACGCAGAGACTGGGGTTAAAGGAGCTGACGCAGCTGGCCCAGTCAAAAGAAATTGATGTTCACGGCGTGGCTTTTCAGCTTGCGCCCAGATTGAACGCGGCTGGCCGGATGGATCATGCCAATACGGCTTATGATCTTTTGATCACCGAGGATGAGGCCGAGGCATTGGCTATTAGCAATGACTTAAACCAGAAAAACCAAGCGCGCCAGCGGGCGACGGAAGAAATGTTGCAGTTGTCTTTGGCGCAGATCGGGATGCCCACAGACGAAGATAAAATATTATTCAGTTCTTATGACGGATGGTCGCCTGGGCTTGTCGGACTCGTGGCCGGCAAATTGAGCGATAAATTCAACCGGCCGGTCATAGTTTTTGGCAAATCTGGCGAAGAATATGTGGCTTCGGGCCGGAGCATCCCGGAGTTTGACATCACGGCCGCTTTGGGAGAGTGCAAAAAATATCTTTCGGAATTTGGCGGACACGAACAGGCCTGCGGGCTGACTATTGTTGGCGAGAAAAATTATGAGATTTTTAAAGATAAGATAAAAGAGATCGCCAGCAATCAATTGGCTCAAGTTGAATTAGCGCCAAGATTGGAAATAGAAGCCGAGATAAAATTAAAAGACGCCGGTTGGGAAATTATTGATGGTTTGGACAAATTTTCTCCGTTCGGAGAAGGGAACAGAGAGCCGTTATTTTTGACCAGAGATTTAACCGTTGTTGAAATCGCGACCATGGGGACGATGGGCCAGCATTTAAAGTTAATTTTAGAAGATAAAGCAGCGGGCTTGTCACATAAATTCGTGGGGTTCGGCGTAGCCGGCGAGTGGGTGGAAAAAATTAAAGCAGGGGATAAGGTAGAGGTGGTTTATGAATTGGGCGTTAACGAGTGGAACGGGAACAGGGAAGTGCAGTTTAAGATTGTGGATTTACAGTTGTATGCGAATAGCGACGCGAATAAATATGAGAAGCATACGAATAGCGATGCTAATAAATACGAATATCATGCGAATCGGGTTGACGCGTGTTTGGTCAATGAGGCGGGCAAAGAAGACGAGAGCGATGAGGAAATGAATATTTTGCACAAGGAATTATGCTTTCGAATCAATGGGGTTTTGTATGAAGTTCAAAACCGACTAGGTAGAACATCTAATGAAAGACAATATTGCGAATTGGCCGAGTTGCTTTTCAGTCAGGCACAATTCAAATTTGAAAGAGAAAAGGAAATTCCTTTTGAATTTAAGGAAGGCAAGATTCTTGGCAATAAAGTTGATTTTTATTTAGAGGATTTAGTGCTGGTTGATTTTAAGGCGAAAAAAAATATTACCAAAGATGATTATTTCCAAATGCAAAGATATTTGCAAGCCAGTAAATTAAAGCTCGGTATGATAGTCAATTTTAAAAAATACCCCTTGGAGATAAAAAGAGTGATAAATAAAAATGGTAATCGTTGAAATATAGTGAACAGGTGAATAGCGGATTTGAATGGTATTAGAATTTATTCGTATCAATATTCGTATGATTAAGCACCACAAGCTTGTGATTTATACAGACGGCGGCGCTCGCGGCAATCCTGGTCCAGCCGGTTGCGGGGCGGTGATTTTTGATGAGAACGGCAAAAGTATTTTGGCTACCCACAAAAAATATTTAGGCGAGCAGACCAATAATTTTGCCGAATACAGCGCGGTGGTTTTGGCGTTGGAAGAGGCAAAGAAGTTTGGCGCCGAGGAATTACAGCTTTTTCTTGATTCAGAACTTGTAGTGAAACAACTTAACGGCGAATACAAGATAAAAAATCAGGATCTTGGCAAACTGTTCATTAAGATTCATAATTTAAAGCAAAATTTTAAAAAAGTGAGTTTCAGTCATGTGAGAAGAGAACAAAACAAGCTGGCGGACAAGCTGGCGAATCAGGCCATAGACAAGGAGCCAAGAAATGAATCAAGAAAGCAATAAAGTAAATTGTTATATTGCTATATTTAGTTGGTGGTTGAGGAAAATAAATTTGAGAAAATAAAAAAATGGCAACAATCTTTCTTTTAAAAAAGATTATTGCCATATAGTTGCCCATTTGTTGAGACTATGGATTGTTTTTTGGTCTAACAGATCTAATAAGAATTCTGTTTCTCTCATCCACGGGAAATTTATTCCGAGCCTCCTTTGCCTGATTTTCAGTCATATATCTAACTATTTCTTGAACAGCAGGTTCCCCTCCTATTTTTAACCCCATAATGCCGGCGGCCACTTCCGCCCCTATTTTATAGGCCGCTAGTCCATCATCAGTTAAACGGAAAAGACCCCACTCATCACCTGGCTCAACATTTCCGTTCTCAATAATCTCTACTATCGTCAGCCCGATAAGCAAAGCACCACTTTGGTCTGTTAATCCATCCCCAACTGCTGACTTTCTAATTACTATTTTTTGGCCTGCCATGATACCTCCTTTGTTTTGGTCAAGGTCATTTAATCAGAAGAAGAAGAAGTCAAGGTGGGACGAGGGTTCTTTTTTATTTGCCAAAGCCAGTAATTTTTGTTAGAATTTTTTTATGATGACAGCTAAAGAATTAAGACGAAAATATATTGAATTCTTTGAGTCCAAAGACCACGCGGAAATACCGAGCGCGTCTTTAATGCCGGAAAACGATCCGTCAACTCTTTTTATTACTGCTGGTATGCAGCCATTGGCGCCGTTTTTGCTTGGTGAAAAACATCCGTCTGGCAAGAGATTAGTGAATGCGCAAAAATGCGTGCGCACAGGAGATATTGATGATGTCGGGGATAAAACCCACCACACTTTTTTTGAAATGCTTGGGCATTGGTCTCTCGGAGACTATTTTAAGAAAGAAGCGATAAAAATGAGTTATGAATTTTTAACTCAAGAATTGCAGTTAGATAAAAATAAATTAGCATTTACTGTATTTGAAGGTGATGATAATGCACTCTGCGATAAAGAAGCTGCTGAAGTTTGGCAAAGTATGGGCGTGAATGAAAAAAGAATCGCATATTTGCCAAAAAAAGACAATTGGTGGGAGCCGACTGGAGCAAGCGGGCCATGCGGTCCTTGCACGGAAATGTTTTACTGGAGTGATAATGAAAATCCGGCGCCAGAAGTTTTTGACCCAGCTGACAAGCGCTGGGTGGAAATTGGCAATGATGTTTTAATGCAATATGAAAAAATCGGTGAAAATAATTATGCGCCTGCCAAACAAAAAAATATTGATAATGGCACTGGTCTAGAACGGCTTTTGGCTGTGATGAATGGTTTGGAAGATAATTACCGCACAGATTTGTTTTGGCCGATTATTGAGAAAATTGAGGAGTTGAGTGGGAAAAAATATGATGATTCACCGGAAATAAAACACGCGATGAGAATTATTGCTGACCATATAAAGGCGGCAACTTTTATAATAGCAGATGGAGTTTTGCCCGATAAAACTGGTGCTGGTTATGTTTTAAGACGACTTATAAGGCGCGCAAAATATTATTATGATTTAATTGGAGCCAAAGATAGAGCATTAGGGTTTCTTGTTGAATATGTAGCGCCAATATATAAAGATGTTTATTCTGAATTACTCGAAAAGAAAAATTATATTGCTGAAAAGATAACTGACGAAGAAACTACTTTTTTCGGTCATTTAATGTTTGGCAGGAAAATGTTAGAAAAAATTATAGTGGAAGAAAAATATATTTCGGCAGATAATGCATTTTTATTGTATTCAACATACGGATTTCCCTTTGAGCTTATACTTGATATGGCAAAAGAAAAAAATATTGAAGTTGATACGGGGGGCTTTAATAAGAA
>Ga0209211_10010341_pt1 | contig 12188 bp, 15 predicted proteins | sample RifGroA2_FD_183992 | JGI IMG/M metagenome (GOLD analysis project Ga0209211, IMG submission 183992) | Groundwater microbial communities from Rifle, Colorado, USA - Groundwater A2 (SPAdes) (version 2) | ecosystem: Environmental > Aquatic > Deep subsurface > Groundwater | place: Rifle, Colorado... | reverse complement strand
AATAAATTAATTTTTGACAGGATTAACAGGATTAACAGGATAATCAGAATGAAATAAGGTAGCTTTTATCTTGTTAATCCTGTATATCCTGTCTGAGGTAGCTGAACTGTTACGAAGGCTTTTTAGAGATTGTCTTTTGAAAGTTTTACAAGGGTGCTGATTATGCTCTGGCTATCTCCTGTTATCTCATATGAAAAGCGGTTGGCTTCAATATTTATCACTTCCGTTTTGCCAATTTATCACTTGCTTTTAATGTCTCAATATTTCATAATGCCGTCACTTAATGAGCAATAATTTTTTCAGTTGGGTGTGCGAAGAAAGAGGAGATGAAATATTGCCGTTAACAGGAGTGCTTGAAATTGAAGACGCCTGTTGAAAATAATATACTATGCCAAAGAAGACCTATATCTTTATGCTTTCGGATGTGGACAGAAAACGCCATGAGCATATAACAGAAGGAGGTAAAGTAACCGGATTCATAGTTCAATATGAGATATTTATTGAAAATAAATGGATGCCAGTTGTGCGATACGATACTGCTCATGGATTTGCTCATAAAGACCTGGTAAACCCTGATGGGAGCAAAGAAAAGATACTCTTGGGGGCATTGGATTTGAGCGAGGCATTAACATTCGCTGACAAGGATATAAATGAAAATTGGGTACGGTATAAAGAAAGGTATTTCAGGAGGATAAAGAAATGAGAAGAGAAGATTTATTTAGAAAAAACCAGCAGCTTTCTACGGAATTCGAATTATACCTGCTTGACCATCCGGAGATAGAAGAAGCAATACCCGATAATGCTCTGATTGTCCTGCTTCCCGATTATGACAGTATACTTGCGGAAAAAAATAGAGAACTTGCTGAAGCCAATAAAGAGCCTGGACAGACGATAGTTTATGTTAGGATAAAAAAATTGAGGGCTTCGAGGATTGAGGATCTCTCACTCCAGTTAGCATAGTGGAAAATGAAAGGGAAAAGGAAAAGGTAAGCAAAATTTTTTCGTTTTTTAAGAAATTTTGTAGCCTGACAACTGACAACTAATTGGTGACTTTGTGGCTGGTTTGAAATTCCTTAATGTTAAATTAATAAAGCGTATGAAAAGACTTATCTTAAAAGTATCTGAATACAAGCTAGTTTTTATATCAGTAGTTTTTCTGGTAATTCTTTCATTTGGGTGTGCTAAAAAGGATGAGAAGGAAATCAAAATTGGGGCAATATTGCCATTGACTGGTGATTACGCAATGTATGGCAAATACGACTTGCAGGGAATTGAGCTTGCCTTAGATGATGCAATAAATGAAGGAACAATCCCAAAGGGCGAAATTAAATTGTTCGTAGAAGATGGACAAACAGACCCCGCAAAGGGTACTGCAGCATTTTTAAAATTAGTCAATGCAAACAAAGTATCTGCGGTCATTGCAGTAACGAGTGGTATTGTCCTAGCTATAAAACCTATCGCTAATAAGAAGAAAGTTGTACTTATTAATGCTTCGGCAATCAGCACAGAGATAGAAAATGCGGACGATTATTGTTTTAGTGTTATTCCAAGTGCTGAAGTTGAAGGAAGTTTTTTGGCTGAATTTGCTTTCAAAAAGCTTGATAAAAGGAATGCTGGTATCCTTTATAGAAATGACCAATCTGGTATAAGTTTTAAAAATATCTTTGCTCGTTGCTTCACTAAATTGGGTGGAGAAATTGTTTATGAGGAACCGCACCTACCAGAAGAAAGAGATTTTAGAACCTACATTACTAAAATTTCTGCCATCAAAGAAATGAATGTATTGTTCATGGCATCATATGGGCCGGAAGTAGCGCTCTATTTGCGACAAGCGAAAGAATTGAGAGTTTCAAAACAAGTTCTTACTTATACCCCTTTTTATTCGCCAAAAGTTTTAGAAATCGGAGGGTCAGCAGTTAATGGGGTTTTCTTTACTGTGCCAAATTTTGATCCAAATTCTAGTGAACCTATCATTGAGGAACTGAAAAGAAAGGTTTTAGAAAAGTACAATCAGTCTGAAGTAAATTACTACATTGCTTCTCACTATGATGCAATGAGTCTTTTGATAGACGCTATCAAGCATGGGAATAATAGCGGTGAGTCTATTCGCCAGTACATTAGAAATCTTGACTCCTTTGCTGGTATTACAGGGCACATTGAATTTGACAAGAATGGGGCGGCATACGTTCCTATGAAGATTTTCACAGTCCAGGATCTAAAATTTGTTGAATTTGAAAAATAAGGATAAGCATGGTCTTGCAACCAGTAAAAGAATTTGAAGAAAAAGTTAAAAATTGTATTCGAAAGTTGAAAGATAAAAAGAATGCACTACAACAACGTGTAAAGAAATATGAGGTAATTAGTGAAAAAAAGTTTCACGAAATTACTATCCAAATAGACTGCATTTTCAGGAAGAATCTGAGGGACCTCTTTGGAACGAAAAACAGCCCCGATAAACCTTGGTTTAGCGATGAATTTCTTAATTTTCGTAGTTCAAAGGGAAAGCCATCGGAGGAGTTAGTTTTTGCATTTTGGGGTTGCGACGGTTCCGAGAGTTATCGTAAAAAGAAAGAACCATTACCATACCTCCGGGAGAACGTATACCTACGAGGTACCAGGTGGGAAGACGAGGATAATAGGACGAAGTTCTATAAAAATTTCCGGAAAATTAAACGTGTGTTTAAAAACTATGTGCCAGTAGACTTCTTTGGATGCTTGGCAAAAAAATGTCCACCTATTTTACGAATCACAACCGTTCAGGGACGGCTAGAAGATGAAATACGCACTATTGTTCTCCCTTTACGTAAGGAGTTTGTAAAAAGATTGCATGGCAAAAGTTGCAAAGAATTGGCACAATACATTTCCAACTGTTCAAGCAATCAAAAAGAAATTGATGTTGAAGAAATTGAGAAACTTTGGAGTGAAGCAAGAAAAGAAATAAAAAGCAACAAATGCCCATTTATTAAGAAGCTAAAAAGAGATTTTCAAGAAAAAGGAATTGAGTTTAATGGTAATGAAAAAGAATACAAACCAGAAGAAATATTATTTATGGTTGCAACAAGTTTCCAATATTATTCTTGGCCTTTCCCTGAATGGTCTTACGACTTGTATATCATAAGACCTAATATAAGACTTAATAAAACAAGTAGGAAAAGTGGTTTTGCTTGTTTTTCATTAGCTGTTAAGCCAGACAATGATAAGATATTACCGTACATAAAAAGGCTGCCGCACTTAATAGAAGAAGGCTTTTCCGGCTATAGAAATATAGAAGTAGCTGCTTGGAAACTGCTGTCGCAAGATATTCACTATTACTGGATGTGGAAGAAAGAATACGAAAGTAGAAAAGAAAGATTTGAAGCCCTGTGCAATGCCATTAAATTTATTGTTCAAGGAATTTGCAAAGATAAAATCAAGTACAAAGACATTACACATAGGGTAAAAGAATTTGACAGCTTTTATGAGAAACTAGTTGAAAAAGTAAATGAGCCCTCTGTAAAACTAGAAGCGCTACCCTCTGGACCTGACTTTCCTAAAAATCTGAAAGATAAAATACGTTATGATGCCGACGCCGACAGAAAACTCCTTATTTTTAAAGGGGTTATGTCAGAAAAAGAAAAGAATAGCCTTCTAAAATTATCAATAGATAATAATAGCTATAAAAAAGCTGTAGAGGATCTTTTTAAGCATTCAACAAAACTAAACGATATATTTATGTCTCCACAGCTTAGTTTTGATGAACTCATGAAAGGAAGATATGTTAAGGATATAGCTGCAATTAGAGTTATTTGTCACTACAGAGACGATGCTCGTAGATTATGGGAATTAATGAAGAAAGGTTGTGAAGATTACAAGAACAAAGTTAAGGACAAGGCTTTGTCTGGTCTTGAGCAATTTGATACACCGAAAGAACCTTCTGAACAACCAGGACACTTTGGGTATCCACGTTTTCATCTCTGGGTGAAGTTAGTTAAAGAACGTTTAATATTGCCTGAATACTCCAACTTAAAAGATATACCCTGTGAAATTCAGATAGGAACAATTCTTGAAGAGGGATGGGCAGACGTAAACCATGAAATAATTTACAAACATGGCTCTTTCTTACCAGAGGATAAGATAGAAGAACTTAAGAAGGAATCGCTCAGTGGACTTCTTCCTGGTATAAGAAAAACTGACGAAGGTTTTGTCGCGCTTCGTAAGAGGCGCAAAACTGAGGACTTTAACTATGGCGGAGCTTCAGGAGATTCGGGTGAGAAGGGCTGAGAAGGAGTTTGACCTGAAGGGGCTAGCGGAGAGATTGAAGGCGGTAAGACTATATTTTGAGACGTGGTGCAGACACAAACTCGTTTGTCCGTAATGTCACGGATTGAGATCCTTTTTATTCTGAGGCCGATAAGTAGAAGAATCTTTTCTTGTTCTCGAATACGCAAAGCATATTGAAAAAATGAGTATTTTATAGTTGATTTCCAAAATAAGATAAGAGGTATTTAAGATGCATTTTGATTTCTATAGCGAGCTACCGAAGAAAAAGAAATTAAAATATAATCTTATGCTTGAAACAAATTATATTATCTTGAGATGTGAAGAGTGCGCCTTTGTTGAAACAAATGAAAAGGGCAAGGATATTGTTTCTGTATCATGGTTTTATAGCCTTAAACACATTTTAAAAACATTAGAACTACCTCAAAATTTATATCCTCAAGGAAGTATTTCTGGTAATCGGCTATATTATGAGTTGATCCGTAATTATTTCAACGGCACTTTTCCGAATAGCCAAGAATTTAATTTTATACGGCAAGGACTCAAAAACCTTCTTGGTCTTCGCAGGGACGATTCAGCTACGAATAGATCGTATCTGTTCGGTTCGTTTTTTAAAGTTAATGAATCATTAGGTAGACGGGAATCTTTTAAATATAGGAGTATCGACGTAAGTTTAAGACATACGGCTGCGGCTTTATGGATATTTATTGAAGAATCTTCTGTAAATATTTCTCCTTATCTAGAAGAATCTATTAACGCTTTTTTTAATAGAACCCAATCATATTTATCCAGAAATGATGATTGGGCAACTGATGGTTATAAATATTTCACACTCGCTACTATTATTAATACCTGTAGATTAATAGAAAATAAATTTCCGAATCACAGGTTAGCAAATATCGCATTATCTGTAAAATTAGACTGCGAAAATGCAATGTTTCATGATGATTGTATTTCACGAGATTTGGATGATAATTATGAATGGAAAGTTACGAATTCTAAATGGAATGTTTTGGCTAAATATCAATATTTTTACAATGTATGCGCTTTGTCTCGTGTTCCTTATTTAATGCGCGATGTTCGGATACAATCAATTATTCGTGAGATGATAAACAACAAAGTTGATTTGGAGTTTGGTTCTGGAATTCCTACCCCACAAATTAACTTGGTGTTCAGACCACAATCAAATTAAACCGGATTTTGGTGTAACAGCTTCAATACTCTATTTTTTATGGTATTCAATACACTATAAAATAGGAGACTTGAGTTGGATTGAATACTGTAAGGAGAATTTTAGCATATTATTAGACTTTTGCTTAAATACTTATGACAAAATAGAATTTAACATGTTTCCCCTTTCCGAAAATTATGCAACAATTTTGCTAATGCCTAATAACAACTGTGATTCTCCAAGAAATACAATTATTCATGAGATAATCAGGAAATTGAAGGAAGCAATCAGTACTGAAATAGCACAACGCAAGGGAAAATCTTCACGTTTTATTGAGGATGTTCAAGTACCGCAGGAATTTAATTATGTTAAATCCGTTATTCAAAAATGGCAATTTACAGAACCCTGGGAAGAACAAAATTATATGAAATATTTAGATTGGGGCAAAATTGATTGGGGTAAAACAGGTGAATTTATAGGCGGATTATTAAAAGGTTATTCACAATAATATAAAGCTGAAATTGTCAGAAAATTGCAGGATGTTCTTGACGAAGATATGCCAGAACTACTCGAAGTAATTAGAAATTTAAAGGCAGGTAGGAAAAAAGGCAAAAAAAGGGCGATAGCCAAAAAGGAGAAAGTCCCCCTTTGGGATTTAAAAAAAATTGCTGTAGAAACAGGAATCAAAGACCTTGCAGAGCACCACGACTATTATCTCTATAGTGTGCTTAAATGACAGAATTCCGTAACAGAGAAAATGCATATATTCCACTTTCAAAACTAAATGAATTATGATTAGAGAATTAGATACAGTTGTTCTTACACATGATATTGAAGAATATGGGTTAAAAGAAGGTGATATAGGGGCAGTACTGCATTGTTATAGTGACGGTAATGCTTTTGAAGTTGAATTTGTTACTGCTGAGGGAAGAACAATCGCAGTCCTTACCCTTACTTCAAGCGATATCCGGCTGATGAGTAAAAAGGAAATATTGCATGTTCGGGAAATTGCGGGTCAGACGGCTTGAATTTGAAAATTAGACAATAGACGGTAGACGAGGGACTATGGACATTGGACAGTTGAAAGCAGACTTTGGACTTTGGATGTTAGACTGTGGACTGAGGACGATGGACAGCAGGCTTTGGACTATAAACGAGAGACTTTAGACTATGGACTCAAAAATAGGAGTGTTAAATGGATAAACTTTTAAAGATAGATAAAACAGGTGATTCAAGACTTCTTAAGGAGATAAAGAAATCATTAGGCTTGAAGCTTGATGATGAGCTTTTCTTGTTTGGCGGGAAGGATTATCTGGTAATAAAAAAGGTTCAGAGACCCTCTCTCTCTGAGCGTTTTAAGAGCCTCTCTGAAAAAATAGAGAAACGATTTAAAAAAGAAGGGTTAAAGGAAGATGTGGTGGCCGAGGCTATTAAATGGGCAAGAAGGTAGTGCTTGATACCAATGTATTTGTTTCAGCGCTGGGTTGGAAAGGGGCATCTCGTGAGATTTTTAAAGGCTGCATTGATGGAGATTTAGAATTATTTATTTCTACTGAGATATTTAATGAAATTAAAAGGGTTTTAAATTATCCTAAATTGAAGTTCAGTCAGGATGAAATTGATGGGTTTTTAGATCAGATACTGGAAGCTGGAAATTTAATAGAAGCAACAGTTAAAGTAGAAAAAATTAAAGATGACCCGACTGATAATAAATTTCTGGAATGTGCAGTAACTGTAGATGCGGACTACATTATAAGCAGGGATCCGCACATATTGAAAATCAAAGAATTTGAAGGAATAAGAATTATATCTCCAGATGATTTCACGAAAAAGAATAATGGATAAATCAACCCTTTTAAAACAACTCGACAACATCACCGCCTGGCTTATTGAAAGATAGTAAATAGAGGTCGTGAAAAAATTGCAGGATATGTCTGACGAGCAAATTCTTAATCTTCTCAAAATCATCCGCATTTTCAAGAAAAGTATCATTATGCAAAGAGACGGGGATTTTTATCTCAAAAAGGAATTTGATAATTGGGATGCTTTAAGCGACGAAGCGCTAAAAAATTTTGAAGGCTCATTGTATTAAACTGTAGACTTTTGACTTTAGACATTAGCTGGTAAAGTTATTGGTTGCTTGTTTTTAGTTGTAAGTTAATCATTGGTTTATTTAAATGAAAAAAGAAGGTATTTTAAAAGAAATTAACAATATTAAAAACCAGCTTATCGAAAAATATAGGCCGGAAAAAATTATACTCTTTGGATCGGCAGCCTGGGGTGAAGATGAAGTGCATGATATTGACTTATTTATTGTAAAACGAGATGTCCCCTATTATGGTGATGACAGGATAAAGGGAAAAGTTCTTTATGGTTGATCCCAGAGTAATTAGAGAATTGTTAAAAAAGGGTGGTTATGTTGTAATAGTTCACCGGAGGAAAAAGATTTGACAAGATAACAGGATAGACATGATATAAATTAAATTAATTTTTGACAGGATATACAGGATGAAAAAATTATCATGTAAATCCTGTTCATCCTGTCTAAGATAGCTGAACTATTACGTTATGTTTAACCAACTCCTTCTCAATGGCATTATTTCTGGCAGTATTTATGCCCTTATAGCGTTTGGCTTTGCCGTTATTTATAAAACTGTCCGATTTTTTCACTTCGCACACGGTATCGTTTATACGGCGGGCGCTTATTGTGCCTACAGCCTTTCCATATCTCTTGGCATAAACGTAATTCTCTCCTTTTTCCTTGCGTCTGCATTTTCCGCTGTGCTTGGCATTGCCATTGACAGATTAGTCTATCTTCCTCTCAGAAAAAACAACGCTTCTGATCTGGTTTTTCTTATAGCATCTTTTGGCGTATTTATCTTTATACAAAACCTCCTTCAGCTTATTTATGGGGCACAGATACTTACCTTAAGAACAGGTGTGGTAAAGGAAGGGCATCAAATTCTTGGGGCTGTTATAACAAATATTCAAATATTGATATTGGTTGTTAGTTGTTGGTTGTTAGTAATACTTTGGTTTATTGTAGAGAGGACAAAGATAGGAAAGGCCATACGGGCCGTTGCAGATGATCCTATTGGTGCAAGTGTATCTGGGATTTATTCTGAAAGGATTATTCTCTACGCCTTTGGCATTGGCTCAGCTCTTGCGGGAGTGTCTGGGGTTTTAATCTCTTATGAAACAAACATAGAACCAACAATGGGGATGAATGCAATTCTCAAAGGAATCATTGCTTCTATTGTGGGAGGCATGGGCAGCGTACCTGGGGCTGTTCTTGGTGGTTTTTTCTTGGGCATTGTTGAAAATCTTGGTATATGGAAGATCCAGGCAGGATGGAAGGACACCATCTCCTTTGCCGTGCTCATCATTTTCCTTCTTATCAGACCTGAGGGGATTTTTGGGAAAAGGAATGATAAAGAGAGACTTTAGACAATGGAATATTTCCTTCACATATTAGTTATTTCAGGCATTTACATAATCCTTACGCTCAGCCTCAACCTTATTGTGGGCTTTACAGGGCTTCCGTCGTTAGGGCACATTGCCTTTGCCTGTGTTGGGGCTTATACTTCAAGCCTGCTCGCCTTGAATTATGGAATTTCTCCATGGATCGGCCTTGTTATCGGCGCATGTATTGCATCCATCTTTGGCTTTGTTGTTGGATTTGTGTCCATACGGCTTAAAGGAGATTATCTTGCCCTTGCCACCTTTGGACTGGGAGTCATTATCTATGCCGTATCAAAGAACTGGGTCGAACTGACAAGGGGACCAATGGGATTGCCAGGAATACCGGGGTTCACTGTTCCTGGATTTGAACTTCGACCCGTTTGGGCATATTTGATGCTGGTCATAGTATTCGTTTTTATAACCGCATTCATAATGAACAGGATTGTGAATTCTCCTTTCGGAAGAATCCTGAAAAGTATCAGAGAGGATGAACTGGCGAGTCTTTCCATAGGAAAGGATATCATTAAATACAAGCTCATGGTCTTTATTATAGGAGCTTTTTTTGCCGGTATTGCAGGAAGCCTATATGCACATTACATCACGTTCATAGACCCTTCAAGCTTTACGCCTATGGAATCGGTCATGGTGCTTTTAATGGTTGTTTTTGGAGGAATGGGAAATACGAAAGGCGCTTTTATTGGCGCTTTAGTCCTCGTCATTTTCCCTGAAATGTTGAGGTTTTTAGGCTTGCCGAGTTCTGTTGCAGCGCCTCTCAGACAAATGATATATGGGCTGCTCTTAATTATTTTAATGATTAAAAGACCGCAGGGGATTATTGGAAAATACAGGTTTTGAATATATGAAGAATTGATTTTTGAATTTAGTATAACAAAATTAGGCGTGTATTATAGCCCTGTAAGGGCAAAGGTTAATAGGCAGGCAATTTATTGCCTCTATACTTAATATTTGTGGCATTGCAAGAGAGAATGGTTTAAAGGTTCTTTGCATAGGTGGTACTGATAACCATATCCATATTTTATTATCATTGAATTCAACTACTTCAATTGCCAAGGTGACAACGTTCAGGACATCGTTCACAAAAATTATGGTCACGACATCGTTCAGTAAAAACGCTGAGACGGTGTAATATCACGATGCCGTGACCAAAAGATTCTGGTTCATCGCAATTGGTAATTATATTCTTTAAGCAGGGTTTCACCCAATAACAGTTTTAACTTTTGTTCTTTGACATCGATAGTAGCCACAACGTATTCATACTGGGTTTCCGGTGGGACAGAAAACATCTCGCCGAAGATATTCAGCCTGAGGTCGCTACGGATGAAGCGCACGAAATGGTAACGGCCTTCTTTCGGCTTCTTCAAGGGATGTCTCGGTACATTGGTTTTGTTTGGGAAGAACAGTTTGTTTTCCGTACAAGCCAATGCTTTGAGCGGGGTTTTCCCCTTGATTTTGCTATAGCGATAGGCGCTGTTATGTCTATGCTCAAATGCAAGCGATTCCTGCCGAAGCGCCATCATTGACGTCATCGTAATCTTGCCGAGAAACTTTTGGCGATAATGGTCGTTAAACTTCTCGACCACTCCGTTACGCCAGGGTTCGGAAGGTGGGATGAACCATAAATTGACTCCATAGTGGAGGCAGAGCCGAATGAGAGGACCCATGCTCCGCGGATGGGCTGGACTTCCGAAGAAAGCCAACTCATTGTCTACTTGAAGATTTTCGGGAATGTCCATACGTTGCCAGACGGCATAAACAGCGGACAAAACACTTTGTGCTGAACGAGAGGATATCGGTTCAATCCCACACAGATTGATCGCAGTATCAATGGCATTCAGGCTGTAGAAACGAGTTGGACCCGTAAGATAACAGGGACCTACAAAATCAAGCTGATGTGTCTGATTGGCTCTCATCGCCGGGAGTTCTGGATATTTCTTGCCCTTTGGTTCATAACGGCCTGTCCGCCGATGGGTCAACTCACAACGGCGCAAAATGCGTCCAATGGTGCTGAGTGAGGGAATCGGTTGTGCCGCCATGTCGCTCATCTCCCATTGGATGGCCTGATTGCCGCAGAAAAGCCCCTTGTTGTATAGACTCAACCGAACCATTTTCACAACTTCTTCTATCTCAGCAGGCGTACGGCAGGGACTGGAAAGCGGTTGCCGAGAATGTTCTTCACACCACGCTGGATCATCATGGGTATGCCGTGATACCCATTTATACAACCATCGTGTTGTTTTGCCTAGTGATGCACAGATTCTTTCAGGAACTTCTCCGCGGAGATATCTCCGTACTGCATTTGCCCGTTCCTTCTCAATCTTTTTTATCATGAACACCTCCTTAAAAAATTTGGTGTTCATTATAAAACAGGCTGTGGCTATTCGATTGTCAAAGATCGTTTGTGAACTAAATACTCGGCAAACACGTATGGCCGTATATTGTATGTTTAGTCGTGATTGCTGCTATATGTGTTATTGGATTTTGTGCATTTATACTTTCAAGCAATGCTTCCTATTGCACCTATGCCATGTGTGGTGCTATTGGCTTGGTAAGCATGCCATATACAGATAGATGTGTTTATCTTTGTGAACGATGTCGTGACCATAATTTTTGTGAACGATGTCCTGAACGTTGTCAATCATTAGAAATACCAATGCTTGTCACCGATATTCCATTATGTGTGCCTCCTTGAGACAAAAGGTAAAACATCTTGTTGGGTACACCGCTGTTTGTGTGAACACCGCAATGATCATTTTCCTGTGATGGGGGTACAATTTGTTACGTCTACCCAGTAAGTATCGTTTATGTACGTATCAGGTTGGTTATGTAGATGAGGGTTAGACAAGTCACGGATTGCTGTGCCATCGGTGTTGAAATTTTCTCCCTGCTGCCAATCTGGATCAATCCCAGTACCAAATCCCACGGCAATACCCACCATGTCGGAGAATGATTCATTCAATGCGCCGGGTTCCTTCTCATAAATCAAGTTACTCTCATAATACGTGACAGCGTGACCCCATTCATGTGCAACAATGTCTATCGCTCCCGCCATAGATCGATGTCCCCTCGTCACAGTGGTATATGTGACTTCTTTACCATTCCAATACGCGTTGTCATTGCGATCGTTTCTATCAACAACACTCAACATTGCACTTCCAGTATTATCAAAGCTGTTTCTTCCAAACTGTGTAAGTAGATAGTCATACGTGAGCGCTCCATACACGTGAGCATCAACACCAGAGGACTGAGACGAACTATTCCAGACGTTATCACTATCCTG
>Ga0209211_10010340_pt1 | contig 12188 bp, 12 predicted proteins | sample RifGroA2_FD_183992 | JGI IMG/M metagenome (GOLD analysis project Ga0209211, IMG submission 183992) | Groundwater microbial communities from Rifle, Colorado, USA - Groundwater A2 (SPAdes) (version 2) | ecosystem: Environmental > Aquatic > Deep subsurface > Groundwater | place: Rifle, Colorado... | reverse complement strand
CCTTCATAGTCTCAAAAAAGGCCTTCATCAACCCCTTGCCGAGTTCTTCATCCTTGCCCATCGTGTCCGAGCCGACAATAAGCAGAATATCTTTTACTGCTGTATGCTGACTGCTGACTGCTGACTGCTGAGTGCTGACTTGCTCGCTAATTTCACAAGGATAGCCTTTAACTATCTTAACCCGCCAGAAATTTTCTTCTTTTGAATTCTCAGTGTAAAAGGCATTTTTTGAAGCAAAGCGCGTCAGGTTTTTTACGGACGCCTCATTGTCAACGAGTATTTCGACAATGCCTTCATCTATTTTAGACAGGGCCTCTTCCGCCATAATTACAGGCTTTGGACAACCAAGACCTATCGCATCAATAAGCATTGCAACCTCCCCGGGCAACCCTGATTAATCTGATACTAAAATAATACATCAATTTTCTAAAACTGACGAAAAGACCTTCAACTGATGTATATCCATGAGGAGAATTGTAACATACTTTCACTTCTACCCTCTCTCATCTGGTATCAAGGGATTGCATAAACATCCGGCGTTGGATTATTTTAATAAGGACTAATGAATATAGATATAATCATTGTCAGTTCTTCTATCATCCTGCAATTTATTTCTGCCTTCATTGCAGTCATGATATTTTTGCATGCCGGCAAACGTGCAGTTGGAACAATAATCCTCGCTACAATCTTCCTGATGACTTTCCGTCGAGGCATCTCTTTGTATCGTCTATTGTCGGGAGGTCCAATAAAAATTGATCTTTTAGCAGAGAGCACCGCTTTAATTGTCTCTTTCCTGTTCTTGGTCGGGATTTCATATATCTTCCGCCTTATAAGGGAACGTAAAAATATTGAGGAAGCGCTTTCCAGATCTAATGAAGAACTGGAAATACGGGTGAAGGAAAGAACTCAGGACCTGAAACAATCCGAGATAAAGCTCAAAACACTTTTTCAGGACGCAAATGAAGGCATTCTGGTTATGGACAGCACCGGATTAATTGTAGATGTCAACCAAAAGGCATGTGACATATATGGGTTTAATAAAGAGGAATTGATGGGGACCAATATTGAATCCATCATTACAGAAAAATACAAACAAATATTTAAAGAGAGAATGGTGCGACTTTTGGAAGGCGAGTCCCTGTTTTTTGAAACTGAACACTACAGGAAAAACGGCAGCATAGCGTCAATAGAGGCAAGCATAAAAGCGATAAAAATAGAGGGAAACTTCTTTATTAATGCATTTATAAGAGATATCACGGAAAAAAAGAAACTGCAGGCACAGCTTTTACATGCCCAAAAGATGGAATCCATCGGTACCCTCGCAGGGGGAATAGCCCATGAATTCAAAAATAATTTAACTGTAATACAGAGCTTTACCGATATAATCCTCCAGGAACATAACCTTTCACCTGATATAGTCAAATACATCGGTATAATAGAGACCTCCGTCCAAAAAGCATCCCAGACAGTATCTCATCTGTTAAGTTTTGCCAGGAAGGGTGAGTTCGAATCAGTTCCATTAAACATCAATTTAATAATAGAGTTTACAGTCACCATGGTATCAAAACTTATACAAAAAAGCATAAATATTAAAAAGGAACTGATAGAGCCTCTTCCGCATGTTGTTGGAGATGCCATCCAGATCGAACAGATATTTATGAATTTGATTGTAAATGCAAGGGATGCGATGCCGAATGGCGGCGAGATCTCCATAAAAACCAGAATTGTTGATATAGAAAAATGCAATTTAAATATTCCGGCAACCTTAAGAAGCGGGGAATACGTCAATATCACTGTTTCAGACACAGGCACCGGGATATCCAAAGAACATCTGTCTCACATATTTGATCCCTTTTATACCACAAAGGGAGAGAACCAGGGGACAGGCCTCGGCCTTGCCATAGTCTACGGCATTATAAAAGAGCATGAAGGATATATTACGGTTGACAGCATAATTGGACAAGGGACTACATTTAATATCTATCTGCCGGTATCTAAAAAATCGGTAAAAATATGCGGGACCGATCAAATTGTTCAGTATAAACGTCCTGAAACAATACTGGTTGTTGACGATGAAATGTACATCCTGGAAGTGCTCAGGAAGACCCTCCTGGAAAACGGTTTCAATATTGCCGTGTATGATAACCCCTTAAAGTGTCTTGACTTTTTCAAGGCCAATCATGAAAAAATAGACATAGTGATAACGGACATCATCATGCCTGAAATGGATGGGACCGAATTTACAGAAAATATTATAAAAATAAAACCTGGAACAAAGATTATACTTATGACAGGTTTCCCGGACATTGATAATACATCTGCCTATAGTTTTCTGAGAAAACCATTCAAGCCCTTAGCGCTGCTTAACATGATAAATGGAATAACTGATACGGGGTGTGAAAATGTTATACGTGGAGAAGAAGTTTAATGACAACCATTAGTGAAGACAATAAAAAATTAAACGTATTGATTGCAGACGACGATGCCAATATCACCCTGGCCTTAAAGCTCATAATCAATTCCAACTTCCCCTGCGAAGGCATTGACATTGCTGCCGACGGCATGGAGGCATGGGAGAAGATAGAGGTAAATGATTATGACATTGTTCTCTCAGATTGGAACATGCCCCGTATGGACGGCAATCAACTCCTGAAAAAGATCAGGGAAAACGAAAGAACAAAGAAACTTCCCTTTTTAATGCTGACAATAAGGACCGATATCGAAAGTGTATCAGCAGCCGTAAAGGCCGGCGTGACCGACTATGTTATTAAGCCCTTTGACAAACAGGCGCTGATTCAAAAAGTAGAAAAGCTGGTCAATAAAAAACCACTTCAGCATGTTGCAAAGGAAACACCCGCGCATACCGGTGACGAGTCTGTTGACCAGAAGGCCATATCCGTTAAGGTCATGGAGCTTATAGGCAAGGGCGAGGTGACCCTTCCTGCCATGCCGCAGGTTGTTTTTGCGATAGAAGAAACGATGAAAAAGGAAGATGCCAATGTGAATGACCTGTCAAAACTTATCGCGATGGATGTAGGTATTTCCTCCAAGCTCATGGGTGTGGCCAATTCTGTGTTCTACGGCGGACTCACCGAATGCACTGCCGTGGATGAAGCGATATTGAGGCTGGGCATGCAGGAAACCAAACAGCTTGTGTATCTTATTGCAAACCGGAACCTGTTTGCTTTAAAAGACAGGCGGTACGAAAAAATAATCGAGGATTTGTATATACACTCGGTTGCCTGCGGCGCGGCCAGCCAGGCAATGGCAAAATATCTTCGCATAAATGATTCTCATAATTTCTTTGCCATAGGCTTATTGCATGACATAGGAAAACTCCTGGTGCTGCAGGTGCTTTCTGAAATAACAAAGAATACAAGGGGAGTAGATATTACGCTTGCAAAGAACATCATGGACTCGCTCCATAACAAGGCAGGATACATGCTGCTTGAGAAATGGAATTTCCCCAAAATCTATTCTCAAATAGCCTTGACCCATGAGAACATCCTGGACCTGGATGCCCCTGAAGAAGAACTCACCGTAATTTATCTTGCCAATCGTTATGTGAGAACACTGGGATACAGCCTGATACCTGATGATGGCCAGGACATTCTGGATGAGAAACCGGCAAAATTGTTAAGACTGAATGTCGAGATTCTCGAAAAAGTGGCTGCTGCTGTAAAAGAACATGTTGATAAAATTAAAAGCGTCCTTTAATCCGCTCACAGGTTGACAATAAGCACGTAACATATTAATACTATATCCTCTCTAAACCGACTGTTTGGAGAAATAATCAATATAAAAAAGGACTTTTGAATTTATGACAAAACAACTTTCAGTCAGTGACGATGTAGCTTCATACTGTACAAAGTGCAAACTCAACCTTGAACATATAATCATAGCCATGGTTGGCGGGAAGATAGTCAAGGTAAAATGCAAAACGTGCGGCAGCTCTCACAATCTGCGAAGCGGTGACAGTGCAGGTGGTAAGACTAAAGCCAGGGGACCTGAATCCGCCAGGAGAAGACCGGACAGGGTCCAAACACTGGAGGCCCATTGGGAAACATGCATTGCAGGGAAAGAAGGCCGGGAAATACCTTACCGCATGGATAGTGCATATGCTGTCGGTGACATTGTCCTGCATAATGTATTCGGAATAGGCATTGTTCAGAAGGTATATTCAAAAAAGTGCGCCATGCTCTTTAAAGACAAGGAAAGGACCCTTGTGTCGGCAAACTCCGAATAAAACAATTCAAGCCGGACTTGATGTTTGACTGCAGACCATGGATTCCTGCCCTCATACCCTAAAGTTATAACTTCATGTTGACATAAGAGGCCAAGTTGGAATATTTTAAATGCATGAAAATTATTTCAGTAATCATCCTGATAGGCATATGTCTTTCACTTTTTGCGCCTGTTACCGTAGTCCATTCATATACAGCACCATCAAACACAGCATACATCCTCACACTTAATGTCTGCGACAATGCAGGAACAGGTGTAGTATCCAATTTTGATATACCTTGCGTACTTGAATGTCCGTGCAAACTTTCCGTTTTTGAAAATAGGCAATCCCATGAGATTTACAATCCGTCTTTTACCCCATTATTAGTTTCCAATCAAACAGAACGTCCTCCCAGAACCTAACACCTTCGTTCCAAAGTTGAGTCAATTTTTGTTGCTGCAAACACAAGCTGTTGCTTGTGCAGGAAATGTCTTTTTTCAGGACATTTCTCCCCGTTAACTCGACTCCTCTTTGGAAATTATCCTAAAAAATATTTTCTGAAGAGGAGTCACTTTTTTTTGCATATTGAGAACAAAAGACAATTAATAACATATAGTTGCAGTACAACCTTATATTTGAGGTTGATAATTTTTTAACCAAAACAGGAGGGATTTATCAATGGACTCAAAAGAAATCTTGGATGAACAGGTATCAAGAAGGGGACTGCTTAAGGGAGCAGGCATTATTGCAGCCGGGGCCGCGACACTTGCAGTTGTATCTGCAGATGGATTGGGTCTCGTATCAAAGGCACTGGCAAAGGACGGTCCAACTGAAAAGTGGCCGTGGCCTTATGTTAAGCTCGACCCTGAAAAGACCGCGGAAATTGCTTACAACGAGTGGTACAGGGTGTTCTGCGGGGCAGCCGTCATCAACAGCGTGTTCAGCCAGCTCAGGGACAAGGTCGGCGAGCCTTACAAATCTTTCCCGGTTGACGCCTTTATATTCCTTGAGGGTGGCATGACCGGCTGGGGGACTATATGCGGGTCAGAGGCCGGCGCTGCCATAGTTACAAATACAATCATCGGGCCGAGGACGGCCGGCTCTCATGACGGCCCGTTAATGGGCTCTGAAATCATGCAGTGGTATTCCGATACACCTCTTCCGACTTATAACCCGAAAGACCCTAAAGTCAAGACTGAAATAGTCAAGACAGTCAGCAATTCACCTCTTTGCCACGTTTCAGTAGGCAAATGGATGAAGGCTTCCGGCAAACCGCTGGGAAGCGCTGAAAGAAAAGACAGGTGCGCAAGGGTAACAGGAAGCATAGCCTATCACCTTGTCACGCTGCTCAACGACTGGAAAGACGGCAAGTATAAGACAACCGGGAAAATCCCTGCCGCTGCTTACGGCATTACGGCCCAGCATAATTGCAATGAGTGTCATAGTGCAAATATCCCAACGCCTCCTTTGGCAAAAAAATAATTCTTATGATCAGGGCGGGAGTTACTCCCGCCCTGGCAAACTGCTTTTCTTGAAAGAAAATTCAATAGGGAGGGCATTTTATAAGAATCATGGTGAAAATTATAATTCTGACTGTCATCATGCTTGCAATTTTTCCTCTGCTGGTATACGGAGCGCAGGTCGGCGAGACAGCGCCCGCATTCGAGCTCCAGGACCTTCAGGGCAGGACAATCTCCCTGAAGGACTTCAGGGGCAAGGTAGTACTCCTGAACTTCTGGGCCCCCTGGTGCCGGTCATGCAAGGCTTTACTGCCCGGACTGGAGGCACTGTACGCAAAATACCATAAGGCAGGGCTTGAAGTTATAAGCATCGGGCTGAATATTTCAGAAGCAGGCGCAAAAAAATTACTTCAAAAAATACCGCTCTCTTTTCAAGTTCTTTTAGACAGCAAGGAAAAAACAGCCGACAGTTATCGGTTTTCAGGACTGCCGGCAAGTTTTATCATCGGCAGAGACAGGGCCATAAAGTATCGTCATATGGGCTTTGGAAAAGAGTTTTTATCTTTATATGAAAAAGAGGTACAAATACTGTTGAATAACAGTAATAATTAAAATTTCGGGGAGGATTTTGTCATGCGGATTCAAAGATCAAATATTATTCATCTCATTATTGTTGCAGCTCTATTCGTATTTTTCACTGCTGCAATCACACAAGCAGCCGATCCTGTTCTTACGGTAAATAAAGACGGCATCGGAAACGGCACCATAAGGAGCGCCCCATCGGGCATAAACTGTTCAACCGATTGTACTACTGCAAATAGCACATTTAAGAATAACCGGAAGGTAACTCTGAGGGTAACACCCGATACAAACTCTACATTTCTTGGCTGGAGCGGGGGAAATTGCAAAAACGCCGGCAAATGCACTGTAACGATGAGTGCAGACACAACGGTGACTGCCACTTTTGGACAGCCTGATATAGCCGTATCCGATGAAAGCAAGGACTTCGGCAGCGTAAGTACAAAGGCCGGGAAGAGGAGCCAGTCAACCGTAACAGTCACAAACAGCGGTACCGGTATTCTTAAAATTACCAGTATTCGGATCACCGGCACAGACAAATCACAATTTAAACTGGGCAGCGCTGCTAAGACCTCGGTAAGCTCAAACGGCCAGGGTCAGATAAAGGTGACTTTTAAGCCTACCAAAGTGGGTGAAAAGACTGCTGAGCTGATAATAACCTCCAACGACCCGGACACACCGACAAAGACTGTATCGCTGACCGGCTCCGGAATAACAGCTGCAAGCAAGACTACGATCACAGGTTCTGTTTTTGCCTCATCTGTTTCGGATTCTCAGGTTTCAGTGAAAAATACAGGCGGCCATACAATTGCAGGGCCTGTGGTTACGGCTGCTGACGGGACTTACAGCATTGATGTCCCTACTCTCTCTCTCTCCAGCGACCTGATTTTTGAAAGTCAGGATGGGACATTTACGGATGAAGCAACGTCAACTACGACGACTGCCGGGATAATGTCGACTTTTATAGAAGGCGGAAGCCTGGCAGCGGGGTCGTCGGTCAACATTACTCCTTTTTCAACTATTGCGAATGATCTTATTAGTGAGTATGGGCTGACACTTGACGATGCGCAGACCGCATTCAACTCGGCATTCGGCTTTTCGCAGGACGACGTATCGGTGGTCCCTGCAAATACTCCTTTAACCGACACCGATACAGACACCAAACCACGCCTGGCATTTATCAGGGCTGCTGCCTTCAGCCAGTTGACCAAAGACCTCGGCCTTACCCCGGACAAACAGTTCGAGCTCCTTGCGGCCCTTGCGCAGGACCTGGCGGATGGGACGCCGGACGGCAAAGACGCTTCCGGATCTGTCAGCATCGAAACAGGAGTAAACATGCCCGAGGACATTCAAAACATGTACGAACAATCAATGGTCAGCGTGCTCGGCAATACATCAATAAACCTCACCGGTATGACCGCCGGCAATATGGGGGACCTCTCCTTCGCCAAAGTTGCCCTGACAGACACCTATCTCATTGAGTATTTGCCTGGCATGATGGCTGCGGCCCAGGGCAAGACCTCGTTCAAATTAAAGGTCACCAAGCTTAGCGATGGTTCGGCGGCTACAGGTTTGACCATTTCCCTGATGCCCAAGATGCACATGGCCACCAAAAGTCATTCTACACCAGCCGACACTGTTATTGATAATGGCGACGGCACATACTCCTGCACTGTCTACTATCTTATGGCAAGCGGCCCGGGCATGGGATTTTGGGAATTGATAGTGACTATCGGCAGCGGCATGTCAGGAGAATCCGCCATATTTTATCCGCAGGTAGCTATGGCTATGGGCACAACCACGGTGCGCGCTACACTCAAGGGTCAGGCTGACACTATCACCGGTTCGATGGGCGCAAGCAAACGCTCCTATTATCTGTTTAACGATGGCAGCACAACCACAACTTCTTTCAATCTGTTTATCGCGGCAAATGAAAGCATGATGAGCTACCCGGCGGTCTCCGAAGGCACGACCCTTCATGATGCAGCCAGTACGGCGTGGACCGTCAGCCCGATAACTGTCTCCGTTTCAACGGACAATATCACCTGGGTCTCCGCGACTGATAATACCGGGGGCCACTGGACTGTTTCAGGTTTGACAGGCCTTTCTTCTGGACAGACAGGCACGATCTATGTTAAGTTGACCGTCAACGGCGAACAAAAGACCACGGACGGCAATGCATTATCCGATACAAACGGATATGCCTCGTTCACAGTGACACCTTAAAATATACGAGAATACTTACGAGAAACTCTATCTCCATATTATTTTGCGCGGCCCTCTTCACGGGGGCCGCTTTTCTCATTACCCCGCAGGCCTTCGCGGGCTCATGCTGCGGCGGCTCTTCCGGGGTGTCACTCATCATTCCAAAAGATGCGCAGATGCTTGTTGACGTATCTCTGGATATCGAGAAATACGACGGCTTCTGGAACCAGGACGGCAAGTATACAGCCGACCCTCCCGGCTCGGACCTTATGCAATATCGCCTCAATACCGGGTTTGCAAGGAGATTTGGACCGTCATGGCAGGCATCCGTTACTGTGCCATATGTCTGGAACAGCAACAGGTATTCGGGACTTTCCTCTCGTTCCTCCGGACTGGGTGACGCAACGCTCAACCTCTGGTATGAAGTACTCGACGATAAAACCGCATGGAAGGTAAGGGGATTGAAAGACATGGTCCCGTCAATAATTATAGGCCCTTCCCTGCTCATACCCACCGGGATATCGCCCTTTGACGACGTAAAGAGCAGTTTTGACGTGACCGGCCGGGGGTCCTACAGGCTTGACGGCAACGTCCTTATAGCCAAGACACTACATCCCTGGAGCGCATCCGTTTCCCTGAGCTACGGGACCCACTTCCAGAGGTCTGTCAACCGTGAATACGGAACATATATAGAACCCTACCACAAAAAACTGGGAGACCGTCTCTCAATCTCTCCTTCTCTGAGCTATATCTACTATATCGGGACCGGCGGAGACGCGCTTACCGGCACTGCTTCCTTTTCTCATATGGAAGAAGCGGATGCTACCGTAGAGGGCAAGCGTGACCAGAACAGCGGCTTCAGGAAAAATACGGTCGGAGGCTCTCTCCTGTACTCGGGCACTGACCACAATTGGAGCGTCCGCACTTCATGGAGCCACGCCATAAAAAGAGATAATTGGGGAGAAAACTTCCCGGCTACAGACATTTTCACATTGGGGGTCAGTTATGCGTTTCGTTAACATGCTGTGCCTGATGTTATCTTTTGTTGCTATTTTGGGGTGCGGGAGCACCATGGACGACCTCAACCCGTCCGGGACGGACAAAAGACCCGAAGTTCAAACCGGAACAACCGGTCCCGCTGTTGGCCAGAAGGCCCCGGAGTTCACCCTTTCCGATACATTGGGGAACAGCATTTCGTTGTCCTCAGTGCTGCCTGAATCTAAAGGGATAGTGCTGTATTTCACCATGTGGTGCCCGGTCTGCGATACCGACATGAGCCACATGAGGAGTAGTGTTATGCCGTCATTTCCCGACCTTCGGGTCTTCCTGGTTGACTATGTTTCGGGATCGGTTGCCGATGCGCGGAATGCGGCGATTGCCAATGGATATGCCGGGCCCGAGTTCACAGTGCTGGCGGACACGGACCATGGCGTTTCAGATACCTACCATGCCACTATGGGGACCACTGTAGTCATTGATACTGCAGGCGTTGTACGTATGAACGAGGAGTACAAGGACGGCGCCCGTCTCATGACTGTCCTGGGAGATCTGCCGTGAATTTACACGATTGGGGGCGTTCTATGAAGAAACAAAAAATGTTTATGGTAATCAGCTTTTTAATCCTCGCCATGCTTGGAACTGCAACTGTGGCAGAAGCGCAGGATGATATCAGGGAGCACCGCCATTGCGCTCACTGCGGCATGGACCGTAAGGCCTATGGTTACAGCAGGATGGTAGTGCATTATGAGGACGGGACAGCGGTTGGTGTTTGCAGCCTGCATTGCGCGGTTGTCGAGATGGACGGAAACCCTGCGCGTAAGTTAAAATTTATTGAGGCTGCAGACCGTGACACCAGATCGCTGGTCAATGCTGAACAGGCATATTGGGTCATAGGCGGCAAGAAGCGCGGGGTGATGACCCAGCGTCCAAAGTGGGCCTTCGGGACGAAGTCCGCTGCCGGGGCCTTCATCTCTGAGAACGGCGGTCAGCTCGCGGCATGGGCTGAAGCACTTGCCGCAGCCAAAGAAAATTTGCCCCGGAAGCCGAGATAAACGTTCGGCTGCAAAGGAACCAAACATATTGAAAAGCAAAAGATATTTATTTATTATCATACTATGGTTTGTTTGTACCCCTCCTTCATGCTCACAAATCCCCTCCTATCCCGAACCGCCCATTAAAGGCCAGACCGTTGTAATAGACATCACAACATTAAAGCCGGACGTCCCTCAATTCTTTACACATACTGTCAAAAACAAAAATCTCCGTTTCTTCGTGATTAAATCAGAAGATAAAGTACTATCTTTCTTTGACGGGTGCGCGACCTGTTATAAGGCAAAGCGTGGATACAGGTTTGAAAAAGGCCACTTTGTCTGCAAAAAATGCAATATGAAATATTCCGTCCCTGAGATGGAAAAGGGGTTCGGAGGGTGCTTTCCTGTACGGATCGAGGGGCAAATAAAGGGCACTAAATATATCATCCCCGTTTCACTCATCGAAAAGGCCTCAGGCCTGTTCTGACCTGGATCTGTCTTTGTGCCGCGAATGGGTTCAGATAATGTACATGCTGCTCCAGGAGTGATAAAATTTAATTGATGAAAAAGATTGCAAGCATCGGAGATGTCGGGCACACCCAGCAGAGTCTTCGGGACCTTGCGTCACAGTGGATCGAACCATCCCGGTTCCCGAATAGGTTCAGGATTATTACGGACACTAGCGAGTTCATCAGGGTCGACTATGACGACATCGTGATCCTGGATAACAGCCCGTTTCTCATACGGCATAACCAGAAAGAGGGTCGTTTCGGCATAGATGATCAGCCTAAATTCTGGGTCAAGAGTGCCATTGATCTTTCCGACGGGTCAAAGAAGATCATCAAGCTCGTCTTTCATGAGCGGTTCCAGGCCCGCATAGGAGACCTCCGCTTTGATTGCGTACGCAGTCCCTTAAAAGAGGCCCGAATCCTGGACCTGGTCCGGGAACATGTCAATTTCATGCATGGGTACTCGGCACAGGACACCGCCTCGAATATTGTGAGAGTAATCGATTTCATTCCCGGACAAACAATGGCCGATTATGCCTCCACCGACGGAATAAAACATGAGGAGTATTTCAGGACCTCTTTCCCGGCCATCCTGAAGGAATACATCGAGGCGGTACAGGCGATTCTCTTTCTCCACAGTCACAACGAGATCCATGGGGATATCAGACGCGATCATCTCCTGCGGGACACGACTTCAAACAGGCTCCGGTGGATTGATTTCGATTTCGCCCACGGTCCTAACGAAAACAAGTTCGTCCACGACCTCTTCGGCCTCGGGAATATCGTCATGTACATCGCGGGCGGGCGTGACATTACGATGCAAGTTCTGAAAGACGAAATGCCTCATATACGTTCGACCATTGCAGAGGAGGATTTCAATATTATTTTCCACAACCGGATCGCGAATCTCAGAAAGGTCTTTCCCTATATTCCCGAAGCGCTGAACCGGATTTTCCTGCACTTTTCGATGGGAACAACGGTCTACTATGACAACACTGAACAGTTACTTGACGATCTTATCCGTGCGGCCGATGCTGTGAACGGAGCTTGAAAGGGAGGAGACTATGAAAAATTGTAAAGGTGTACCGAAGCGGAAAGACAAACACATCATGATCGCGGTCGACGAGTCGAAAAACGCAAAAGCCGCGCTCCTCTTTGTGGCGGGATTTATCGGAGGCTT
>Ga0209211_10010335_pt1 | contig 12190 bp, 9 predicted proteins | sample RifGroA2_FD_183992 | JGI IMG/M metagenome (GOLD analysis project Ga0209211, IMG submission 183992) | Groundwater microbial communities from Rifle, Colorado, USA - Groundwater A2 (SPAdes) (version 2) | ecosystem: Environmental > Aquatic > Deep subsurface > Groundwater | place: Rifle, Colorado... | reverse complement strand
TAACGGAAAGAGCGTGAGTTCTTGGCGAAAAAGTTTGTCTTCTGAAATGTCGAATAGGCCCGGTTTCTTTTCTCGCCTCGCTGCCTGCTTCGACTTGTCGAAAACGAGGCGAGTTGCTTTGGCGAAGCGGGCTCGCCTCGCTGGAGCTACGGCGAAGCGGGTCGTTTGTTTTTGTTGGTTTTTTGTCTTTGAGCATGTTTTTTATTGTTTATGTTTTCGTTTACTTTTTTGGCTACTTATTTTAGATTCATCCGAGACTCGACGAGCCCCGAATTTTTATAGAACTCTAGCAATCACCTTAAGTTCCACCCTTGCTCCAAGTGGAAGACTTTTGACAGTTACCGTTGTTCTTGTTGGAAATGGCTCTTTAAATAATTCTGAATAAATTTTGTTAAAAGGCTGGTAATCTTCTTGGTCAATAAGAAAGGCAGTTACGTCAATTATACTTTCTATAGAGAGATTATTTTTCTTTAAAAGAGCGACTATGTTATCAACCGATTGCACAACCTGTTCTTTAATATTTTTTGAGACTAGTACTCCATTTTTAACTCCAATTTGTCCAGAAAGAAAAATAAAATTGCCTTCCGTGCGGGTAGAGCTAAAAAAAGTTTTTGTATCCATATTTTTGTGTGCTGGAGGGGAAATTCAAATCTGCACTCGTTCAGCATTTTTATACAGCCCCGCCTTTGGCGGGACATAAGATTTTGCAAAGCTCGCGAGCTCGCTAACAAAATCTAATGTGGGCGAGGAGGGATTTGAACCCTCAAGGATTTCTCCATACGCTCCTGAAGCGTACGCGTATGCCAATTCCGCCACTCGCCCAATACAGCAATAATGTTCAGATTATGTCCTTTCTTAAGCGCCGAGTCCGGCTCTTGAGAAAATGCACGATTTGGAACTCCTCCAGTTTATCCCATTAATCGCTTTAAGGCAATAACAATTTTGGGATTTACTATATTGAACTCTTCCTCGGGCACTCCGTTAAGTTTTGCGAGAAAGTAACTTGCCCAGTCCGCCAGGACCATCATATTCCAGGTTTTCTCTATTTCTGTTTTGCCGGTAAGCTTTAGTTCAATAATGCGCAAGCCCCTTTCTTTAAGAAGTTTCTCTGTCAGCTTAAACCTCTTTTTCATTCTTGGGCTAAAAGAGCTTTCTATGAAAATTGCCGCTCCGTTGAATTTGCCGCCGTCAAAACCGGTTATTTCGTTGTGGTCCATTTCCGGCAAGACGTTGTTGAAGGCCGGGCTTTTGGCAGTTTCGTTAATCTTTATTTTCCAAATATATCCAAGATGCCTATGCGGTTCATCTGTGTAAATAACCACTATTTTATCCTTAAGGCGGGAAGCAATTCTTTTCCCTTCACTTCTGAAAGAGTTTGAAATGGCTTTTTTCGATAAGTCTTCTATTTTTATCTTCAATCCGGCAGACTTGAGTATTCTTGTTAATCCGTAGAACATAATACCAGTAGTTTGCCTAGGTGCCAAGTTGCCTGCGGAAAAAGACACCAACGGGATTTTTCCGGCCAAGGACCAGTCTTTTAATTTGCCTCCACTGGCGACAACGGCCATGAGCTTTTCCCTTTTTTTCAGCAGGGCAGTAAAACCGGAAAGCGGTTCCTCGGTGTTCCCTGAAAACGATATAAATACATAAAGAGGTTTTTTAAACCAATGTTTCGGAATTCCATAATCTTTCCAGACGACTATAGGTAAGCTCAGCCCGATTTCTTCCTGGATACCTTTCAGAACATCGCCGACAAGAGTAGACCCGCCAATTCCTACTATAACTATGCCGTCTGGACGCACACCTGAAAGTTTCTTGAGATTGAAACCGGTAATATTTTTTTCGGTCAGCTGTTTGCCGAATTCCGAAATGTTTTTTTCCAGATGATTCATGGTTTTATCAACGAATATCGAATTTGTTCCGAATTTACGAATTAATTTTGTTTTCTTCCATACATTCGTTTATTCGTTCCGCCATCTGGCGGAGATTCGTTATTCGCTGATGACTATTTAAGCGACCTGGCCGTTTTCATATACCAGCCGGTGACGCCGGAAAACCGGTCCACGGGGTCGTTGAGCAATCCTGCTCGCACTCCCTGCAGGTCTTTTCTTGAAAAATATACGTAGTAAGGCGAATAGAGAAACACCGCGGGATAATCTCCAGCAATCAAGTTATTCAAATCCTGAATTTCCAGAATTCGTTTCGAGTCATCCCTGTTCTGAGGTATGTCGGTTATCATACCATCCGCCTGTTTATTGTTGTAGAGAGAGAGATTAAGCCCCGGATAAAATCGTTGCGAAGAATGCCAGAAAGCAAAAAGGTCCGCCGGAGGGTTGGGCATATTCCCGAAAAGTATGGCCTGATAGTTTCTGTTTTTTACCGTATCGCCGGATATTTCTTCCGGCGCCATAGGAATTAAATTCGCTTTTACCCCTATTTTTGCCCAATCGGATTGCAACCTTTCGGCGGTTTTTACCAAAAACGGTATTTGAGGGACAGTCAGACTGAACTCAAGATTTACTTTCGCGCCTTTTATTGTTTTTTGTCTTATCGTAGAAGATGTAGTAATCCAGCCGCCGTCATCCAGAATGCGGCCCGCGGCTTCGGGCGAAAAATCATCGGTTTGGTTCCGCGTGTCGGACAATAGCGACTGCGAGAATGGCCCGAAACGAATTTCTCCGCTTCCGTTCAGAATATCGTTTACGAGGCTTTTGCGGTCGGTCGCCATGCTAAGCGCCTGGCGAACCTTTTTATCCTGCAGGGCGAGATTCTGTCCCTGATTGAAAAATATGGCGTAATAGCTCGGCAAAGAAAAATTATGAACTTCGTAAGACCGCATTATTCCATTGGCCTCGCCGGAGCCGATGGCAAAACCGTCCACTTGTCCGGAATTGAAAGCGCGTATAAGTTTTGCCGTGTTCGGAAAAAATTCCAGGTTGAATTCGTTTATGAGCGGACTACCGGAGAGATAAAATTTATTCGGCTTGAGATGATACGCGGTAATGAACCCGTCTTCCCGTACATCGTATGAATCAAAGGCGTACGGCCCGCTGGATACGGGTTGCAAGTTGTAGCGCGAAAGACGCCAATTCCCAACCGGCGTTTCCGCGAATAAACGTTTTGGGATTACGTTAAGACCCCGAAGATTTTGAAGAAAAAAATAATATGGCTTGCCGAGCGTTATTTGCAATTCAAGTTCACTTACCCTATTCGCGCCCGCACCTTGCCAATTTGACGAGAGGGTTGAGCCGGAATCCTGGTCTTGTATTTTCTGTATTGTAAAAATAACGTCATCGCTTGTCAGTTTTTCTCCGTCTGACCAGCGTATGTTTTCTTTAAGTCTGACATCCCAAATCTTTCCGCTTTTATCGACGGTTATCTTATCCGACAACTCCGACAAATCCGCGAACAAAAGCTTTACAAGGCTTTTATCGGCTTCGGTGGAAGCCGTTACCGGGTTTATATGCGCCGGCTGTCCAATGATGCCTTCGGTGTAGCTTCCGCCGCGCGCGGGCACGACGACAGTCTTTTGATTCAATAAAATAGCCCCTATGCTTATTGAACTGCTCAGAGCCAGAACAAGCGCCACGAGAAAGGCAGTGCGTTCAGCCCGCGAAAACGCAAAATAAATTTTTTTTAGAATGATAAACACGATTCAATGAAATTTCATTTCATTAATTGGTTCGCTCGTCGAAAATCCCGGACAGCCCCGCCGAGCGTTCCTGAAGAAGAATCAAAATTACTATAAGTACGGATATTATGGCTTGAATTACTGTTATTATTTTCATCCCGTTAGAAGCAGGTCGCGGTCGTGCAACCTGCGATGATTTTTTTAATTTTGCTTACACTATTTTTTAGCATGTTTTTATGTTCTCGTCCAAACCCCGTGACCGCGGCTTCTAACGGGATTCATTTCCTTTCTAGTCCTTCGTGGCGAAGTGGAAGGCGAAATTCACGATTCCTATTATGAGCGATGAATATATGAGAGGGACGATGCCTCCAATGGTAAGGTTTGGAGAAATGATGTCAAGAATATACAGAATTACCATATTTACCAGAATCAGTCCAAGGCCGAGAGTAAGGACGATGAACGGCCCGAGGATTAGCTTAAGCACGGGTTTAAGAAGAAGATTTAAAAGGGTCAGGATAACCGCGAGGAAGACAATGCTTTCAACGGTTACGTTGAGCTTGAGGTCTTTAACTAAATATGCGGCTGCGAATAGAGCGGCGGCGTTTACGGCTACGGCAACGAGCAATTTAAAGATTAATTTCATAGTGTTAATAATATCACAATCCCGCAGAATTCAAAAAATTCTTTTTACGGCGCTGGCGGTGGAATCTGATGGCGAAATCATGCGTTCCGGAAATGGCAGCCGGAATTATTTTTTGCATGTCGGCAGGAGCATCATTTATTTTAATAGGAAACTCTTTCAGCCCGTAAACCATACTTTCCGGTTTTGCAAAAGATATGATTTTTATTTTTGCGGCAAGTCCGGAATCGGCGGCGGCTTGCCCTAACTTGTCCTTAGTTGTATCGAAGGAGCGGAGTCGAAGGGCTTTTTGGGCCGCGGCGAATTGTCCGGCGCCGCCGTCAATGACCATAAGATTCGGGTACGGCCATTCGGGATGGTTCAACCGCCTGGAAATAGTTTCATACATGGCCGCGGGGTCGTCGCTAGGCCTGGCTGTTCTGATTATGAATTTGCGCCAAAAATCTTTGCGCGGTAAAAGTTTCCCACTCTCAAACGACCAAGAAGTCATTCCAGCAACGGTTTCTTTGCCGGAGAGGTGGGAAATGTCGTAGCACTCCACTGACACGGACTTAAGCGGACTGAACACTGACTTGGAGCGACCTTTCCAATTCTCGTCCGTGTTTGTCCGTGTATAGTCCGTATTTGTCGGTGTTTCAAGGAATTTTTTGCGAAACCCTTGATTGGTTTACCAACAAGAAAATTTTTTATTATTCGTATGTTCTTTTTATATTGCGCGATTTGCAAAGTTGTCGCCTTGCCGTCGTTTCGGCTCTCCTTCGCGCTTACACTTCGGCGGGCGATGCAGCAAAAACCGAAACAGTTTCCGATTTGGGCGTTCAGGCAAATTCGCAAATGCGGCTTGGGACAAGTGCAGTAGGGGAAATAGCGGCGGAGCATTCTTAAAACGAGACGTAATGCGCGGCCATCCGTGAACGGACCGATTGCGTTAATAGTTGGCAGTGAGTGATTGGTAGTTGGCAGGCGGTTTTTATGGACGACGAAAATGCGCGGAAACTTGTCACCAGCGAACAAAGCGTAAAAATAAGTTTTATCATCGCGCCAGAGAACGTTGTACAGAGGATTGTATTTTTTAATAAGCTTCGCCTCTTCAATCAGCGCTTCTATTTCTGAACGCAGATGGATAAATTTGAGGTTTGTCGCGTTTTCTTGAAGGCGTGCGTTTTTGACCCCGCACCTTTTGCTCTGCGAGACGCGCTCTTTATTCTTGATGGGTATAGATTTGCGTGAATATATATCAAAAGGTGCGGGGTTGAAGTCACCGGCTTTAAGGTACGACCGTAGTCTGTTTTTGAGATTTGACGCTTTTCCTATGTATAGAATATTTTTTCTATCATAAAAAACATAAACCCCGGGCGTTTTCGGCGCCCTTTTGATTTTTTCTTTTACTTTGAGCCGATAGTCCACAAAGATGTTATATATCTACGCAAACAACAACGCAAATTTCATCTAGCCGCGTTATACTAATTTTTCCCTGCACAATTTGGATGCTATGACGCGTCATAGCATCTGGGAGAAATTATAGAAAAAGGTAGTTGTATTTCTTTATTTCGGGATAATAAATTCATGGTGCTATGACGCGTCATAGCACCATGTTCTGAAGTTTGCCATCCATTATTCATAATTCACTATTCTCACTAACTATATCAAGCTTTGCAACAAACTTTCGCCGCCCATTTCCGGCGGTTTGGGAATATCCATTATTTCGAGAATCGTAGGGGCCACATCTGACAGAATGCCCGTAACTTCAGTAGATAAACTTTTCCAATTTACGAATTTTCTGTTTTTGAATTCCTGGGCTATGAGATAAAAGGGGACCGGATTCGGGTCGTGCTGTGTTTCGGCCTGTCCAGTTATTGGATTTAACATTTCTTCAACGTTGCCGTGGTCTGAAGTAATAATTACGACCGTATCCTGGTTAAGGCAAACTTTCAGCAACTTGCCTATTTCATCGTTAATTATTTTCACCGCTTTCAATCCGGCCTCGAAATTTCCCGTATGCCCCATAGTGTCCGGATTCGCGTAATTTATGAGTATGAAATCAAATGAGCGGTTAACAATGGCCTCAAGGGCGCGGTCCGTTATTGAAGCGGCCATCATTTCCGGGTGTTCGTCCGGATGCGGAGCGAGAGACGAAGGAACTATAACGCGATATTCGTTTTTGAAAGCAGGTTCTTTGTAGCCGTTAAAGAAGTAAGTAACGTGCGCGTATTTGTATGTCTCCGCGAGGCGGAGCTGGGTTTTTCCCGCGTCGGAAAGAACTTTGCCGAGAGGATTTTCCACGGAGTCGAGCGGAAAAGCTATATCCGCGGGAAATTTATCTTCATAGTGCGTCATGGTGGCGATAAAAAGGTTTTCAAATTTTTTCACCGGAAATTTATCGAAATCTTTAATTACGAAAGATTCCGCAATCTGACGTATCGAATCCTCGCGAAAGTTGAAAAACACGACAGAGTCGTTTTCCTGAATTGATTTGTCTGGAGCCACAATGAGCGGCGGCAAAAATTCTTCGCTGTGATTCAGCTCGTAATTTTTTTCTATGGCCTTGGCCAGATTATCCGTTGTTCCGCCAGATGTTCCGGTCATGCAGTCATAAGCGCGCCGCGTTGCTTCCCAGTTTTGGCTTCTGTCCATACCGTAATATCTGCCTGACAGCGTGGCAAGTTTTTCTTTCGGAATTTTCTCAATTAGCTTATCGAGCATACGCGGCGGGCTGTCTTTCCCGTCTGCGAAAAGGTGAAGTTTCACGTTGTCGATTTTTTCCCGCTCGGCCATTCTGATAAGGGCCTGGAGATGTTCGAGCGAAGCATGAACATTGGCTTTGGTGAGCAGGCCGACGAAATTTACTCCGGAGCCGTTCTTCCTCGCGTGTTCAAACGCATTTTTGAGAGCGGGATTTTTAAAAAAACTTTCATCCTGTATTGAAAGCGTAATGCGCGGATAATACTGGTAAATTACCTTGCCGGCGCCGATTGTAAGATGGCCGACCTCGCTGTTGCCGGTTTCGCCCCACGGGAGTCCGACCGATATGCCGGATGCCTGCAAACTTCCGGTTGGAAAGTTTTCCTCAAGCCAGCGGAAATTTTCCGGATTAACCATATGGATGGGGTTTGACTCGTCATTCCTGCCGATACCCCAGCCGTCGAGGATTATTAGTACAATAGTTCTTTTCATTTTAGTTATTGGCTACGAATTTTGTTTTAGTATTCGTATATTCGTACTGATTCGTAAATTAGTAACCTATTGTATTGTAAGCGATTTTGCTCTTACATAAAACAAAAATTTTAAAGAACAATAAAATTGGACTTTTTAATCACGAATTATATAATAATTTCAATATGAAAAAAGGTGCGCCAGACTCAAAAATCGTTCCTGTGTCAGAAGCCGAAAATCCTTCTTTCGATGCCGCCGCATTTGCGAATAGCGCAGAACGTACTCACGCGGCCATTCTCGAAAAGTTAACCGCTATGGGTGTCAAACGAGAGGACTTGCCGAATGCGTTAGGGGAAGCAGATAAAACACTCTCGGCTATAAAAGAGCTGTCCGCAAAGTATGCAAGACTCGCGGAAAAATTCGGAGATAAATTTAAACCTGAAGAAAAAACAGATCTAGAATCACATATTAGGAAATTAGGCGTGAAATTGGAGGGTAGTATCAGCAGGAAAATTGAAAAGGCGGCTAAAGAAGTTCTCAAAAATCGAGCAACCACACTTGTTCAACCAGAGCCGGCGCCGGCAGTGGCGGCAGAAAGAGATCATGATGTGCAGACGGGAATTGAGGAAGCTGCTTTGTATCTTGGCTTCGGCCGTAATGACCAGGCACGTGAAATCCTGCAGAAGTTGATAGGGCATGGCAATGATGCGCAGAGAGCAGAGATGATCAGACTGCTTGATACTATAGAAAATGAAGACGCAATTTTTGGGGCAGGTGCTGGAAGGCCTGCGGGTGGCGCGCCTGAAGCCGCTGTTACACCCGCGCCAGGAGGTAATGCAGAATCGCCGGAAGACCGCCAGCGGAATATTGAGGTATCCGCAATGACGGCGGCTATTAATAAGTTGTATGGCGAGAACGTTGCATTGGATCCAGAAAATGTTTTGCGCAAATTTCTCGACGCCATACCAGACGAAACCGTTAGAGAAAGCATACGATCTAAAGGTTTAACTATCAGTTATCGCGGGTTTAATGGAGAGGTTGTTCCACGCAACATGACTGGGGCGCTTATGTTTGTCCAATTAGCCGACGAACCGAGCGGCAAAGGATTGGTGTTTCCAACAGCGCAGCAGATTAGAGCGCTACATATGTTAGATTGGTTCAAAGGAGCAACTCGAGCAGCTGGCTTTATCTCTCGACCAGGGGAAGCTATGCTCGTCCATGACAAAATCGAGCTGATACAAAAAGGCGAACTTAGTGATTCAACGCCGGAGCATCAAAAAGAAAATCCTTCTGGAGCCGTCGCGCCGGAACTGCAGCAATCACAAGATGCTTCCTATCAGGCAAAATATGGATATGTGAGAGATCGTCTTAAAAGTAATCTACAGAGTTTTTTCCCAATCGGAGAGATTCCCCCTGATGTGTGGCAAAATCTATTAAGTCTTACAGATGAACACAGACGCAACTTTTTGACAGGAAATACGGATGCAACGGAGGAAACCGAGAGAAAAATTGATGCGTTTATAAATGGGCAAGATAATGCGGCAAGGGCGAGAAATAATCCTGCGCCGCCTGAGTACAAGCGCGATAATTTTTTTCTTGCGAGCGATTCTATATATACCGACATTCAAGGTTTATATCCACAAGGAGTACCGGAGAATGTGAAAGGGGAATTTAATGAAATATCTGGGAACGTTCAATATGACCCATTATTTAATAATACAGAACAGGAAACTATAGACCGCGAAATTTTAAAAAGAAGGGAGGTACTTCTTCGTGAACAACGCGAAGCCGTGGGAAATAGTAATCGTGCCAGTGAATCGTCGTCAGCTACGCCGGAAGCCGGCGCAGAGCCGGCGAAGGAACAAATTTCTGAACTGGAAGCCCGTCTTAACGTCGCGCGCGAGGCGCTTATAGAGGCGGAGCAAAAAATCAAAGTTGATTTTGGCTTCGTCCCCAAAGAAGATCCTGAATATAATAAAGCACTGGAAATATATGAAAAAGCCAGAGCAGAATTAGTTGGAGGAGAAATTAGTTTATTTCTAAAAGAAGAGACCACGCTGGCCGACAGCCGTATTCTTGCCGCAACGGAGAAAAAGGCAGGAACGTGGGGAAAAATTTCCAGTGCATATAAATGGCTCGGCGAACAAAATCTCGGGAAATGGACGGGCTGGAAGCCCGAAGGTTTGCCTGGAAGAATAGTTGCACGCGGCGTTAATGTCAGAATGGGCATCGGCGCAACGCTTCTTGGAATAGGATTTTTTGCTCCGCCTGTATTTCTTTTAACGCTTGGAGCAAAACGTGCTATGTCCGGTGTCGGTGCTGCAGTTTTTACCAATGACTGGCTGAAGGCAAAAACAGAAGCTTCTTTGACTACGCTTAGCGAAAAAAAACTTAATAGTATGAACACTTATGATATCGCGGAATGTATAGGCGATATGACGGTAGGTCTTCGCATGCAGGGGAAGCTTGCGTCACAGTCCGCTGACTTCCAAAAATTAATGGCGCGGTACGAAGAGTTGTTAAAGAAAGAATACGAAAGTCTTCATTATAAAGAAGTATATCTCTCTGGTGAGTCCAGTTATGCAATAAGAAAGTTTAGATGGGCTCACGCGGAAGAAAAGTTCAAAAAATTTCTTCGTGGCGGCGCATCAGTTGGCGCCGGAGCACTTGCTGCGGTCGGTGTGGATATATTTCGTCATCTAAACGGCGTACAAGACACAGGGCTTTTCGGTGCGGCAAAAGCGCCGGCAGAACTTCCCAGTCGGCCGCCGGTTATGGATGTACCTAAACCTCCGGTAGAAGCAGGTACAGAAGCCGTAAAACCAGACGTGTCGGCACCTGCTTCTGCACCGGAAGCTCTTGCCGGACAACCGTCTGCAGAAGCGGCAGGACAAGAAGCGGCAGGCGAGAATGCTCCTAAACCACAAGCCGCGGAAGGAACTCGGAGCGAGAACGCACAGGCCGCCGCGGAGAAAGAACAGTCGCAAGGCGCGCCCAAAGAAACCGTTGAAAACAAAACCGGTGAAATTAAACCAGATGAAGCTGCCGCAAAAGCGGAAGTTGAGGAAATTTCCAAACCGGAGATTCCAAATTCTTTTGAAATTACCGTTCAGGCCGGGGAAGGACCTATTCATGAAGCCAGAAAAGCAATCAGCGAATATATCGCGTTTTCCGGCGATGAACAATTGAAAGGATTAACTAAGGCACAGCGTATTTTGGCTGAAGAAAAATTGTACCGCGCCGTTAAAGATTCACTTCCGAAATGGAAAATCGGCGCTGTAGTTTCTTTCGACAAGGATATAATTGAAAAAACGCTCGGCGAAGTAAGCGGTCAAACGCAGGAACAAATTGCGGCTCTCGATAAAAATCTGGCCCCGTTCATCGATAAAGTAAAATGGGCTCGTTATGATGTTCAACTTTCCCAGGAAGGCGATGCGTTTCATAAGCCGTGGGAGTTTGACGAAGGAATCCGCCACGTCTCAAAGGCTACTGTAACCGGAGGAGAATTGGTTTCGCCGGACAACGCTACGATAGCGCAGGGAGAGGCGCGCCTTGATGAATTCATATTGCGCAATGAAGAAGAGAGGTATATTCCGGACAACATAGCAGGAGAAGGTAATGATGAGGCGACACTCGACGAACTGATATTGCAAAACGATGAAGTCGCCAAAGCGCAAGCTATTGGCGGAGCTGACCCCGCACTTTCGCAATCTATGCTTGAGGAGGCGAGCCAAGCAAAAGAAGCCGCTCTTGATTCGGCGGTTGAACGTACTGCCAAGACAATCTCACGGATATATCCCGATGAATACCGCGCAATCAAAGATGTTAAAATTTCTGACGTGCTCAAAAAGGGATATCTCGGAACTACTCCAGAGACGAGTTGGCCGTCAGCAGGCGGGCCGAATCAGGTTGATGTGATTAAAAAAATGAAACTGCGCGACAGCTTTATAAAAGTCATGGAAGCTTTTTCTCCGGAAGAGCGCGGGCGAGCCTCCGGTATGACGATTCACAAATTTATTCAGGAATACTACAAAGACAGAATACTTAAAGGGTCGACCGGTTAATTATATATTTTCAAATTATGGACCCGCAACAAATTTTAAGTGCAAACATAATCGAAGAGCTGGGGATTGAATTATTGCCCGACGACAAGAAGGCGGCACTCATTACCTCGATGATAGACCTTATCCAAAAACGAATCGTAGCCCGGCTTATTGAAGGACTCTCGGAAGATAACTTAGGGAAATTTGCGGACATTGTCGAATCGAAAGACCCGGAAGCGCTCGCCCAATTCGCAAGCTCGCACGGCAAAAATCTTGAAGAAATAACCAAAGAAGAAACAGTAAAGCTCAAGTCCGAGATGATAGAACGGGGGAGGACAATCAGGTAAGTTTTCGTCATTGCGAGCGACCATAGGGAGTGTGGCAATCTCATCCAGTTTTCAATTTTAGGAAGTTGAACTTCCTAAGGAAGTTCAACTTCCAGTACATTGGGTTGTGGTCTTTTGTATGAAAGAGGCGGTATTTCCAAAAAGCCATTTTCCCCATATAAAATGGGCTCTTTTTGGCGTGATACGGCCTGTGAAAAAACACGGGCTTGACATTTTGTCAAGAATAGAGTATCATTTTGCACAGTAACTATAACAATAAAAAACTAGGGTTAAGGGAACTTTCGTGTTGGTTTTTCTCTCGAATTTCTCGACAAATTTGAAAGGATAATCGACACGAGTGTTTTCTTCTGAGATAGATGAAGTCCGCGATGCCTTC
>Ga0209211_10010334_pt1 | contig 12190 bp, 10 predicted proteins | sample RifGroA2_FD_183992 | JGI IMG/M metagenome (GOLD analysis project Ga0209211, IMG submission 183992) | Groundwater microbial communities from Rifle, Colorado, USA - Groundwater A2 (SPAdes) (version 2) | ecosystem: Environmental > Aquatic > Deep subsurface > Groundwater | place: Rifle, Colorado... | reverse complement strand
AATTTTGAAAAAGCGTGGCGAGCCCATAAATCATTAAAACATTTAAAAATCCTTTTACAGCCATGAGGATCATCGATATTTCCGTTCTTGTAGATGATAAGACAATAATTTGGCCTGGGAATAAATCTCCACAGATAAAAAGATTGTCAGATATGAAAAAAGGAGACGCTCATAATGAGACATCTTTAGAGATGAATGTTCATACAGGTACGCATGTTGACGCTCCTCTACACTTCGTCTCGAATGGAAAGTCTATCGATCAGATGGATCCCAGTATTTTTGTCGGACCAGCTTTTGTAGTCAGTCTGCCAAGTATCAAAGAGATCAAATCAAGTGATTTGGAGAAAGTAAGATTACCGCTAGATGTTCAAAGGGTATTATTTAAGACTTCCAATTCTTCTCTATGGAATAAGAAAAATTCTAAGTTCACCAAAGATTATGTCGGTCTCACTCCGGGGGCTGCTTCATGGCTTGCTAGGCATAAAATAAAACTAGTCGGTATGGATTACCTGTCGATTGCCAAATTTGCTGATGTTGTGACGGTGCACCAAATTCTCTTCAAGGCAGAAGTAGCTATTTTAGAAGGTCTAAATTTAAACAAAGTAAAAAAAGGGAAGTATCAATTGATATGCCTGCCTATAAAGATTGCCAATGCCGAGGCGGGGTCGGTCAGGGCAGTGCTATTGACAAAATAACTCAGTTGTGCTACCATGGTGGGTGGAGGTGATATAGGATTTCTCTACTACCGGCTTGGCGGTAAACCAAGGGTGTTCACACCAAATAAAGAAAGGTATGGAGGTGTTTATGGCACTTGATCGTGGCGCGTTTTATAAGGAGAAAAGCATTTGGAACAGACAGGCCTACATGGAGTTGTTCCATGAGGAGGAGATCACGGCGGTCGTTCGCATTGGGGACCGCTCAGATCCGAACCACAAGAACTACCTGCCGCCCAGCGTACCCATGGCGATTCGCTTCCTGACACTACTCCCCACCAAGCTGGCCACGCCAGACACGCGTGGGGACCTGCTTCCTGACGAGGGTCTCACGTTCGAAAGGACGAAATGCATCGTCAAGAAGATTGGCGACTTGACCGAGGAAGATCTCTCGGGTTGCTCGCCAGACACGGCGACTGCCGAGCTTGTCAGGTACCACCTGGCGTTAATCAACAACACGGAGCTCCCGAGCTGGGATACCCCAGTAACGATCTGGAGGTTCAAGTACCTTCCGAACGTCACCGAGTAAGAGAAAGTTTGGGTCCGTAACTACAAGGCCGTCCACACAGGTGGACGGTCGTTTCTTTTTAGTGATACTATGTCTTAATCTCAAATGGGCAGGAAACAACGAGTTCTAGTGGTCTTTGGCGAGGAACTTCCGGAGAAGTGGCTAAAATCGAAGCACATTATAAATATTATTGTAGCCAAGGAATCGTTGCGGCATGACATTGAGGCGATGGGTTTTAAATTTGTTTCAATCGAACCGCTTGTCGAGGCCGGGAGTGTCCATGAGGCCAGCGCTTTTGCTGAAGAATTGTCTCGCTTAACACTTCCGGATGGTTCTCGCCTTGCAGAATCGTTTACCTATAAAGGATACGAGTTGTGGTGGATATATTACACCAGTCTCTTCCTTTATTTTTGTTTGCCATGGACACAGTATAAAAAGTTACTCGAGTATTTAAAAGATTTTGAGAGTATATATTTATACCAACCATCATACAAAAGTCTCTTCTGCTCTTATCTAGTAGCATACGGATGCGAAGCACACATTTTGCGAGAATCTGGATTCAAAAGTCCATCCCTCCTCCCTTTTGGTATCTTTCTCCAAATTATTATTACGCTTTTGTGCTTACCCATACTAATGGTAAAAAGGTATGGCCTCATGATATTTGTCGGCGATAAATTTGCAAAGTCCAAGGACTATGATTTCAGAATGAAGTTTATCTATGAAGAGTTGCGTCAAAGAAAAATTCCTTTTGTTGAATTTATCCGCAGTCTGGAATCTTGGAAAGCAGTATTAGAGCACGTATTTGTTAGGAAGCGTCCAGTAATCTATTCCGAGGGCGTAGCTTTTGTCGGAAAGTTTTTAAGTATTATCTCGGGCGGTCGTGCTCTCGCGAGACGTAGGTTTGGCGTGAGCATCTTGTCTTCAGAAGTTAACCCGGAAGCACGGTTCAAATACTTGGTCGCGACCCAATATCTTCTTAATGTATATGACGATGTCTGGGCGATACGGATAATGAAGTGGATTTTACGCGCAATCGGTGTTAAGACAGCATTTATTACCGCAGTTGCGGAGCGTAACTTCCATGCTTTCCTAGGTTGCAAGTTGAATGCCATACCAACAGTCGGTATTTTACATGGGGTCGCTTCCCGACATTACACCGTCTACGACTTCTTGCCTAGCTTTAACGGCATAAGAACGATGTCTGTTGACAAATATGGTCTTTGGAGTGAGTGGTGGAAAAAGTATTATCTGGAAAATAGCAAAGTGTATCTTCCGGAGCAGCTCTATGTTTCAGGCCTTATGCGTCCACTTGAAAGAAAAGAAAGGTCGGACCTTAATACTGATTCCAAAGGTCCGACCTTAAAGTCAGGCCCTATTAAAGTTCTTTTTGTTGCTGGACAATTGACCGCACCTACGGAAGCGATACCGTATCTACAGACACTTGTTGAAGCTAAAGGTTTGTCCGTCCATATAACATTCCGTCCTTATCGTGACGATTTCGAGAAATGGTTAAGAGAACACTATTCTGAAACGCTTGAAAAAATCGGCGAAGAAAAGATTCTTCGTGGCGACATCCACGATGCCATTGCTCAATGTGATGTTATCGTGGGAGCCTACAGTACGGCAGTTCTAGAAGGGCTGTTGCAGTTTAGAGTTCCGGTTTTTTTCCGAACGAAAAAATGGGGAGATTATTATAGTCTTAAGGAATACGATGAAGAGCACTCTTTTTTCGCGGAAAATCCAGCCGAGCTTATAGCGAAGATAAAAAACGCGCGTACTGTATCTAAAGAAGATCTCAAAAAATTACAAGAGAGGTACTTCGGTGATCCGTATAAGAATGGCAGCAAATGGGTTGTGGATCAACTGGAACAGGCTTTACGGTAAATTCTTTAGACCTTACTATTTATTCGCCATACAATAATATTGGTTAATAGGGAAATGAGAGAATTGGATACTTGCGCGATGATGAGGCCGAAGAGTCCTCCCCAGATACCGAGGACAATATAAAAACAGATTCTGATGGCATTTTGGATTACATTATTGATAAAGATTACTCGGGACAGTTTCTGCGAAGCTAACAATAGGCTGACATAGCGATTAGGCATAGCGACAAGAAAACTAACAGAAAGTAACTGCGAATAAAATAAGGCATCAAGATATTTTGGTATCAGATACTGAAACAAATAAGGAGCCAAAATGATATACCCAGTAGTGCAAATAGCTCCGATCAATAGACCTTGAAAAATTCTTAGGTAAAATACCTTGTTCAGTTCCTCTGAAGTTTTTGTGGAAAATTTTACAAATCCAATATCGGCCAAGCTTTTGATGAGGGATGTGGCCCTGCCAGGTATGGCCATGCTTAGAGAATATAGAGCTAACTGGGTGGCTCCCCAAAAGTGGGTTAAAATAATTTTATCTATTTGAGCAACAACAGGACTGATTAAGCTTATAAATGTTAACTCCCGACCGTATTTCAGAGCATCATAAGCTTCTGTGGCAGGTGGTTTGAAAGTACGTAAAGTCGTAATGTAGAGGGCGATAGTGGTCACAAAGGTGACGATTGAATAAGTCACAACCAACCAGACGATATCATCGCTTATGATAATTACCGTTATCATACTGATGACATATATGCCGGTCGAAATAATGCTGAAGATATTGTTAAGGCGAAATTCTCTCTTGCCATTCAAGTAGGCGCCATAGGTATTAAAAGCTTGAGCTAGCGGTGAAAAAATACCCATTACAAATAAAGAAAGAGCCACAGGTGTATTGCCGTTATAAAAATAATACGTACCTAGTGCAAAGAAGGCGAAAAGTTGCAGCGTATTCCATTTGAGCTGATATCTAACGGATGCTCTCAAGATGCCATCATTACCTGAGGCAACGGCTTGTCCGACGGCTTGATTCATCTCACTTAATGTAAAGATAGCCAGTATGCCAGCCAAAGAGAGAATATAACGGTAAAGACCGTAAGTCTCTTTTGGTAAATAATTAGCAAAGACAAAAATGAGTGCAAGAGAAAGAGCATTATTTACCACTTGCCCCAAAACTTGCCAGAAATTACCTTTGGCTAGATAAACCATATCGACTTTTAAGAACCCCTCACTCTTGCGCAGGAGCTGGTAAGTCTTGTTGCGCAGGTTTTGCATATGTTGCTACCATGTTACGATAATGATTATGAATAAACAAATACTACGTGGAGTAGTTCTAACGGGGCTTTTTTTAATCCCGTTTATTCCATTTCCTGTATCCAGCGCTTTTTTCTTTCCTTTCATTACTACCAAAGCCTTCGCTTGGAGGATTATTGTTGAGATTGTCTTTGCCGCTTGGTTGCTTCTGGCTTTTTTGGATACTGCTTACCGTCCCAAGAAATCACTTATTCTTTATTCAATACTCGGCTTTCTAGCCATAATAGGTTTGGCTGATATTTTTGGCATTACTCCGATTAAGAGTTTCTGGTCCAACTTTGAACGCATGGAAGGCTTTATCACTCTGCTTCATTTAGGAATGTTCTTTCTGGTTATCTCATCGGTCTTCAAAGAAATTGACTGGAAGCGATGGTGGAATGTCTCGCTTGCCGCCTCGTTTGTAATGGTCTTATATTCTGTTCTGCAAATTATCGGATTAAAAACAATCAATCAAGGTGGAGTGAGAGTGGACGGTACTCTCGGCAACGCTATTTATTTGGCGGTCTACATGCTCTTCCATATCTTTATTGCCTTTCTCTTTATGTGGCGGGAGTGGAAAAATGTTGCTTTAAGATGGGTCTATGGTCTGCTTATTATCACGCAAGTATTTATTCTTTATTATACAGCTACGCGTGGCGCAATCTTGGGTCTACTGGGGGGGCTTCTGGTCATGGCCGTACTCAATATTAGAAACAATGAGAACAAATTTGCCAGAAAAATGGGTATTGTTACTCTTGTCGGACTTTTATTTTTGGTTGGAGGTTTTTTCTTGATTAGAAATACAAACTTCGTATTAAGTAGCCCCGTTCTTTCTCGTTTCTCTTCTTTGTCTTCTTTAGGCACAGAAGAGATTAAGAGACAAGGCAGATATTTCGTTTGGCCCATGGCTACTGAAGGATTCAAGGAACGCCCTATCCTCGGTTGGGGACAAGAGAATTTTACCTATGTTTTCCAAAAACATTATAGTCCGGAAATGTTTCATTTAGAACCGTGGTTTGACCGCGCCCACAACATTTTCTTAGACTGGATGGTAGCAGGTGGGCTACTCGGACTTTTGTCCTATCTTTTTCTCTATGTGGCGCTTGTATTCTCTATTTGGAAAAAAACGACGAACTGGTCCTATGCCGAAAAATCTATTCTAACCGGCCTTATAGCTGCATACTTTTTCCACAATTTCTTCGTCTTTGATCATCTCGTTAGTTATATCGTCTTCTTCTCTCTTCTCGCGTATGTACACTCGCGAAGCGAGGCACCGTTGTCTGCTCACAGACAGGCATCGGGAAACCTGCCCGTCCCAGTCCAAGAGGCGGGTTCGCGATTTATGATTGCTCTTCCGGCTATTTCCATCTTGCTTGTGTCCTCTCTGTATTTCGTTAATGTTAAACCGATTATGACCAACGTTTTTCTGATTGAAGCTCTAAAATCCTTGCAAACACCCGGGAAGATGGCCGCCGCCACTCAATATTTTCAAAAGGCTTATAATGCCTCACGCCTTGGTCGACCGGAAGTGTTGGAACACATGTTGGCCAATGCAACCAATATTTTGCAAAGTGATATTTCGATGGAAGAAAAGAATTCGTTCTTTAGTTTTGTCAAAGATGCCGCGCTGACACGGAACGAAGAATTGACAGAAGATGCCCGCTATCAACTGATAACGGGGTCCTTTCTTTCTTCCACAGGTTTTCTCGATGAAGCTCTTGTCAGTCTTGAGCGCGCTCGGGAGCTTATACCCGGCAAACAACAAGTGTATTTTGAAATCGGCGCCGCTTATATAAACAAGAAAGAACCGCTTCAGGCACTCCAAATTTTTAAAGAAGCATATGAGTTAGCGCCGAACTATCTGGAAGCTAGAATAATTTATTTGATTGGCGCGATCTATGCTGGCGACAGAAAGGTCGAGAGCGAAGTGCTTAGCCAGCTGACAGAGAGAGAAATAGTTTTTGATGACCGAATTATCAACGCCTATCATTCAAACGGGCGATTCGATAAAGTCGTGAGCTTGCTTAACGACCGTATCAAACTTGATCCGGCCAATACCGACAGATATAAAGAATTGATAAAGCAGATAAAGGGGTAACTGGTTTTATTTTCCAGATATGCTATACTGCGGGGGTGGGTGCTAAAACTTGGCACCAAACGAACGAATGTCTGCGTAAGTCCCGCCTCTGGCGGGCTTTGCGTTTTTTTATGTATAATTATTGTGGTTTCTTTCTGTGCGTGGAGAGCGGCCGCACTCACAAAGATATTCGTTTGGAGCTAGCCCCGCTCTCCGCGCACGGACGGAAATGTTTTTAAAAAATATGCTAAAATAAGTTTCTCATGGCGTTTTTGGCGAGCCTTTTCGGTAATCCGGAAGAAAAATTATTGCAATCTTGGAAACCTCTGGTCGGGCGCATTAACGCGTTTGAACCTTCGTTAGAAAATCTGTCACCAGTAGAATTGAAGGCGAAAACTGCCGAATTTAAAATTCGCATTGGCAAAGGAGAAAAACTAGATGACCTTTTACCTGAAGCTTACGCCGTGGTGCGCGAAGCGGCGAAACGCGCTCTGGGCCAAAGACATTTTGACGTTCAGCTTCTTGGCGGCATTGCTCTCTACCAAGGCGGCATCGCCGAGATGAAAACCGGAGAAGGCAAGACTTTGGTGGCGACCTTGCCCGCCTATCTTGTGGCGCTCTCTGGTAAGGGGGTGCATGTGGTAACGGTCAATGATTATCTTTCACGTCGGGATGCGGCCTGGATGGGAGAGATTTACAATTATCTTGGTCTTTCCGTCGGGGTGCTCAATCACGCGGAATCTTTTCTTTACGATCCGGCGCATTCCGAAAAAGACAAAGAACGTGATGAACTCGGCTCTTTTCATGTGGTCCATGAATTCTTAAGACCAGCCACTAAAAAGGAGGCCTATCAAGCTGATATCACTTACGGCACCAATAATGAGTTCGGCTTCGATTATTTGCGTGACAATCTGCTCTACAATAAAACGGATCTCTCTCAACGAGAGCACTACTACGCCATCGTTGATGAAGTGGACTCCATTCTTATTGACGAAGCGCGAACGCCTCTCATTATCTCCGGACAGACGGGCGCTGCCGGAGGGCTGTATGAACAGTTCGCTAAAATTGCCCTGACACTGAACGAGGGCGCGGATTTTAGTGTGGATGAAAAACTTCGTACGATTTCTTTGACTGACAACGGTATCAATAAGGCCGAAAAACTTTTGGGCATCGAAAATATTTATGCCGAGGGGGGAGTCAAATATGTGCATCATCTGGAAACGGCCGTCAGGGCCAAAGCTTTATACCACAAAGACAAGGAATACGTCGTGAAGGATGGCGAAATAATCATTGTGGATGCCTTTACCGGTCGACTTCAACCGGGCAGACGCTGGTCTGAAGGTTTGCATCAAGCCGTGGAGGCGAAGGAAGGCGTGCGGATCAAAGAAGAAAGCCGCACGTACGCTTCTGTCACTTTCCAAAATTATTTTCGAATGTATCAGAAATTAAGCGGTATGACAGGCACGGCCGTTACTTCCAAAGAAGAATTTTATAAAGTTTATGGCCTTGAGACTTTTGTCATTCCAACGCATCAACCGGTAATCCGTGTTGACCATGGCGATCTTATTTTTCAAACACATGCCGGTAAGATGAAAGCGGTATCAAGAAAGGTCAAAGAGTTGAACCAAAAAGGCCAGCCGGTTCTCATCGGTACTGTTTCTATAGAACACAATGAATTGCTCTCCGCCTATCTCAAGAATGAAGGTATCAAACATGAAATTCTTAATGCCAAGAATCATGAACGGGAAGGTGAAATTATCGCTCAAGCGGGGAAGTATGGCGCAGTGACCATTGCCACCAACATGGCCGGCCGAGGAGTGGATATTAAACTTGGCGGTAATCCTAGCACCAAGGATTCGTATGAGGAGGTTAAGGCCCTTGGTGGCTTATTTGTTCTTGGTACCGAGCGACACGATGCCCGGCGTATAGACAACCAATTGCGCGGACGTTCCGGCAGACAGGGAGATCCCGGCGCGACGCAGTTCTTCGTTTCTCTTGAGGATTCACTCATGCGCATCTTCGCGGTGGACACTATCAAGAAAATGATGGGGCGCTTTAATATTCCTGAAGACGAGCCGATAGAGAACAAGCTTATCACTAATTCTTTGGAAAAAGCGCAGGAGAAGATAGAGGGCTTTAATTTTGATGCAAGGAAACATGTCTTAGAGTTTGACGACGTGCTTAATTTTCAGAGAAGGATTATATATGAACGCCGTCGCAGGATTTTGGTTGGAGGCAAATCTCAAATCGAAGAGTACTTAGCCGAAGTAGCGGAACGCTTAGATCCGGATATGAAAAGTAAGATGAATGAAAAGTTGTCACAGACGGTCCTTGACATTCCGGAAATACTCGAAGTTTTGCGGCGAGTTATTCTTCAAACCGTGGATTTATTCTGGGTTGATCATTTGGAAATGATGGAATACCTGCGAGGAAGTGTAAATTTACGCGCTTACGGCCAACGCGAACCACTGGTTGAGTATAAGAAAGACGGTTTGAGATTTTTCAAAGATATGGAGGTGTCAATCGCCAGACAGGTTGCTGAGTTTGTTATCGCTCTTAATTTGGAAGCTGTCGCTTCATTTAAAGTATCTCCGATCGCAGTTGAAGCGAGGGAAGTTTCCGACACGTCACGACCGGTAATTTCTCCAAAGGCCGAAGTGGGCAGAAATGATCCGTGTCCGTGCGGTAGCGGTAAAAAATATAAAAAGTGCCACGGGAAATAATTTGGTATAATAAACGATATGAAAACAAATATATTAATTTGGTCTGCGATATCCATTCTGGTAATAGCTGGTGTGGTTTGGCTCATTATGTTGCCAACAAAGCCTGGAAAATTAGACGCGTTCGCTTCTTGTATTAAAGAGAGCGGCGCAACTTATTACGGCGCGTTCTGGTGTCCCAATTGCAAGAATCAAGAGGCCTTGTTTGGTCACTCGGCCAGACTTTTGCCGCGTGTTGAATGTTCGACTCCCGATGGCAGGGGACAGCTTCAAGTTTGTCAGGACGCGGATATTAAAGGGTATCCGACTTGGGATTTTGCCAATGGAACGCGCGAGAGCGGGACGCTTCCTTTGGAACGCTTAAGCGAAGCGACAGGCTGTTTATTGCCGGAAAATAATGATTGATACTATCGCATCTCTGTTGCCGGCGTTGGCTCTGGTTTCTCATATCGCATTTGTTGCATTATTTGTATCCTTTGTTTTTCGTGAATCGTGGGGAAGGAAGATGGTTTTATTTATAGGCAAACACAGTTTGGTTCTCGGATTTCTAGTTTCTCTCTCGGCCGTAGCGGGTAGTCTTTTTTATTCCGAAATTATGGGATTTGAAGCTTGCATTCTTTGTTGGTGGCAGAGGATTCTTATATATCCAACCGTCTTTATTTTCGCTGTGGCCCTGTGGCGCAAAGAATTGTCGGCTTACTACTACATCATACCGCCGGTTGTTTTGGCTAGTATTATTGCCGTTTATCAATCCTATGTTTATTTAGGCGGTTCCTCTCTTTTGACTTGTACCAGCGCAGAAGGCGCCTGTTCCAAGATTTACGTTATGGCCTTTGGCTACGTCACTATCCCCTTAATGTCACTTACTATTTCGCTCTACATTTTGCTTCTCGCTTGGGCTAATAAAATTTATCGAAATGAAAATCATAACGCATAACGGCTCTTTTCAGGCTGATGACATTTTTGCTGTGGCGATTTTACTTCTGGCGGTTGGTGAGTCTGAAGTTGTTCGGACTCGTGATAAAGACCAAATTGCTCTAGCTGACTATGTGGTTGATGTCGGCATGGTTTACGATCCGACCCAAAATCACTTTGACCATCATCAGCCGGGAGGCGCCGGAGAAAGGCCAAATGGTATTCCCTACGCTTCGTGCGGACTTGTTTGGAAAGAGTTCGGAGAGAAACTTAGCGGCGGCAAAGAAGAAGCGGATTTAATAGACGCCAATCTTATGCAACCTTTGGATGCTCATGACAACGGCATAGCTATTGCCGATTATCGTTTTAAGGGTGTTAGAACATATAGTATCGTTGATTTCTTTTATTCATTCTTACCGAGTCTTCACGAGAGTGAAGAAAATCTCTACAAAGTATTTATGGAACTTGTCACAATGGCAAAGGCTCTTTTAGTGCGTGAGATTGGTAGAGCAAGAGGGATGATCAGGGGTGAGGCCAAAGTTAGAGAAGCATATGATACGAGTATTGATAAAAAGATTCTTCTTTTATCGGAAGAATTACCATGGAAACGTATTTTGTCGGAAAAATCTGATGTGATGTTTGTTGTGTACCATAGGAATGACGGTCGATGGAGTGCCAGAGCGGTGCCGGATGTTGGTTACATTTCGCGCAAACCTTTTCCAGTAGCTTGGGCGGGCAAAACCGATGAGGACTTGCAAAAAATCACCGGAGTTCAGAATGCCGTGTTTTGTCACAGAGGGCTTTTTATGGCATTAGCCGAGAGTAAGGAAGGCGCGATTAAACTTGCAAAGCTTGCCTTAGATGCATAAGGTATACAAATGTTTATAGATGAATTGACTCTTCATTTAAAGGCCGGTCGTGGCGGTGACGGCGTGGTACGTTGGCGACACGAGAAGGGCAAAGATCACGCCGGTCCTTCCGGTGGGAACGGAGGTAAGGGAGGAGATGTTTATGCCGTTGCAGTGCGAGATATTGGCATTCTTTCCGCCTATCGTAATGTAGGAGGTTTTGAAGCCGGGCGTGGCGAAGACGGCGCTAAAAATACCAAACAAGGCGGAATGGGAAGAGATGTTCTAATAAAACTACCCGTCGGTTCTCGCTTAACTAATCTGGTTACCGGATACTCTATTGAACTTTTGACAGATACTGAAAAAGTGTTGCTTCTGCGCGGGGGCAGAGGGGGTTTGGGGAATGAACATTTTAAGGGTTCCATCAATATCCGCCCGAAACAATCAACTCCGGGAGTCGAAGGGGAAGAAGCGGATTTTCATATTGTACTTCTTCTGGTGGTAGATATTGGTATTATCGGTCTACCAAATGCAGGTAAATCAAGCCTTTTAAACGCGCTTACCAGCGCTCAATCCAGAGTGGGAGATTTTCCTTTTACCACACTTGAACCGGCTTTAGGAGACTTTTATGGACTTGTTATGGCGGATATCCCCGGTCTCATAGAGGGGGCCGCTAAAGGTAAGGGTCTGGGTCATAAATTCTTGCGCCATACTGAACGCACCAAGGCGCTTGTTCACTGTATCTCTTCCGAAGTTGAGGATCCTCTTGAAACATACAGAGTAGTACGAAATGAACTTGAGCTTTATAATAAAGCCATGAAAAAGAAGCAGGAGGTAATTGTACTGACAAAAGTGGATCTTCTCACTGAGAAAGAAAGGGATAAAAAACTCGAACTTTTAAGAAGCGTCAACTCAAATGTATTTCCACTTTCAATATTAGACGATGAATCCATTAAAAATTTCCAATTTGCAATTCTCAATTTACAATCAAGATCCAATGACTAATTTACAAACATTGATACATTAAAAATTCAATGGAAATTGCAAAATTGAAAACTGAAAATTATTCTCTGACTATCGGATTGGAAATTCACGCTGAACTTAAAACGCGGACGAAAATGTTTTGTGATTCCAAAAATGATACTGATGAATCGCGTCCCAATATTAATGCCTGTCCTATTTGTGTAGGATATCCCGGTACTTTGCCGGTGATAAACTTCGAGGCGGTGCAGAAAGTTTTAC
>Ga0209211_10010331_pt1 | contig 12195 bp, 12 predicted proteins | sample RifGroA2_FD_183992 | JGI IMG/M metagenome (GOLD analysis project Ga0209211, IMG submission 183992) | Groundwater microbial communities from Rifle, Colorado, USA - Groundwater A2 (SPAdes) (version 2) | ecosystem: Environmental > Aquatic > Deep subsurface > Groundwater | place: Rifle, Colorado... | reverse complement strand
ATATAATCAATGATATTACGAAAAGCGTTGATAGGATGATTATAAAAGAGCTTATTACTGGTTATGGAACAAAAACAGCAAAAAAATGGTATATTAAAGAAGTGGGGCTTTCGCCAAAAGGTAAAAGATTAGTGAAAACCCTTTTCGTACAGCAAAAATTACCTAGAATTTGATGCAAATACCGCGAATGTTTTACGCGAATACCACGAATATAAATATTTGCAGTATTCGCATAAATTCGTAGATTCGTATCAATCTTATAACTTTAATCTTTAATCTTAAGTCTTAAACCTAAAATTTATGGAAACACAAAACATTCAACAACCATCCGATGATCATCGCGGCAAAGGAGCGCTTGATGCATTTTTTAATTTAACCTATCTTGTAACTCTTGGCTGGACAGCCATATCTTTTGGCGGCGTAATTTTTCAGATAATCAACAAATATTTTGGCATTGGCACTTATACGTATGGATACGACAGCTACTACACTTCAACCCTGCGTTTTCATCTCGCTTCGTTGATTATCGTTATGCCGATTTTTCTTATCATTACGGGAATTTTGCATAAACAGTATAGGGAGAATAAATTAAATTTTCAAAGCGGCATCCATCGCTGGCTGACATATTTAATGCTTTTTATTGCTTTCTGTAATATTGTCGGAGGCCTTGTTGCCATCGTAAATGGTTTTTTGAAAGGAGAGTTTTTCTCAAGCTTTATTCTGAAAGCAATAACGGTTATGGTGATTGCGCTCGGAGTATTCGGATATAATTTTTATGATATGAAAAGAAAAAGCTTTGATTCCAGGAGCCAAATTTCGCTTATTTCGTTGGTATTGGTAATTATTTTAAGTGTTGCGGCAATTGTCGGAGCGTTTGTTATTATGGGTTCGCCCCTAACGGCGCGTTTGTATGAATTTGATAATACTCGTGTTTATAATTTAAGCAATATCCGCACCCAAATTCAGTATTATTATGATGTCAATAAAAAATTGCCAATAGATCTAAATGAGCCGCAATTCGAGAAATTTAAAGATCCGGAATTAAATAATGTTTATGAATACCGAACTTTAGGTGTAAAACAATTTGAGCTGTGCGCCACGTTTTCTCTTGATGCGAATACTGCAAAAGATAGCCGCGACCACTATGTGGGTCCGGAAGCATGGTATTATCACAAGGCAGGACGCCAATGCTATACATTGGAAGCGCAGGATCAGCAACTGGATATGGTCAAGCCATTGCCTGGGCCCATATCCGTGCCGGTGCAATAAATTGTTGATCTAAAAAACAATATAACAATAAAACAATTTAACAATTAATATAAAAAATTATGCCTATCCCAAAAAAAGTTGTGGGCTATCTTAAGAAAGCCAAAATAAAATTTGAGGGAATCGGCCATAAGACCGTATACACGGCTTATGATCTTGCCCAAACGTTGAAAAAAGATTTAAAAGATATTGCCAAAACCTTGATAGTCAAGGCTGATAGCGCATATAAACTTGTTGTTGTCCCCGCAACCTCGCGGCTTGATTTGAAAAAATTAAAAAAAGTATTGGGCGCGAAATCCTTAAGCATAATAGATGAAAAAACAATGGCAAAAGTTTTCAAGGTGAAGCCCGGAGCCATTTCGGCATTCGGCGCGCTCCATAAAGTGGGCACGGTTGTAGACAAGAGTTTATTAAAGGCGAAAGAGGCGGTGTTTCAGGTTGGTACGTTTACTGATTCGGTAAAGATGAAAGTAAAAGATTTCATCGGGCTTGAAAACGCGCAGCTTGGGGATTTTTCACAAAAAGCCGGATATACGTTGCAAAAAATTACAAAAAAGAAAACGAAGAAGAAAAAATAAATATATTTTATTATGTCATATACCGTGAAGGTTGAGCAGTTTGAGGGGCCATTTGATTTACTTTTACAGCTTATTGAACAGAATAAATTGGATATTACCCAGCTTTCCCTTTCTTTCATCACAGAGCAATACATACAGATGATTCAGGCATCTTGCGATAAAATTTCTCCAAATGAGCTTGCGGATTTTTTAGTTATTGCCGCGAAACTTCTTTTGATAAAATCAAAAGCATTAATGCCGTATCTGTCTTGGGGCGAGGAGGACGACAGCATTGATTTGGAAAAGCAGTTGAGAATGTACAAGGAATATTTTGAAGCATCAAAGCGCATCCAGAAAATGATAAGCAAAAAGCATTTTCTTTTTTTCAGGGAAAAGTTTTTGGTGTCCGGTGATATTGGATTTCATCCTCCGCGGGGTATCACGAAGTCAAGGTTGGCTGACATATTCAGGGCGATTGTAGATGGATTGATGCCGCTTTCCTACCTTCCAAAATCAGTTATTCGGCGCACTATTAATATACAGGAAAAAATTTCACGCATACGAAATATTATTTTAAATCAGGCGAACGTGCATTTCAGCCATATTCTGCGCGAGGCAAAAGATAAGACTGAAGTCATTGTGAGTTTTCTTGCAATTTTGGAACTGATGAAGCAGCGGGAAGTTATGGTGAGGCAGGATACGATGTTTGAAGAAATTATTATTGAGAAAATAATCAATTAGACATTAGAATTTTAATTATATGTCGTTAAAATCACAAATTGAAAGCCTTTTGTTTATTTCAAATTATCCCTTGTCGTATAAAAAACTTGGTGAACTCACGGAGAAGAAGGCGGATGAAGTAAAATTGGCCGTAGAAGAGCTTGCGCAAGAATATGCCGCGCGTACGGATTCGGGGATTCTTTTAATAAAAATTGATGATAAGGTTCAGCTTGCGACATCAGCTGAAAATTCCAAGCAGGTAAAAGATTTTATCAAGGACGAGACTACGGGGGAATTAACCCGCGCGTCGCTTGAAACTTTGACGATTATTGCTTATCGCGGCCCTGTGACGCGCGCTGAAATAGAACAAATCAGGGGCGTGAATTGCGCGATAATCTTGCGCAATCTTCTTATGCGTGGATTAGTGGAAGAGAGAATGAATAAGGAAAAAATGGAAACGCGATATATCGCATCTTTTGATTTTTTGAAATATTTAGGAATATCTGAGGCAAGCCAACTTCCGGATTTTGATAAACTGAATAACGCCGACAGGCTCCAGAAAATTTTAGAAGAAAAAATTGAAACGTAATTTCATCCGGGAAATATGCTTAATTTTATCGCCAGTCTCATACTTTATAGTTTATTTTTTTCATCGCCCGTCTCAATGAATGGCGTCGTATTGGGTGAAAAAATATCTCAAGCGTCGAGCCCACGGACGATAAATGAAAATATTTTAGGAGTAAAAATTTCCGCGCCCTACGCCATTGTGATAGATTCGGAGTCCTCAAAAATATTATATGAAAAAGAAAAAAATCTTCAGACGCCATTGGCAAGCATAACGAAGCTTATGTCGGCGATAATTTTTTTAGAAAATAATCCCGGATGGGATGTGCCGGTCACGGTGCAAAAAGATGATATAAGGGATGGTGGGCTCATAACCCTTGCGCCGGGAGATATGATAAGTGTAAGGGATTTATTTAATTTGTCTCTTGTTTCTTCGTCTAACGAGGCAACCAACGCATTGGCTCGTTCGACCGGGCTTTCGCTGGATGAGTTTGTAAAAAAAATGAATGTAAAGGCTAAGGAGCTGGGCCTCAAACAGACTTATTTTGTTGAGCCCACGGGCCTTGAGCCGGCGAATATTTCAACTGCCCTTGAAACCGTCGCAATGGCGCGTGAAGCATTTGATAAAAAAGAAATCCGCGATGCCGTAGTGCTAAAATCTTTCACGGCGAAAGTGCTGAATTCAAAAAAACGCATTGTTGGAAAAAGTACCGATAAATTATTAGATTCTTTTATAAATAACAAAGACCTTGATTACACTATTGTGGGCGCGAAAACAGGTTATATACAAGAATCAGCATATAATTTCGCGGCCATTGTGGAAAAAAATAATAATCGGATAATAGTTGTTATTTTGGGCAGCTTGTCCGATGACGACCGATGGAAAGATTCCAAAGGACTCGTAGATTGGGCATTTACAAATTTTCATTGGCCGTAAAGTGATGCGAATCCGCGAATGGCATACGAATACCGCTAATAGTATGATATACTTTATATAGAGTTAAAAATATTCGCAGTATTCGCATATTATTTGCCTGCCTGCCGGTAGGCAGGTAGATTAGCATCATGTTTATGAAAAATAAGATTATCATAGCAAATTGGAAAATGAGTTTATTGTATCAGGAATCAATGGATGTGGCATCCGCAATCGCTCAATTAAAAGGGAACATTCCGCCCGACGTTGAATTGGTTATATGTCCTTCATATGTTTCGCTTCCTGGCGTTGCTGAAATATTGAAAAATACAGATATTAAAATCGGCGCGCAGGATCTTTTTTGGGAAGAAAGGGGAGCGTATACCGGTGAAGTCTCACCCGTTGACCTTGCGAACTTTGGTTGTTCGTATGCCATTATTGGACACTCTGAAAGGCGTATGAATTTGGCAGAGACCAATGTTATGGTCCATGGCAAAGTTAAAATAGCTTTGAAAAATAAGCTAGCGCCCATTATATGTATTGGAGAAAATTGGGATGAGCGCCATGTTGGTCAAAGGGATTATGTGCTGATACGCGAATTGAATGAAATTTTAGGAGGAATCCAGCTACAGGATGGAGATAATGTGGTTATTGCTTATGAACCGATTTGGGCTATCAGTTCGGGAAAGGGTATTTTTGCCGAACCCCAAGAGGTGAAATATGTAAGTGAGGTGATTCGGCAGGTTTTGATTGATTTGTATGACGCCCATAGAATAGAATCATCCATACGATTCATATACGGCGGAAGCGTAAATAAATTAAGTATCAAAAAATATACAGAATTGCCCCACATAGCGGGAGTGTTGGTCGGAAATGCCAGCACAAAACCTGAAGAATTTATTTCTCTTATCAAAAACGCGTAAACTCTAAATCCAAAAATCAAAATCCAAACATCAAATCAAGCTCAAATCTTTTAAAATCCGAAATTTTAATACCTGCCTGCCGGCAGGCAGGTCTAAATTCTAAACAAATTCGAAATCCCAATTCTCCAAATTCAAAATATCTATTTGGAACATTATAATTTGTGATTTGTTTAGGATTTAGAATTTCGTATTTAGGATTTCATTTATTTGGATTTGATTTGACATTTGAGTTTCGGATTTAGAATTTCGAATTTATTAGTCTATGCCCTACGATATTATTCCATTTGTTGTTATTATTGCAAGTTTTTTAATAATCATTTTTATACTGGGCAGAAAAATGTCAGCATTGAAGGTTTTGGATATTGATACCATGTCGGAAGAGAAAGAAAAGAAAATAAAAAAAACAATACTGGAGTCCCGGCTGAAAAGGAATATGGATCAATTGGTAAAAATCGTTACAATGATTTTGCGGCCATTCTTTGAAAAGTTCTTAGTTGTGATAAGGCATTTTTATCGAAGGGTTTTGGAGTTGGAAAATAAATATAAAGAAGAGGCACAGGATAAAAAAAACACGGGAGTTGATCCCGAAGAAAAAATAATTATACTATTGGCAGAGGCGCGGGAAAAAATGAAATCAGATGAGACCATAACATCGGCCGAAGAATTATTTATAAAAGTTATTGAAATTGATAATAAAAATATTGATGCATACAAGGGACTTGAGGAATTATATATAAACAGTAATGATTATAAAAAAGCAAAAGAGGTTGGAAGATATGTTATAAAACTTTCAGTCGATGCTTTAAAGGAAAATGATAGCGTTGAATTCAAGAATAACGCGGCTTCTAGCTACGCGAATATTGGCGAAATTGAACAAAAAATTGGCAATATGACGCTTGCTATAAAAAATTTTAAGGAAGCGCTGAAGCTTCAGCCAAATAATCCGAAACTTCTTGACTTATTGCTAAAAATAAGTATAATGGTAAAAGACAAAAAAATAGCAAACTCAACGCTTAAATTGCTAAAATTGGCTGATCCGGAAAATCAAAAAATTCAAGACCTTGAAAACGAGGTTAATGGTTTATAATAATTTTTTTTATAAAGCGCAGGCCGTCTTAGCTCAGTTGGTAGAGCAACTCCATGGTAAGGAGTAGGTCCTCGGTTCAAATCCGAGAGACGGCTCCAGTATATTAAAATTCGAAATCCGAATATCGAAATTCTAAAAAAATTCGAAGTTACAAATCACAAATGTTTAGATAATTGGAATTTAGAATTTGGGATCTGTTTCGTATTTCGTGTTTAGAGTTTCGGATTTAAAATTGTGGGTCGGTGGCAGAGTGGTCAATTGCACCTGACTGTAAATCAGGCGCCCTCCGGGCTACGGCGGTTCAAATCCGTCCCGGCCCACCATGCCGAGATAGCTCAATGGCAGAGCAACGGTTTTGTAAACCGTAGGTTGTCGGTTCGACTCCGACTCTCGGCTCCATCCAACACCTATAAGCTATAACCTAATAACCTATAACCTAAAAATATATGAGCCAAGATAATCTGATAAAAATGGAATGTATCGCGTGCAAAAGAATCAATTATTTTTCAAAGAAAAATAAGAAAATTCTCAAGGAGCGCATGCAGATAAAAAAATATTGCAAGCATTGCAAAAAGCACGGAATGCACAAAGAGACGAAGTAAGCGCATAAGCCGCCAAAACCATAGGGGCATAGTTCAATGGTAGAACGACGGTCTCCAAAACCGTTGATCTCCGTTCAATTCGGGGTGCCCCTGAGGCTTTGCGCGCAGAGGATGGGCATTGCTGAATGAAATTTTTCTAGTTTGTATTATAAAGAATATAACTTTGTTTGTAAAATGATATGCCAAAAAAAAGTGCCAAAATTAAAGTAAATGCGAAAGATATTTTTGATAAATACGTTGCCAAGATTCTTGTTGGCAAGAATAGTCAAGAATCAATAGGAATTTTTTGTAATTTGAATTATAACAATTTTTATAATTTGGCACAAAAGTTTAAATTAGAAGAGAGGCAAGTTTCTTCTCTAATAGGTTTTAAAGATGAATTCTTTGTTGAAACCCTGATAAATCAGATTGTAGCCGAATCTCAGCTTGAAGATAAATTTTATTGCAAAAAGGTCACGGCAAACGAAAAAAGCGGCTTGTCTGCTAGGGCAATAAAATTGAAAGGCGATGATAAAATTTTAACTATTGGTGGAGATTGTGTTATCTTTAGAAGATCAGACGATAAACCGTTGATGATTATTGAATGTAAAGAGTATATTGACATGATAAGAATGAAAGAGCTGGTTGGAGAATCGCGTGTAATAAAAGACGAAATCACAAAATCTGTCAATCTGTTAGGTGATATTAAATTTTGTGTTTTCGCTGAAGTTTTAGAATTAACCGAAGGGTGGGCTTATCTCTTGAATAATTCCGATTTAAAACACAAAATAGACGCTATATTTGTTATAAGAGATGGAAAAAGAAAAGACAAAGAAAACATGCCAGTAGCGGCGAACATAATGTCATTCAAGGAATACATTCAAAATTTTTTGGCAAGTTTTAAATAAATGAATTCACTGTTTTGATTTCTTGATCGTTTAAATTGTAGAGGCTGTAGATTAGTTTATCAATATTTTCATCGATCCTGGCGAATTCTTTTTCTTCTTTTGTAAAAAGTATTTTGTCCGCTAAGGCAACAATTTCTAATTGTTGTTTTTTTGTTGGTTCGGCAACGGGTAAGCTGTAAAGATAACCTATGAGATAGTGTAGATAACCACCAGCAACATGGGTTCCTTTGTATATATTTGCGTAATAGTAATGCAACAATTTTGAATTTAATAATGCGAGGAAAAATTTAAGATTATAATTTTTTTGCGCGTTTTGATTTAGATGGGCGACAAAAAAAGTATCTTTACAATAAAAATCTTTTTCATCGTAGGATGCCCTCAACCTTAAGGAATTCTGACAAATTATCAGCTTTTTTTGTTCGAATAAACTTCTTGGCGGAAGTTGATTTTTATGTTTTCTCGCCAAGTCCTCGTTGTAATCTATCCACCAACCGCCCCATTTTAATTTATATCTGTTGATATCATCATTGCCAGCAAAAGATTTTCCGCCAATTAATTTTTTGGCGTTCTCTGAATTTGGTTTTTCCGAAAACAAAAACTTTTCTCGCAAACCCAAGGCATGGAATGAAATTGTCCATTTAATTGTTAAATAATTATCCAATGTTTTATATTGATCGCTGAGTAATTTCATCAATAGTGAATTTTGTTTTTTATCGCTTGGAAGTATAAAAAATACAAAATCATCTCTTTTGTATATATCTTGTTTGATTTCATTAATGATGAAATTTTTATTTTCTAATTCTTTTGTATTGTTTATTTTCTCCGCAGTTTTAATTAAATTGTTCTGTGGTTTTTTATTTTCAACGATGAAAATTACAGGGTAGACAGACACATTTTCAAATACATCGCATTCTGATACATCAATGATTTCTTTTATAGAATATTTACATAACAACTCATCACGCATTTTTTTTGCATAGTTTGCTATTAAAAATTTATTGGGAAAAATATAACCAAATTTACCGCCATTTTTTAATAATCTCAATCCTTTATCAATAAAACATACAAAAAGATCAAAGGCGCCGGCCGCTATTCTTGGGCATGTCTCGGCGCACAATTCTTTAGTTTTTTTATCCATTTTTTTTGCTTCCAAATACGGCGGATTGCCCACTATACAATCAAAGCCACTTGCAAATTTGTTAGATTTATTTTTAATATCTTTTATTTCCTGTTCGTCAGCACTCAATAAAAATGGTGTTTCTATTGTATTTGTTTGGAATATCTTAATTTTTGGTACTTTATATTTTTGATTGTTTTGTTTGGCTTCGATAATCAGATCCAGCAATTGTAATAAAATATTAGTTTCTGCGAGATAACAGGCGAATGGGTTAATATCTAAGCCATAAATATTATCAATAATTTTGTTTATCACCGCTTCTTTGTCTGCATTTTTTTTTAGTTTGTTAATCAACCGATTTGTCGCCCTCGTTAAAAAACCGCCAGATCCGCACGATATATCAATAATTTTTTTATCTTCAATGTTATTTGCATATCCTGTCTGATCCAAAATGTAATCAATTATAGCTTCTGGTGTATAAAATTGTCCTAAACGCTTCCTCTCTTCTTTTGTAATAAATTGTTCATACATTTTACCGAGTATGTCCCGATCTATTCGCGAGAAGTCATACTTATTAAAAATGTTGGTAATTTCCAATAACAAAATATCACTGGGATTATACCAACCAAAAATATTATTTATAAAAATATGCGAATATATTTCCTGAGCATCTTTTTTAAGAGTTGTTAATTTCTGCCTATTTTCTATAGCTTCGAATTTTATCAATTGTTTATCTTTACAAACCCAAAGTAAAAGTAATTCGTTTAAAAGAGTATAGGTGGTTTCAAGACAAAATTTATCATGGTCTGGTTTTTCTTCGGTTTTTTGCCAAATTTCAAATTCGCTGTTGGGTTTAAATTCATTTTTAATGTCTTCTTGTGTTTTAACAATAAGATGTTTTAAATCTTCGTTAAAAGCGAATAAATTTAATGGTTCGTTTAAAATTCGTCTTGTTTCATAATTTCGCATTACAGAGATTACCTTACCCTGCACAATTATTTGTTTAACAATAATAGCGGGGATAGTTGGATTTGCAGGCTGAAGCTTAAAACCGCCTGCCACTTTGTAAATTTTTTTTAAAGTCGCCTCATTCCCGTTTATTAAAGCTACTATTGTTTCACCATTTTCTGCGGTATTTTGTTTTCTTATAATTACATTGTCACCATCAAAAATTCCTTCTTGTATCATACTGTTACCTTTTACGCGCAAAGCAAAATGTTCGCCAGATTTTGCGAGTAAGCTTTTTGGTATAGTAATGGTTTCGTATTTTTCTATAATTTCAATGGGCGTGCCTGCGGCGACAAAACCCTTGAGAGGTATTTTAACCAATTCTTCATTTTCAATTATTTCAATGCTACGAACGGAATTGTCTTTTTTAATAAACCCTTTTTCCGCCAATTCTTCTATATGTTCATGAATCGTGCCAACAGCCCGCTTAAAATTTCTTGCTATTTCCTCAATGGTAGGGGATATGCCGTGTTTGTTTATATAGGAATTTATAAAATCCAAAATTTCTTTTTGTTTTTTTGTTGGCGTGGACATAAATTTGACAATTTTATTTAGATTTTATATATTTATATTATACCCGAAAATTTCCCGAAAATCAAAAGATGGGTTATCCACAGCTGTTTATTAAAAAAACAGGCGTGTAGCTTAATTCAGTGGTTTCCAAAACCAGGGAGTGCGGGTTCAAATCCTGCCACGCCCGCCATTTAGAGAACCCATTTAGAGGACAGAGAGGTTTATAATATCTAAAAAGTGATTTGGATACACAAGATTATAATTTATGATTTCAGATACTTTAAAAGGTGTAATTTTTGGTGGATTATTGGGACTTATTTCTGGTTGGGGAGGTTTATTTATACAATCTTATATAGATGAACTTCAGGACAAAGGAGTAGCTAAAGAGGAAATATACGCGGAAACTAGGGGAATCCAAGAGACTTTAAGGAATTCCCTTTATAATTTAATGGAAAGCAAGTTAGACGTCGATTATTGAACCTATAGGTTTAAAAATCTTACACCCACCGATCCAAAGGAGCATGACCAGCAAAATTTATCTGTAGAGCAATTTGAAAATGACAGAAATCAATTTAGTATCATTGTGGCAGATTTATATAGAGTGACAGGAAAGATTAGATCAATTTATAGATTAACAGATAAATTGAAAAGTGCAACCAATGATCTATTCTTAATCAATGAGCTATCATTTAAATATAAAAAGATTGATGAAAATAAAAAGCCTGCCATGACAGAATTAGATCAATGGCTATCAGAAGAAAGAGCTAGGGTCTTTTCGAATGCGAATGAACAAGTTGATGATAGATTCAAGTTACTTATTGAAGAATTGGAAAATCAGCTTCTTATAAATTAAGTGGTTCCTGACCAAGATGGAAACAATGCTTCTTTAATCAACCTCCCGAAAAACACTTAACGGTCTTCTTGATTGTAGTTGTCATCAGTTTGAGGCTTTGACGCTTAATATTTCAGTTTTGTGCGCATATCTCTATTTTATATGAAGAAACGATTGAATTTCGTTTTTTTATTGCTTTACATAGCAGTAAGCGAAATAAAATTAAAACAAATTACAAAAATTTTTTCGAAACGTTTGCGGTGGAATTAAAAAATATATTTAGCCGGTATTTCAGGCATTTTGATGCACAATGGATGCCCGATGGTTATATATTTCCATATATTGTGACATCAAAAAAATGTTTATGTTTGTAAGAAATTTATATTTAATGAGAAAGTTGGACATGATGATTATTCGTTTTTAAATATAGTCGCATTATTTTGGCTTTTATTATAAAATAATAAATAAAAGCCACGCTTTCACTCCGAAAGCTTTCGAGGCAATTATTTAAGTAATTAATTATAATACTATGAATAAGACAATAGTATCTCTGCTGGCTATGGGCTTTATTGTAGCCGGGTGCCAAACGCAGAATCTAAAAAATAATACGAATGCTATGAATATAAATAATAGTGTTCCAAAAGCAAGCGATGTTTCCGAACAGAAAGCGATACCGACTCCGGAATTTTCAAAAGCAGTTATGAAAACAAGTATGGGAAATATCACGGTTGAATTTTATGTAAAGGATGCGCCAGCAACTGTTAATAATTTTATCAAACTTGCCGGTGAGGGTTTCTATGACAACACAAAGTTTCATCGCGTAATCAGCAATTTTATGATTCAGGGTGGGGATCCGTTGTCAAAAGAGGCTGATAAAAAGATGTTTTGGGGCACCGGGGGGCCGGGGTATGAATTTGAGGATGAATTCAATTCAAATCTGCTTGTGAGCGGGTCATTGGCTATGGCAAATTCCGGTCCGAATACCAACGGGAGCCAGTTTTTTATTGTTACTGCCGAATCAACACCTTGGCTTGACGGAAAACATACGAATTTTGGATACGTCGTGGAAGGAAAGGATATTGTTGAAAAAATAGGAAAAGTAGAAACGGACAGTAGCGATAGACCTATTCAGGATGTCACCATCCAAAGTATTGAGCTTATTAAGTAAGTTATTTTTGTAGTTTTAGAAGTACGCATTAAATGTAA
>Ga0209211_10010330_pt1 | contig 12196 bp, 15 predicted proteins | sample RifGroA2_FD_183992 | JGI IMG/M metagenome (GOLD analysis project Ga0209211, IMG submission 183992) | Groundwater microbial communities from Rifle, Colorado, USA - Groundwater A2 (SPAdes) (version 2) | ecosystem: Environmental > Aquatic > Deep subsurface > Groundwater | place: Rifle, Colorado... | reverse complement strand
TCCCTATTGATTTTGCCGTTACCCTTAACTTGCGCGTAGTCCCTGACTCTCTTTAGCAATTTGAGGGCAATTCTGGCAGTGCCCCGAGCACGCCTGGCCAACTCCAAAGCAGAGTCATCGTCTATCTGCACCTCCAGCTTTTTGGCGGCGTTTTTTACCATCTTGGAAAGCTCTTCGGGAGTATAAAACGTTAAGTGATGAATTACGCCAAAACGGTCGCGCAGGGGGGCTGAGAGCAAGCCAATACGGGTGGTGGCGCCAATCACAGTAAAGCGGGGAAGCTCTAAATTGAGCGTTCGGGCGGAAGGTCCCTTGCCCACTACGATATCCAATTTGTAGTCCTCCATGGCCGGGTAGAGGGTTTCTTCAACGACTTTAGGCAGACGGTGGATTTCGTCAATAAACAAAATATCCAGTGGTTCTAAATTCGAAAGAATAGCAGCTAAATCCCCCGAGCGTTCTATGGCCGGGCCACTGGTGGCCCTAATATTAACTCCCATTTCCCGGGCAATAATGTGGGCCAGGGTAGTTTTACCAAGCCCCGGAGGCCCGTACAAAAGTACGTGGTCAATGGATTCCTTGCGCGCTGTGGCGGCGGAAATGGAAGTCTTTAGCGACTCCTTAACTTTTTCCTGTCCGGCGAAGCTGGCCCAGCTGTCTGCCCGCAAGGAAACATAGAGCTTTTCCTCTTCCGGTGATTCTTTTTCTACGTCCTCTTTTTCTTTTTTCATAGTAAATCCAAAACCCGGTTTTTAACTAAAAGCGCAATTTTTTTGTGAGATTTTTCTGTTAAATGAACCCCGTCCGGCCCTGGTTCCACATTGCGTGATAACTCCAGATATGAAATTGCAAGTTCGTCTGCTAACCCCCTCAATAATTTTCTTAGTTCAACGATCTTCTCTGAAGCTCCCTTATATTTATCCCCTTTTAAACAGTATTCTGTATTCTCGTTAATTAATATCGGAGAAATTAGCAGAACCTTTGGTTTTTGGGTTCTAAATTGGGAGTTACGAGAAATAATTACGTTAAGTAATTCTAATAGATTTCCACTTATCTGTTCAGCTGTTAATCCGAACACGCTTTTAGTTTCGTTCGTACCTAGCAATATAATAACCAGATCCAGCGGGTCGTGGCTATCTAAGCAGGGAACAATATATTCTTTAGCACTACGACCCTCTTTGCCTGGCCTTGGATCCCCCATAGACACACCTCTAGAATTTAGCCCCTCTTCAATTATTTCGTAATTTCCGCCCAACAGATTCTGCAGGTGACCCGGCCATCTAACATCTGGTGAATACCTATTGTGGTTGGACCCGGACACGTAACCCCACACGTTGGAGTCACCAAAGCACAGTATTCTTTTTGCTTTTGGATTAGTGTTCATATTTTTTAAATTACCATACAGCATCTTACTAGAAACCTATTTAAGGCCCAAAACAAATTATAATTGTTTGCCGTTTGTATAATTTTCCTCTAGTAGCTTTGCGATCAATAAGGTTTCTGATGTAGTGATATGGTTTTTTGATAGCTCGCTGTAAAGCCCTTTTATAGGTAGACTTATTATCTCCTGTATTTCGTTTTCGTCCCGGTCTGTTTTCCCTAAAGCAAAATTGGTAACAAAATACACGGTACGGAATCCGGTAAGTCTTGTTCCTTGAGCAAAACTTATTATTTTTTCAAACTTACCATCTTCTACTCCCAGTTCCTCTTTGAGCTCACGTTTTAATTCCAGTAGATTTTCTTCTTCGGCCTGATGCTCGGCGCGAGCAGCCGTGAACTGAGTTAAAAGGTCATGGGGCCCCTGCCGCCACTCTCGTGTCATCAAAACCTTTTCGTCACTGGTTATAGTGACTCCACAATAAAAATTTGGATAAACCATAACGTCCCAGTCGGCTGTGTTTCCGTTTGGCAAACCCACGGTTTCCCTGTCAACTTGTACCTTTGCGGACTTGAAAACTGTCTTTGTGTTTAAAATCTTATATTTGTTCATACGTTTACAACTTCTACGTCCTCTTTTTCTTTTTTCATAATTGTTTTTTCTCCTTATGCTGAACCCAGTTCAGCATCTATCTTCAATGTCATTCCAGCCTGTGAGCTGGAATCCAGACCCGCTGAAACCCCAGACTTGATCTTGGATTGGATTCCCTGGCCGACCTGGCTGCCGCCGGTCAAGCTCGGAACGGGCAGGCCGGGTCAAGCCCGGAATGACGATGGTATAGCTAACCAACGATCAGCGAGACAAAGACTTAAGCGCCAGTTTTATTTTCTGCTCTATAGTTAATTCTGTATTTTTCGGTAGGGATTTTATGGCCTCGCGGGCTTCGGACTCCTTAAATCCAAAGCCTTTAAGAGCTTCAGAAATCTGCTTGTTTTCAGTAGCGCGGTCAACCGACAAATCCAAATCCCCAATGGCGCCGACCTTATTTCTTAAATCAATAATAATCCTCTGGGCCCCCTTGGTGCCGATTCCCGGCGTCTGCGTAAAAAACTCTGCGTCACCTTTGGAAATAGCAGCTGTAATCTCGGCCACGGAGCCCGAAGACGTAACGGTAAGGGCCGTCTTTGGCCCAATGCCGGAAACGGAAATTAAAAGTTCAAAAAGACCCAGTTCCGCATTATTTTCAAATCCGTAAAGGTCGAAAGCATCCTCCCTGACGTGACTATATATGTGCAGCTTAACATTCTGACCGATGGAAATTTTAGAAATGGTGTCGGGAGAGACGCCTATTTTATACCCCACCCCACCGGAGGTCATAATGATGAGGTGTTTTTCATTTTTGTCTTCAACTGTACCTAATATTAAAGCAATCATAATTAATCCCAACAGTCATTCTGAGGTCTACGAACCGAAGAATCTAGATCTCCCGACGCTCCGGTCGGGATCCCGACTTCGTCAGAACGTCGGGACTTCGCTCCGAAGAGCTCAGGATGACACTACAATGTCTTTATTTTCCTGCTGTAACAGTGGCAAAGGGCGATGGCCACAGCGTCAGCGGCGTCGTCGGGCTTGGGAATTGACTTAAGTTTAAACGCCATCTGCACCATTTTCCCCACCTGGGTCTTTTCCGCCCGCCCATAACCCGTTAAAGCCATTTTAACCTGTAATGGGGTATATTCAAAAACAGGGAGCCTGCTTTTAGCCCCGGCAAGTTTAACCACCCCTTTGGCTTCACCTACCGCCAAAACCGTCTTGGCGTTGGAATTAAAAAACAGAAGCTCTACAGCCATTTCGTCGGGCTTCCATTTTTTAATTATTTTTGTAAGGCCGTCAAAAAGATTTTTCAGGCGTGTTTCTGAACCTAAACCCTTGCTGGTAAAAACTACCCCCACGTCCAGTAGTTCCTGCTTTCCTTTTTCGCTTTTGATAACAGAAAATCCAGTCGTCGCCGTTCCTGGATCAATTCCTAGTATTATCATAGGTAAGCACTGAAAAAATTAAATGAATATCTGTAAATTTTTCGCCGCGCTATTTCTGCCTCTGAATCCTGTGGGGCGAGTAGCTTGTGATTTACACCAGTAATGTCTATTACCGAGCCACCTTTTTCCCTAATGAGTGATTTGTACTTAGCCTGAACTTCTAGGGGAATCACCTCATCCGTAACCGAGTATGCAACGACCAAATGTCCGCCATAATTTTTCAAAGATTCAAAGACGCTGCTGTCACGCCAACTTCCTTCCTCTCGCAATATTTTGCCGAACTCTTCGTTAAGACGTATACCTTCTGCTCTATCGGAATACGCGGCAGGCGCATAGAGAAATACGGCTTTAATGTTTGGGCATAAACCAACCAAACGACAAGCAACATGTCCGCCCATGCTTGAGGCCAGAACACCCAGTCTCTTAGTTTGAAATTGAGGTCTATCAAACAGAAAACGCACCGCCATTTTTGCATCAAGAGCACGTTTCTTTAGTGTACCTTCCTCAAAACTACCGCCGCTTTCACCCTTGCCGGTAAAGTCGATAGACATACTAGCCAGCCCGTTTTTCGCAAAATACCCCTGCCAAGGAACGAAACATTCCTTATTTGCCGAGCCGCCGCCATAGAGAAACAGAACAACAGGCTGATCCGAAACGTTATCCAAGTAACACAGGTTACCCGCAATATTTACTTGACCCGACTTAAACAAAACTTTTTCTTCGATTATGCGCATTACCAGGAAGGCAAATAGTCCTTCAATAATGATACCATTAATATTATGGGACAAAATATTGGCGTTTTTGACTCGGGATTGGGCGGTCTTTCTGTTTACCGGGAGATAAAAAAACTCCTGCCAAGACACAAGATCATTTACTTTGCCGACCACAAAAATGCCCCCTACGGGACCAAAAGCCAATCAGAAATAAGAAGCTTAACCCTTGCGGCCATAAGATTTCTCCTGAGCAAAAAATGTAACCCCGTCGTTATTGCCTGCAACACTGCCACCACCGGGGGCATCGAATACTACAGAAGAAAATTTCCCGATATTTCTTTCGTGGGAGTCGTGCCACCCATTAAACCCGCCGCAAAAAAAGGTAAAAACAAAAAAATTCTTATCCTTTCCACCCCTTACACTTCCAAAAGCGCCTATCTTAAAAAGCTAATTAAAGATTATGCGACGGGTTGCCAGATATTTAACCTTGGTTGTCCGGAATTTGTGGAACTAGTAGAGAAGGGTATATTAGTAGGCACAGAGGTCGAACGAATAATTCGCAAATATTTGGAACAACCCGTAGAAGAAGGTGTTGACGTTGTCGTGCTCGGCTGCACGCACTTTCCATTTCTTAAAATGGTGATCAGAAAAGTGGCTGGCAAAGGTATTAAAATCTTAGATCCGTCACAGCCAGTGGCCTCACAAGTTTCCTCCCTGTACATAAATAGCATGCGATCGCACTATAAAAATGTACAAACGGGAGACGAATTTTTTACTTCGGAAAACACATTAGGGGCATCCGATGTGGCGTCTAAACTTTTAAAGAGGAAAGTTATTTTCCAAGCTGGTTATTAAACTCAGCAGCGGGTAAAAAAACTGGTACGGGTAAATTTTTGTAGTTGGAGTTTGGTACTGGCACAATCTTGCCGTCAACTTCGGTTAAATAATAAGCGAAGCCGTGCTGCGCTTGGATAGGACCATAATCATTGGCTTCGTGACCGGTTACACAGTCGTCGTATGTTACGAGCGGTTCATTACCGACGTTTGACCAGGAATGTCCAAAATTTGGGGGGGTTATAATCTTTTCTCCGGAATTAACTTCCACCAAGTACACTTCGGTAACTTCATTTAGAACAAACTGACCATCCTTAAACATCTTCTCTTGTAGCTGCATTATGCCTTTGCCGTGAACAACTGTGTAAGTTTCAGTGGTGGTAGTTTTATGGTAGTGCCCATTTGTCTTGGGATACTCTTTCCCCAAAAACCCGGCGGACAAAACAGTCATGTTGGCCCAAACACGGTCGGTCAATATTTGGTCAAGAACAAAGTAAACTAACTCAGGACCAGTACAGTTAACGTCCATCAAAACTGGCTTAACGTCCTCGAATTTTTTGACGTCTCTAAACCTCATAAAGATAGTTTACTACATTAATGAGAGCTTGACTCCGCAGACAATCATAATTGCTGCCGCCGTAAATCGTACACCATAAACTTTGAGGGTGTGTTTTTCTAAAAGGTTTGGCCAAATGCTTCCAAGAACAAATGTTATTACCATTGAAAATGGCACGGACAAAATAACAGTCGTTAATGAAACACTGCCGGCAAAAGCTTTATTCGCACTAAGTGTCCCCAGGAAACCGAAAAATGCTATAAACATAATTGCCAGATGACTTCTTAAGGAAACGCGGCGAAGATCCTTTGCAAATTTAGGAAGTGTTATAAGTAGAAATACTTGCGAAATAAACGGCATGAGGAGCGAAACAGTCCAATAGCCGCTTTCGGCCACGCCCTCCTTTACAAAGGCGCTCATTAAAGAATTAAAAAATATGCCCAGTATGGCGATAAAGATTGTTGAATTAAGAAAAGATTTTGCGTTGAACGACTCCTCGTAAGTTACGAGCACGCTAGATGCAACCGTCACAAGAATTAAAACGATTTGGGAAATGCTTAAGGGCTCTTTTAAAAAATAAACCCCCAGAATTAGGCTAAATAACGACCTGGTACTATAGAGCGGGGCAACAACGGAAACGTCCAGTCGGTAAAGTGAAAAAATGTAAAGCAGACTTCCAAGCGCGTAAAAAATTCCGGCGGCCAATACCTTCCACCATGAATGTGGCAAGGTTACTCCGTTTATGATAGCCACCGGAAGGGTGAAGACCAAAATCCAAAAGAGCCAAAGGAAATTAAACAACCATAAATTAGAAATTAAGTGGCGACTGACTATCTTGGAAATAATAACTTCCAAACCATACACAACAGAGGCAACCCAGGCAAAGAATATAAAAGACATACTTATAACAAGGAAAGAATATCACGAGATAAAGAATGAAGTAACAGAGACATAAAGATATAGGGATATAAAGAATAGGGGCGCGCCAAAGACGATATCGAGCCGTTCATTTCTTTATTACTTTATTTCTTTGTTTCCCGTGATAACCTCAGAAGTGGGAGGCGAGGCTGGCAATGGTAATGCCAAAAGCAACGGCAAAAATAGTGACTATAACTAAGGCTCCAAAAAATCCAATGGTTAACTTTAGCCCCCTTAGAATCCTGTCTAACTCTAGGTAAGTGGCGTAGTGAGACTGAACCGTTCCGTACTTTTTAATGTAACTCGTAAATCTGCTAAATCCCCAAAAGGTCCCTCCTAAAACAAAGGAAACAAGCAAAATATTCATAACGGCCAGCACAAAAAATATTACCGGCATTTGGTCTTTTAAGGCGTCAAAAATATTAATCATAGTAATTCGCGACTATCACCCATGAATATAAGCGGAAGCAATGAGATTTTAGTAAGGCAAAGTTAAGAGTTTAGTAAAGGAAAATGCACGGCTATAGGGTTAGTTGCCCATCTTCAGGAATTCTTTCAACGACGGACCTTAGAAACTTATCCTTCTGCGCGTAGTATTCCCGCTTGGAATAAGAGTATTTTTGTTTAACGGCTTCGTAATCCTTGAGTAGTTGCGGGTGGGATATTAAGTATTTCGTCAGCGCCAGGTCAACCAGGGCCTCCCTGCCCTTCATCACGATTACCTCCACCCTAAACCCTTCGAACGTATCGTTAAATCTGGCATAGTTAGGCTCCAGCTTTCCCACCACACCGTTGTAATAGCTGGTAAGGGCAGAAATCACTTTTGGCCATTTCTCCTCGCCAGGGTATATGCCAAATTCGATTTCACCCTTCCCGGCAATTCTAAAATAAGTAGAACCACGGTGCACGAGGCCGAGACCAAAAGGGCGAAGTAGTATGTCCAGTTTCTTTATGTAGGCGTCGACCACTCCGATAGATTTGCTGTCGAAGGGTTTAATGTCCACAGGGCCCGTATTAAATCGGTTAAAATATTCCTGGCTAAACGCCGGCAATCCTTTCATAATTCTATAAGTAATATAACTGGAAATAACGGTTGAACTCAACCCACAGGGAATTCTTTACCCCCGGCTTGCGGAGTTTTTGTTCTTTTCTTAACATCTGTTGGTAAAAATATTTCTGGAGGCAAAGATATGGCTGAAGCACTACTGCCCATTGACTATACAGAAGAAGACGTAAAAAGCCTTTTTGAACACGAAAACTTTGGCAGTTGGGATGAAGTTTTATTCTATCTCAAAAATATCGCAAACGTAGACGACGAAATTCTTACCACCGAAAAGGTGGCTTTAATGCTGGCCGATTTTGGCAGGTTGGCTAACCAACTCATAGAGTTTATGCCTGACCCTGCGCAGGCTTATGTCCTGGCCAAACAGTACCGGGAAAGGCACGAAGAGTAATAATTTTAGAGGGATACGTTGCAGGTATCAGAGCCGGAATCGACCTCTTTTCCGTCCACGGATACAAATCTCCAATCATAAGAATTTGATTTTAAAGTCAATAACAAAACGCCAAACTTGCCACTCTGCCGAAACTGACTGTTCGGCTGCGGGACGCCAAAATTTCTGAGGCTTCCCCCACCAGTTCCCACAACGAATTCACGGATTCCGGCACTCTGCGCGGAGGAGCCGTGGGGATCTTGTTTAGCAAATCTTTCGTAGTCATGGTCGTGTCCGTTTAGCACCAAGTCAGCGTGGTAACTATATAATTCATTCCAAAAAGTATCGTAGGCATGGCTACCACCGTGCTGGCCGGAAGAAAATTTTGGCTGGTGCCAAAAGGCCAGGGTACAAACCCCGCTGTTTGACGCCAAATCATTTTTGAGCCATTGGTTCTGGGGTGAATCCGGACCGCACCCCCCAACTTGGGAACAATTTGCGTTTAGAGAAATGGCGTGCCAAGCGCCGATGTTAAAACTGTAGTACCCCCGGCCTCTTTCACCAGCCGGGCCGGTATTTTTACCGACGCCGTCAAAATAGTCAAAATACCCCGAAGCACCCAGAGTTAAATACTCATGATTCCCCGGTGTCGGGTGGGTAATATTTTTAAATTCCCCCCAAGAATTATTGTAAGAAATTGCGTAATCCGACAGCGCTCCCGTTTCATATTGTGTGTCGCCCAAAGCCAAAACGGCAGTGGGCACGAGCTTTTGAATTAGAGCAGCGGTGCTCTTCTGCTGACAGGCTAAAGTACTGGGGTAAGTGCAGGCGATGTCCCCGGCGGCGACAATGAGCGGATCAGATGCAGGAAGGACAGAGGCAGACGCAATACTGTTTGGCTGATACGAAATGTCTCCGGCTGACGACACGCCTCCCGCAAGCGGACGCAGAGATCCGTATTCGAAAGTTCTCTGCCACGAAGCCACAAAGAACAAAAGGGCTATAAAAATAACGGTCGTGGTGAGCAATCGGGAAATTACTTTGGGATTTGGTATAGCGGGGTCATTAGGCAGTGAGTAGTCCATAATTAGTCGTGAATACTTTTTAAGTATGCTCACGCTTAGTGAAGAAACCATAAGCTGTGTTTATGAATTAGGTAAGAAGCATTTAGGCGAAAGATGATCTATTGGCGGCTACTTGAGTCTGTTTTGGAAATCGGTGAGGGTTACCCTTCCTCCTATTTTGAGTCTCGGCAGCGAAAGCGTAAGTGCTGAAGCCCTTTTTTGCTGTTCGGAAAACGCTCCCACATAACCTAAGGCCCGCGCCGCGGCCGCCACACGAACGCTCGAAGCTCCAAAGGGATAGGCCAGGTAGTGGACGGGCTTTCCCGTGAACGCCTCCAAAGTCTTTTTACTTTCCGTTAATTCATACTCCAGACGGGCGCTACTAATCTGGGCCAGATTGGCATGACTTACACTGTGACCTTCAAATTCTACGAGCCCGGAACCCTGTATTTCTTTAATTTGATCCCAGGTCATGTAGTAGTTTTTATTCATGAGTCCGGTGGGGATAAACGAAACGGCGTGAAAATTGTACTTTTTAAGAATCGGAAAGGCGTTAAAGTAAAAATCCATATAACCGTCGTCAAAAGTTAGGAGGACAGGTTTTTTGCCGGAGGGTGACAGACTCCCGTCAAAGACGTAGGGCATGTATCCGAGTGTTACAGGCTCAAAACCATTTTGCGCCAAATACGCCATTTGCCTGTCAAAATTTTCCGGGGAAACAGATAACTCTTTCCTCGCCTTGTCATTAAGGTTGGGAACAGGCCCAATGTAATGGTACAAAAGAACGGGCATAGAAGAGGCGGAAACGAATGTTGTGGAAAGAAGCAAAAATAGGAGCGGACCAGAAACTAATGATATGAATCTTACAGGCAGGGAAAATTTCATAAATTCTTCTTAACTATCTCAAAAGACTCGGGACTAATCAAATGTAGCCTGATGTTATACTGGGAGGGCTATGCTGATTGACGAAGTCACAATTAAGGTGTCTGCGGGGAATGGTGGGAACGGCTGTGTCGCCTTTAATAAAAATTTAATGAGCCTGGGACCCGTGGGTGCCCGCGGTGGAAATGGCGGAAGCGTTTATTTTGAAGGGGTTTCGGATCTCTCGGCTCTTTCACAATTCCGATATAAAAAGGACGTAAAAGGCGAAAACGGCGCCGACGGCCGCGGCCAATTTATGGACGGAGCGGAAGCCAAAGACATTGTTCTTAAAGTGCCGGTGGGAACAGTTATAACTAACCTAACCCGGGGCACCAAACAGGAAATCATAAAGGTTGGCCAAAAAATTCTTATAGCCAAAGGGGGCCGGGGTGGCCGGGGAAACTTCTTTTTTAAGTCCCCCACCAACACCACACCCATGGAATTCGAGTATGGTAAGCCGGGGCAAAGCTTCTCTTTGAAACTTGAAATGAAAATGATTGCCGATGTGGGCCTGGTGGGGCTCCCCAACGTTGGCAAGAGCAGTCTTTTAAACGAACTCACCAAAGCCAAAAGCAAGGTGGCCGACTACCATTTTACGACTCTTGAGCCCTACCTCGGCGATTATTTTGGACTAATTATTGCCGACATCCCAGGACTCATCGAAGGGGCGGCGGGTGGTAAGGGCCTCGGGGATAAGTTTCTAAAGCACGTGGAGAGAACAAAAGTAATTTTCCACCTCATCTCCGCCCAATCCCTTGACCCGGTTAAAGATTACGAAGTAATCAGAAAAGAACTGGGAGAATATAATAAGGATCTTTTGGAAAAGAAAGAATTTATATTTCTTAGCAAAAGTGACGAAGTGGAAGAAAAGGATTTGAAAGAAAAAATAAAGGCGCTCAAGAAAAAAAATCCGGAAGTTACCCCTCTTTCCATAATAGACGAAGCCAGCCTCAAAGCCGTCAAAAAAATTCTTAATCAATTGAATCAGGAAAAGCAAAGTTCCTGAGTTTACTCGCCTCTTATAAACTCGCCGGTCTTAAGTCTCTTCTCCACATCTTTGAGCACCCTTTTATACTCCTCGGTAAGGTCTACACCATAGTGCTGAGCCACGAGTACTAGATTGTAAAATATGTCAGCTAATGCGTCGGCAATTTCGCCCTTTCCCTTTGGACTTCTGGTACCTTTTTCCTTACCACCGTCGTACTCCAAGACAGCGTCCGCCAACTCCCCCACTTCAGAAACTAAGCTCAAGATACGATCACGATCGCTGAATTCTGCCTTAAACCGGCCGTTAACTTCCACCGTCTTGGCAATAAGATCATTGAAACTACTATTATCCACATATTGATTATACAATTTTTAGGATTTATTCAACGTCTCGTGCTCGATGGGAGAGAATAGGAAAACGGTCAGTGGCAGAAGGCAGACCAGGAGGGGCGCGAGCGTTAACGACCTGTCCGCCGTAAAGCCGACTACCGGATTTAACACCACGAGAACAAATCTTTTGAACATGGAAACGGAAGAAAGCACCGTGGCCCTTTTATCGGACGGAATAAAACTGTTCATAAAAGAGCTTAGGTATTCGAGCCTCGTTAACCCAAAACCTCCCGCCAATGCGACAAAAAGCAAAACAGTATAAATATTAGGATAAATAGCCACAATGGCAAACCCCAGAGCTGTAACAGCGGCACCAACACTCAAGAATTTTTTTGGCGAGCCAAAGAATTTTTCCAAACGCACAAAACTCATGGAAATTAAAATTTCACAGATCACCAAAAACGCGTGGACAAGCCCGAAGTACGCTATGGGTAACCCGGCGCTGGAAAGCATGGGCTGGTAAAGCCAAATAACAAAATACCCGGCCGAGGCGACGGCGATGCCATCAAAAGCAATGAGGCGCAATTTTTTATGTTTGTAGAAAAACATAAATCCTTCTTTTGCAATGTCTAAATAACGCCTGGATTCTGAAGTTTTGTCGAAAGTCCTGGGCTCTTTAATACTCAAAGCCACGAGTCCGGAAAGCAGAAATGGGATAGCGGAAGCCAGCATAGGCGCGTTGAGTCCAAATTTAAAGGCAAGGAGGCTGCCCAAGGGGGCGGCAACGAGTATTCCCAATAAATGGACAGAGTTTGCTTTACCAAAAATGTTTTTGCTCTCGTGCTCCCTCCCCGACTCCTTAAGGCTGTCATAAAGCAGCGCGTCGTCGGCACCCGAAGTGAGGGCCGCGGCAATCGCAAATAGGAATTCTGCCCAAAGAAAAACTTCGAATTTGGGAACGCTGCCGTAAAAGAGCACTGACAAAGTCACAACAACGGAACCGATGACGAGTGACCACTTCCT
>Ga0209211_10010325_pt1 | contig 12197 bp, 13 predicted proteins | sample RifGroA2_FD_183992 | JGI IMG/M metagenome (GOLD analysis project Ga0209211, IMG submission 183992) | Groundwater microbial communities from Rifle, Colorado, USA - Groundwater A2 (SPAdes) (version 2) | ecosystem: Environmental > Aquatic > Deep subsurface > Groundwater | place: Rifle, Colorado... | reverse complement strand
CACGTCCTTGGGCGGCACGCCGCTGGCCAGCAGCTTTTTGGCCGACTCGATCTTGCTGTCGGTCATCTTCGGTTTGCGGCCGCCCTTGCGCCCGAGTTGCTTGGCGACTTCCAACCCGGCACGGGTGCGCTCGACGATCAACTCGCGCTCCATTTCGGCGAGGCTGGCCATGACGTGGAAGAAGAACCGGCCAGATGGCGTGCCGGTGTCGATGGCGTCTGTCAGGCTCTTGAACTGGACGCCTTGCTTGTGCAGCTCGCCGACCAGATCGACGAGTTGCTTGACGCTGCGGCCGAGGCGGTCGAGCTTCCAGACAACTAGGGTGTCGCCTTCGCGCAGCATTTCCAGCGCCTTGGTCAAGCCTGGCCGGTCTGCCCGCGTGCCACTCACCTTGTCCTCGAAGACCTTTTTACATCCGGCCTTGGTCAAGGCTTCGCGTTGCAACTCCAGGTTCTGATCCTGCGTCGAGACTCGCGCATAGCCAATCAACATGGCTTGTCTCGCGCCCGGTCGATGCGTTCCTGCATCGCCTGCATGACTTCTTCGTGGGTGTACGACTTGGCGTTGGGGTCGTTGGCTTCCCGCAGGGCTTCCTCGACCTTGCGGGTCATCCGCTCGTAATCCTCCGGCCACAGCGCTTGCTCCATGCGCAGCGACGCCTGACCCAGCAGGTGCAGCAGGCCGAACAAGCGCATGTCGTTAGTGGCGACGATGTGCTCCCGAATCCGCTCCTGAATGGCCTCGCTTGCTCGATGCGCCTCTGGCGTTGCCGTACCTTCGTAGTCTGCTGGGAATCCCGCTTCCTTGGCGGTCCGTGCCCAGGCGCTGACCAGCGCCTTAATGCTGGACGTGCTCATTTCCGCCGCTCCAGCCCCTTGGCGCAAAGCATCCGGCCAAGAGGCCATGACGCCAAGACCAGCAGCATCACGCCTATCGGATACCAGGTCGAGAAGACCACCAAGGCGTCGAAGGTCGGCCATCCCGTATTGCTGGGCATTACGGTGGTCATGGCCATTAGCCCGCCGACCGTCCAGATGATGCGCCAGACGTAGGGCATCACGCGGGATACGTAGCCGTCATCGGTAGCGGCTTGGTAGTAGCGGCGCAGGTCGCGCTGGGCAAGTGCCTGGCGCTGCCGCTCGTACAGCGCATCCGTCCAGCCATACCAGCGCCGGAATGGTGGCCAGCGCAGCAGCAAGGGCGTGAAGAGGATCATCACCGCCACGATGGCGACACCCCACGCCATGACGGCACCGGCATCGGGCCGCTTGGCGTTTTCCATCACGGGAACGAAGACTCCCGGAGCACCGATCAACCAGAACAGCGCGATGTGTTGATGAAGGGATAGCTTCATTTGCTCATCCACTTGCGCAGCAGGCGCGGTTTCAGGGCGGCGCGTTCCTGTGGGTTGCGTCCCTTGTGGTTGGCAATGCGATCCGCCGTGGCGGACTGGCGCTTGACGGGCCAGTAGGAGCGGCCATCCTTGCCCATCGACCAGACGCTGCTGACCTGGTTTTCCAGCAAGGGCAGATGGGCGCTCAGCGCATCCGGCGATGCGCTGGCCAGCGCCGTGCGTTCGCGGGTTCGCCAGCGCTGATGCCAGAGCTTCTTGTCCTCGCGCTCGCTGCGGCAGGTCGTGTGCCCGACGATAGGTGTTTTACGGCGGCTGCGGCTCATGGCGTCAACCCATCTCCACAATCTGTTTCTTGCGATCCTGCTTGGCGTAGATGTCTTCGCCGTGGGTTTCGATGAATTCCACCTCGTCCCACGCAAGGCACCAATCACGCGGCAGGCCGGTGACCGCCGCCATGAACTCGGCGCAACGCTCGTCGCTCAGCGACGGGCGGCCATCGTCCGTGAACTTCAGAAGGTGGGCGAATCGCGCCCGGTCCTCGTTGATCCTCTTCGCGCTGAATTCAGGGCTCGTATCCGTGTAGACCCCGGCGAAATACATATACCGCTCGTGAGCCGCAGCCAAGACGGCTTGCTTGTCCTGCGGAATCGACTCCACCAACTGCCGGGCGTGCGCGATCATCTGGTTCATCAGCGCCGACTTGCCGGAACGTGGCTCATGGATGGCCGAGTCGATCACGAAAGAGGGGCCGAACATCGGCGGCTTGTTGTCGTCAGTCATGGTTCCATCCCATAGTCGTTGCGGTCTTCGTCGTCGGCATCCAGACGCACGGCGGGCAGTTGCTTGAGCAACGCCGGTAGCCATTCCTGTACCGTCTCCCACACCACATCGAGGTTGATATCGAAATAGCCGTGGGCCATGCGATTGCGCATGTTGCGCATGCTGCGCCACGGCACATCGGCGTGCGTCTGGATGAAGTCGGCATAGCCATCCATCACTTTCGTGGCGGCCTCGCCGATGATGATGAGGCTCATGATGACGGCCTGCTGGGTGCGCTTGTCGGCCAGGAAGTCGTCCTTGGCCAGCCCTTCCACGAAGCTGCACGCATCGGTTGCAGCCTGCTGGATGTGGTCGAGGTAGTCGGGTAGTCGGTGGTTCTCGCTCATACCGGTTGCGCCTCCGCGAGCACCTTGGCCCGGAACTTCGGCGGCAGGTCGCCGGGCGTCAGCAAATCGACGTCAACGCCGAGCAGCGATTTCAGTTCGTCTTCCAGATCGCCCAAGTCCAACAACGTGGCACCAGGCAGCGCATCGACCAGCAGATCAATGTCGCTGCCATCGCGGTCGGTGCCATGCAGCACCGAACCGAAGACGCGCGGGTTCGCAGTGCGGAAACGGCCCACCGCTTCACGCACTGCGCTTCGCTTCATTTCAAGCACAACAGACGGTCGCATGGACATTCTCCATTATCGAAACTCGTTGAGATTGTATGCAATCAAGAATAGAATTTCAAGAACTATTTTCGAGAATCGCAATGCCTTGATTTCCCGTGCCGCGCCGGTTGCCTTGGCGGGCTTGTCACAAACCTACGTTTTCAAGAAGAAGGAAACCGCATGCCCCGCCGTTCGATCCTCTCCGCCGCAGAGCGCGAAAGCCTGTTGGCGTTGCCCGATACCCAAGACGAACTTATCCGGCACTACACGTTCAGCGAGCCCGACCTATCACTGATCCACCAGCGGCGCGGTGACGCCAACCGCCTGGGTGTCGCGGTGCAGTTGTGCTTACTGCGCTTCCCCGGTCAGGGCCTGCTACCCGACGCGACGGTGCCAATGCCCCTTCTCCAATGGATCGGGCGGCAACTGCGGCTCGACCCGGCATGTTGGCCGCAGTATGCCGAGCGTGAGGAAACCCGGCGCGAACATCTGCTCGAATTGCGGGCGTACCTTGGCATGGAGCCGTTCGGCCTGGCGCACTATCGGCAGGCTGTCCATGCCACGACCGAGTTGGCCTTGCAGACCGACAAGGGCATCGTGCTGGCCAGCAGCATCCTCGACGCCCTGCGACACCGACACATCATCTTGCCGACGCTGGATGTTGTCGAGCGCGTCTGTGCCGAGGCGATTACCCGCGCCAACCGGCGCATCTACGATGCCTTGGCCGAACCGCTGTCGGACGCGCATCGCCGCCGCCTCGACGATCTGCTCAAACGCCGGGATAACGGCAAGACGACTTGGTTGGCCTGGCTGCGCCAGTCACCGGCCAAGCCGAATTCGCGGCACATGCTCGAACATATCGAACGCCTCAAGGCGTGGCAGGCACTCGACCTGCCTTCTGGCATCGAGCGGCTGGTTCACCAGAACCGGCTGCTCAAGATCGCCCGCGAGGGTGGCCAGATGACGCCCGCCGACCTGGCCAAGTTCGAGCCACAGCGGCGCTACGCGACCCTGATGGCGCTCGCCATCGAGGGCATGGCCACCGTCACCGACGAAATCATCGACCTGCATGACCGCATTCTCGGCAAGCTGTTCAACGCCGCCAAGAACAAGCATCAGCAGCAGTTCCAGGCATCCGGCAAGGCGATCAACGCCAAGGTGCGACTGTACGGACGCATCGGCCAGGCGTTGATCGACGCCAAGCAATCGGGTCGCGACCCGTTCGCCGCCATTGAGGCTGTCATGTCCTGGGACGCTTTCGCCGAGAGCGTCACCGAGGCGCAGAAGCTCGCGCAGCCCGATGACTTCGATTTTCTGCACCGCATCGGCGAGAGCTACGCCACGCTGCGCCGCTACGCGCCGGAATTTCTCGACGTGCTCAAGCTGCGGGCCGCGCCCGCCGCCAAGGACGTGCTCGACGCCATCGAGGTGCTGCGCGGCATGAACACCGACAACGCCCGCAAGGTGCCCGCCGATGCTCCGACCGGCTTCATCAAGCCGCGCTGGCAGAAGCTGGTGATGACCGACGCCGGTATCGACCGGCGCTACTACGAGCTGTGCGCACTGTCGGAACTCAAGAACTCGCTGCGCTCGGGCGACATCTGGGTGCAGGGTTCGCGCCAGTTCAAGGACTTCGAGGACTACTTGGTGCCGCCCGCGAAGTTCGCCAGCCTCAAGCAGGCCAGCGAATTGCCGCTGGCCGTGGCCACCGACTGCGACCAGTACCTGCACGACAGGCTGACGCTGCTGGAAACGCAGCTCGCCACCGCCAACCGCATGGCGCTTGCCAACGAGCTGCCGGACGCCATCATCACCGAGTCGGGCTTGAAGATTACGCCACTGGATGCAGCCGTGCCCGACACTGCTCAGTCGTTGATCGACCAGACGGCGATGATCCTGCCGCACGTCAAAATCACCGAGCTGCTGTTGGAAGTGGACGAATGGACGGGCTTCACCCGGCACTTCGCGCACCTGAAATCGGGCGACCTGGCCAAGGATAAGAACCTGCTGCTAGCATTGGAACACATAAATAACGATACATGTATTATGCTGTCGCATATCCATCCCGAGACGAGGAGTTGGCCATGCGACAGACCGAATTGCATCTTACCGATGAGGATCGCGAGTTGATCGAGTCATACCGGGCAAAGGGTTTGCACCACGCGCGGGAAGTCAATCGAGCGCATGTGCTTTCCGCGCTGGATCGGGGTATCCCGGAGGCGCAGATCATGGCAGTTCTCGGCGTCGGGCGGACGGTCATCTGGCGAACACGAGTTGCATACCTGGAGGGCGGCGTGGAATATGCGGTGCAGGATGTCGAACGCCCGGGTAAGCCACGGAAATACGACACCGATGTCGAGGCGCAAGTCGCTGCCTTGGCTTGCTCAGAACCGCCTGCGGGTGCCCAGCGCTGGACGCTTGCCTTGCTGGAACAAGCCGCACAAGTACAGGCCGGAGTGGGGCCCATCAGTCGCGAAACCGTTCGCCGGCTGCTAAAAAAAACTGCATCAAGCCGTGGCGCAAGCTGATGTGGTGCATCGGACGACTGACAGAGGAGTATCGACAACGGATGTACGATCTGCTCGACCTCTACGCGCGTCCATTCCGGGCGAAGGAACCTGTTATTTGCTTGGACGAGAAGAGCAAGCAACTGCTCAAGGACTCCCGCGCGCCTTTGCCCATCCGTCCCGGAATGCCTGTGCGGCAGGATTACGAGTATGTGCGTGCCGGTACCTGCAATCTGTTTGTGGCGGTCGAACCCAAGGGCGGACGGCGAACGGTCGTGGTCACCGACCACCGCGCCAAGACCGACTTCGTGGCTTTCGTCCAGTATCTGCTCGAACAGGTCTATGGCACGGCGCGCCGCGTCCATCTGGTCATGGACAACCTCAATACCCACTTCCGCAAGTGCTTCGAGGACGTGCTTGGAGTCAAGGAGGCGAAAGCGCTGCTGCGGCGCGTTGCCTTTCACTACACCCCAAAACACGCCAGCTGGCTCAACATGGCTGAAATCGAAATCGGTATCCTTGATCGCCAGTGTCTTGACCGGCGTTTGCCAGACCGCACTACGCTGGTCGCCGAGGTCGACGCTTGGCAGCAGCGCCGCAATGCCGAACAGCGCGGCATCGCGTGGTCGTTCACTCGGCAGGATGCGGATCAGAAAATGGCGCGGCATTATGTTTCGTAATTAATGGTTCGCGATACTAGGGCCTTTGCAGCTTCAATTAGTGATTGGGAGACGTCCATTTGCGGAACTCATGCTGCCGGCTAGCATGTTGTAGAAAATGACGGAAGTGTGAAATGGATCATTAGCGCCCAACGAGGGTGTAGAAAAACTCTCTTCATCCCCGCATTCTGCTGTGAACCATCCGGGATATCAAGTGTCATAAGGAGGTCTCTTTCTGAAAGTTTGCCCTTACCCGATTAGCCCACCATGCTTAGAAATTTCAGGCACAGAGGTCACTGCGCACCCGCCGACCGAAGTTGTTTGATCCGCTCGCTGTAACTGACAACAAGGCAGCTCCGGTCTGGGCATGCATTTCTTACCTTGTTGCGCCAATCTACTTGGGCGGCGCTAATGACTTTAGCATCTGAGCCAGAATAAGTTTGGAGTTGCCTAAACAGCCGGACCATCTCGACATCCAGCATGGCGAGTTCGGCATCTGAACAGATGACCTTCTCGTACCACTTGTCTGCTTTGCCACAATCGAAGCTTGGTGAAACAACGCGCTCCGCAACATAAGGTGTGACATAGAGCCCTGACTGCCTTAGTAAGCTCAGCCCTCCCTCTGTAACGCGCAACAACCCGCCTTGCTCCAGTATCCATCCATAACGTAGAAGCACGTCGTTGATATAGATACTTCTGGTCTCGGGTGATTGAATTACGCCGGCCCACCGCGCATCGAAGACGTCTTTGCGAACTGAGTAGTTCTGTAGAGCGGTCAAATCTTTTAGCATTTCTACGGCCGTGGGATGTGCGCTCCGGAAATACCAGAACCGCCATGCTCGTAACGATTGCTCGGTATCCGCCAATTTCGCCTCTAGGGTCTGTGCAGCTTGTCTCTGCTGCTCATGCCCAATGATTTCTCGCTTGAGAAACTCAAGGGCAATGGGATCGCCATTATTGATGGTTACTTGCATAGATGTGGCGCCGTTTGAGGGGAGCGCGCCAATCGTGCCGCCCGCAATAGCAATCCCACCTGGCGCAACGGCTGTGTTTGAAGGCGTAGGTGGCAGATCGGTCTTGTAAAGGCCGGCGAATGCTGGCCAGAGCTGAATTCCCCCAAATAATGCCGCGGCAACTGTTGCGATGAACATTGCGGTCTTTTGCTGAGATGCGGTGAGCATTCGTTATCCTGTACAGATGAAGAGCGCCTTGGTGGGCTAACTTTGTTATGGAGCAACAGTTTTGCGCCACAACTCCGGCGCGTGCTGCATAACTCGGCGGCGCGCAATGCTTCGAAGGCCCCTGCCAGTACGGCTTTCTGTTAAAAACAGATCATTTTCAACCATACTAAATTTCCGTGAAAAGCGGCACGGCTCGACTATATCGCAATGACATGCATTTAGGGTGGCAACGTCCGCTGCGGGTGATGTTATTGAGGGGCCGCCCCAGTGGCCGCAGGCGGCGCATCATTTCAGCTTAGATCGCTAACGATATCTGCTCCGCCACCGCGCGAACTTCTTTCTTTCGCCCATGCCCGGGTAGCGGCATATCGTGGACTTCGATGAGCCCAGCTTTTTCCAGCCCATCGATATCTTGCTTGACCGTGCTACGACCACGATGCAACCGCTCGGCAAGCTCGGTGAGCGACCCGGCACTCTGACGAACCTCTCTGAAAAGCGCCAACTTTGCTGTGGTGATCAGGCGCGCCATATCTTCCGGATCTTCAAAAGCGATAATGTGCTCCCGGGGAATTGTCTTGCCCTGATCGGCGAGCTTGGCCACTACCTTCCCGCGCTTAAAAAAGTCGGCCGGACCCTCCACCTTAATCACGGTTCTCATTTCTGGCCCTTTCTGCTGAACGCCAACCACTCCGCTTCGAAACGCTCGTCGATATTACCGAAACTTTGAAATTTCACGGTCTCCACCTTACCCTGAGGGTGCAATCGAAAGTGGTGGACGCCGAAGTAAAACCATTCCTTTGATCGGCATGGGTGCCAGAGTGAGCTGGCGAGGCGCTTTACGCTGCTCATGTCCCCCGACGCCAGCCTTCGGCCGCCGCCTCCTCCTTTACTTCGCCGCGCAAAGCGCCTCATCAGCCCACTCTGGAGGCGCCTTGGTTGTTCGTCGATGCCAAGGCACCGGCATGTTCCGCCAAGGGCGGCGGGTGGCCGCCGCAGCGAAGTAAAGGAGGAGGGACGGGCGTCGCCCGGCCCGGGGGACATGAGCAGCGGTGGCTACCCGCCGCCCTTGGCGCGCACAGACATTCAGCGCGCCAGGGTTTTGACTTCTCGCCCACCACTTTCGATTGCCCCCTTGCCCTAATTCTACTTTGTCAGATTTCATTGCAAGCTAATGCTGAAAGGATAGAGGCTTGTTTTTGATAGGCGAAATTCTTGGCGTGCTGTCGTCGTCGATGGCGCTCCTTGATGGAGGCGACGAGGTCGGCATCGGTTTGTATTTTGCTGGGCAGCTTGTGGCGCATGACGTCAACAAGATCGTTGCAGGACAGCAGATCGGCCGTCTCGCGGTGGGCCATGCGCTCCTTTGCGAGGAACATCAGCGCCACCATGACCAGCGCCATGTGATGGTGCCACGCCTGCCAGCCCCTGACCTGATAGTCGGCCATGCCGCAGGCACCCTTGGCATCCTCGAACGCGCGCTCCACGAAATGCCGCGCCGCCTGCATTTCCGCCAAGCGACGCAAACTCGCCCGCGGCTTGGCATTGGACAGACAGAACTTCAGTTTCGAACCGTCGATCTCGCGGCGCACCAGCAGATGCCAGCAGCGCGCCCTGGCTTCCTCGCCATCCCACAGCCACACCCGCTGGGTCAGGTAATCGGCGATGACCTCGCCCTTCTCACCCTCCCGCACCGAAAGTCGGCGCCAGCGGGACGGCGGTTGCGCCGCCGCCCATGCCGTTACCGTCAGCGAATCAGTTTGCGCCTGCAAGCTCCGAGGCGCCCGGCCCTTGGCGGATTGGCGTTCAGGTACGGCAGGCGCCGGATTGCAGAGATAGATCGCCTGATCCGAATGCACCTCGGCCAGAAAGACTTCCCCATCGCCCTCCAGTTCGCGCAGCAACCACGGCAGATGTCCATAGCCGGCATCGAACGCGGTATAGGCGAATCGCAGCCCTTCGCTGCGCAGGCGGTGGATCATGCTCAGCGCCATCTCGCCCTTGGTACGGAATTCGATGTCCTCGGGCATGCCGGCATCTCGACAACGTTGCGGTTCGGCAAACCACTCCTCGGGAACATACAACTCCCCCTCGACCAGGGCAGCCACACCACCGCGCGCCATGGCGGCGAACACGCCCACCTGGCTGTTGTCGGTCTTGCCCAGGCGCCCGTTCCATTGGCGTCGGCGATCAATTGCCGGCGCACGCCGCGTCGATCCCAGGCCGATTCGCTCAGCATGTGGTGAAGCCTCTGGTACTGACTGCCCGATACGGTCTCGGCCATCTTCTCCATGTTTCGTCGCTGACACTGGAACAGGCCGCGGAGATACAGGCGCGCCGAGTCTTCAACCGAGCGGGTAAGGCTCTGGAAGCAGGGAAGGTAGGGCGTGAAGTGGGAATCGAAGTGCGTGAGCGCGGAGGCGACCAGCGCAGCAATGCTATTCGGGTATTTGAGTCGACATCGTATTCATCAACTCCAAAGTAAATAACATGAGAATCAACGTGTTGCATTATGTCAGATGACAGCGGCAGATGATTGAAATTCAATCTGACAAAGTAGAACTAACGAGTCGATTGCCTCTTCCATGATGGAATCCCGGAACGGACAGGCACGATTTCGGCAATGGGTTTGCCAGTCCGGAAGACGCGAACCGTGTCGCCGCGTTCGACGGCGTCGAAATAGTCCTTGGCATGATTGCGCCCCTCGGTGAACGTGGCGTCTTGCGTCCCGGCAAGCCCTGCTGGCCGGGGTGGCGGCGCGTGTTAACATCCGGCCATGCTGACGCTCATCGTGCCTGGCCTTATCTGGACGCGCCAGGCGCTCGCGGATCTCACCTACGACCTGCCCCTGCCCGCATTCGACACCCTGCTGGGCAAGGGCCGGCTGCTTCACCGCCCGCCGCAGAGCAGCGCCGCGATTCTGGCGGAAGTTGCGGGATTGGCCGCGCCGCTGCCGGTGGCCGCCTTGCGCTGGGTGGCGCAAGGCCATCCTGCGCGCCGCGACGACTCCGGCGAGTGGCTTTGCCTCGATCCGGTACGCTTGCGCTTCCAGGAGCGCGCCCTGGTCGTCGACGATCCGCGCCAACTGCGTCTGGACGAGGCGGAAGCGGCCGCGCTCGCCGTGTCGCTGGCGCCGACTCTTGCCCATCTCGGGCAGTTGGAGGTGATCTCGCCCCAATCCTGGAACCTGCGCCTGACCACCGGCGCGCCACCCTTCGAGCCCTTGCCGGAAGCCGCCGGCCGCGCCGCCGCCGCGCTGCCGCTGGACGCCGCCTATGCCCCCTGGCGCCACGCCATCAGCGAGGCACAGATGCTGCTGCATACCCATCCGGTGAATCAGGCGCGCGAAACCGCCGGCCTGCCCCCGGTGAATTCGCTGTGGCCTTGGGGCGGCGGACGCCTGCCCGAGTTCGACAACAGCGCAGCCAGCAGTCCGCACGACATATTCTGGAGCGACGATCCGGTGGCGCACGGCGTCGCCCGCCTGCTGCGGATCGCCAGCGCCGCGCTGCCGCCGGATTTCATCGACGCCGCCGCGCGCGCGCCGCTGGCGATCTACGACGCGCTGGACTATCCCGCACGCACCGGCGATGCGCTGGTCTGGCGCGAACAACTGAGCAGCTTCGAGGACGCCTGGCTGGCGCCCGCGCTGCACGCCTTGCGCACCGGCCGCCTGGACGCCTTGCGCCTGCTCGCCCCCAGCGATCTTGGCGCGGCCGAACTGCGGATCAGCCGGCATGACCTGTGGAAATTCTGGCGCAAGGCCGGCACGCTGAGCGAACTGGGGCCGCCATGAGCAACGCGACCCGCATCACCGTGCGCGAGATCCCGCCGCGTGCCATCTGGACCTTGGAACAGGGAGGCATCCATCCGCTGCTGGCAAGGCTGTATGCCGCACGCGGCATCCGCGGCACGGAAGAACTCGATACGCGCAGCAGCGCCCTGCTCTCGCCGGAACGGCTCAAGGGGGCGCGCGAAGCCGCGACGCTGCTGGCCGACACGATTGCCGCCGGCCGCAAGATCCTGATCGTCGCGGATTACGACTGCGATGGCGCCACCGCCTGCGCGGTCGGCCTGCGCGCCCTGCGCATGATGGGTGCCACGGTCGACTATCTGGTGCCCGACCGCTTCAGCCTCGGTTACGGCCTTTCGCCGGAAGTCGCGCGCCTGGCGGCCGCGCGCCAGCCCGAGCTGGTGATCACGGTCGATAACGGCATCGCCAGCGTCGAGGGCGTGGCCGACCTCAAACGCCGCGGCATCGCGACGCTGATCACCGACCATCATCTGCCCGGCAACGAACTTCCTGCGGCGGAAGTCATCGTGAACCCCAACCAGCCGGGCTGCGACTTTCCGAGCAAGGCCCTGGCCGGCGTCGGCGTGATGTTCTATGTGGCGCTGGCCTTGCGCGCCGAACTGCGCCGCCGTGGCGCCTACGCCAACCAGGCCGAGCCGAATCTGGCCGCGCTGCTCGATCTGGTGGCGCTGGGCACCGTGACCGACGTGGTGCCGCTCGATCGCAACAACCGCATCCTCGTCGCCCAGGGGCTGGCGCGCATCCGCGGCGGCCAGATGCAGGCCGGTGTGCGTGCGCTGTTTGCCGTGGCCGGCCGCGAACCCAGCCGCGCCGCGACTTTCGATCTCGGCTTTGCCCTCGGCCCGCGCCTCAACGCGGCCGGCCGCCTGGCCGACATGTCGCTCGGCATCGAGTGCCTGGTCACCGACGATCCGAACCGCGCGCTGAATATTGCCCAGCAACTGGACGCCATCAACCGCGAACGGCGGGTGATCGAAGCCGACATGCGCGAGGATGCCGAGCTGCTGCTGGCCTCGCTCGACGCCGGCAACCGCGCCAGCCTGACGCTGTTCGATCCGGGTTGGCACCAGGGCGTGATCGGCATCCTCGCCGGTCGCATCAAGGAAAAACTGCATCGCCCGACCTTTGCCTTTGCGCGCGGCAATGACGGTGAGCTGAAGGCTTCCGGTCGCTCGATTCGCGGCCTGCACCTGCGCGACGCGCTGGACCTGGTCGCCAAGCGGCATCCGGGAATGCTGTTGCGCTTCGGCGGC
>Ga0209211_10010323_pt1 | contig 12199 bp, 7 predicted proteins | sample RifGroA2_FD_183992 | JGI IMG/M metagenome (GOLD analysis project Ga0209211, IMG submission 183992) | Groundwater microbial communities from Rifle, Colorado, USA - Groundwater A2 (SPAdes) (version 2) | ecosystem: Environmental > Aquatic > Deep subsurface > Groundwater | place: Rifle, Colorado... | reverse complement strand
AACGGATAAGGATAATTTTTATCTATTAATTCATCTATTTTGCTAATCACAAAAAAATCCGGAGTATTTAAACCCAAATCTCTCACCACTCTCTTAGTCATTGCCTTATGCAAAGTAAGCGACAATACCATTGGGTCGGAAAATGTATAAGGAATTTTAAAAATATCCAAAATTGCCGGAACTTGTGCTTCTCGTCCAATACCATACAAGCCTTCACAAATATTAAACACAATATCCCAACGATTTCCATTCAGCAATTTTTGCATTAAAGCATTTACATTTCCAATTCGTTCAGTTTCATAACCATTAAAATGCAAAGCATTTTCAATACCTTCAATTGTATCAATTTTATCAAATTCTGCGGTTTCTTCTTTTGAAAATCCCATTTTGAGATAATCATCTCTAAGGTCGTAAGTTAAACCAACTAATATTTTATTCATATAAAATAATTATCTGGTTTTGAAAACAGTCATTTACATTCGTAAACTCCTTATTTTCAAAACTGCGAAAGCCTCATTCTTGAAGTTTTCTAAAGAAACACTGTGTTTTCTTGGTGACACTATTTAAAAAGTATTCCAAGTTGGTGTTTTTACCAACATGTTTATTGGTAGGTTATTCAATATAATCAGGATATTTGAAAATCTTGTCTTCGTAATTTTTTAGAACTATTTCATCACCTTCTTTTCCTTGATAATAATCAGGAAGAATAGGAATTTTACCTCCACCACCGGGTGCATCAATTACATAATGCGGAATAGCATAGCCAGATGTATGTCCTCTTAATCCCTTAATTATTTCAATTCCTTTACTAACAGGAGTTCTAAAATGTGAAGAGCCCAAAATTGGATCACATTGATAAAGGTAATAAGGTCGTACTCTAATTTTTAATAATCCATGCATTAATGCCTTCATAGTCTCGACACTATCGTTGATATTTTTCAATAACACAGTTTGACTTCCCATTGGAACTCCTGCAAAAGCAATACGTTCACATGCTTGCTTTACTTCCATTGTTAGCTCATCAGGATGAGTAAAATGAATACTCATAAATAGTGGATGATATTTCTTTAAAATTTCAATTAAATTATTAGTTATTCTCTGAGGAAGTACAACCGGAACTTTTGTACCAATCCGAATTATTTCAATACTTGATATATTTCTTAAATTAGAAAGAAGATATTCAATTTTGTCATCACTCATTGTCAAAGGATCGCCACCAGAAATAATCACATCCCTTACTTCAGGATGGTTTCGAAGATACTCAAATGCCAACTCCCACTCTTTTATGCCTTGATGCGATTTACTGTCTTTAGCAACCATGTGCGAACGAGTACAATACCTGCAATAAGCAGCACAATAGCCTGTTACAAGAAACAATGCTCTATCAGGATACCTATGTACAAGATTTGGAACCGGACTATCATGATTCTCTGCTAAAGGATCTGAAGCTTCACCATTGCTTACAAAAAATTCATCATAAACCGGAACTATGCTTCTTCTTATAGACTGCATTGGATTTTCGGCATCAATTAAGCTTGCATAATATGGTGTAATCCTTACAGGTAGTGAGTCTTGGTTTTCATCACCAATTCGCTTTTCTTCATCAGAAAGTTGAAAAAAACTACTTAATTGCTTATGACTTCTTATGCTATTTCGTATTTGCCAATGCCAATTATTCCAATCGTTAGCTGTTGCTCCAGGAAAATACTTTTGCATAAATAACAATGAATTTTCAGATGCTGAAATAACATCATTATTTTTGTTTTCATGACTTATAAAATCATGTACCTTGTTTTGAATGCTTTTAGTTTGCGAAATTATCGCAAAAGGCGATGGGGGGTCATCATCAGAAGAAAAATCAATTTCTTTGATGACGAGATTAAGTTCCTCATTTTGTTCCATAAAATACTTTATAGATAAAGGGTTAATAATTAAACAAATATGTTAATTGAGATATTTGCTCTAATCAATACAATTGTAATCTATTTTTCAATCCGTTATAATCGTCAAAAAAAATATTATTAAACAGGATATTAACAATCTTAAAGCCTGTAGTAATCTATATATCAATACATAAGAAAATAATGTGCCAAATAGACATTTATATCAATATGTTTTACATCTAAATTTTTCTGCTCAAAAGTTTTACAATCATGATTTATTAAAAAAATAGGAATATATTTTTGTTCTTTATAAATTACTGTAATTTCGTTTTTTTTTAGCTGTATAGATTTAATGATTATTACGATTATCAAAAGACTTCACATAAAACTCTACTTTTTTCTTGCAATTCTGTTAGTATTATCAATACGTACTTATTCACAATCAAGTACTCCCGAACAATTATTATCTGATTTAATAAAAATAAAATCAATTACTGGCAACGAAAAAAAAGTAGGTATTTTTTTATCAGAATACTGTAAAAATCAAGGTTTACACATTACAACTTTTACAGATAATGATAGTTCTTTTAACTTTGCAGCGTCAATCTATCCATTATCATCTTTAAAGCCAAATATCATTTTCATGAGTCATCTTGATGTGGTTTCTGAAGGTGAAAGTTCTGATTGGAAATATCCTCCATTTTCTGGTGAAATTGCTGACAGTTGTATTTGGGGACGTGGAGCAATTGACTGTAAAGGACTAGCTACAATGCAAATTCAATCTATTTTAGAAAATATTCCTGATTCATTATCTAAAGAACTTGCATATAATATTACCTTTTTGGCAGTTTCTGGTGAAGAAGAAGGTGGATTAAGTGGGGCAAGCATTATTTCAAACTATCATATTGCTGATTTAAACCCTGTTGTAATATTTGGTGAAGGAGGTTCTGGTCTTGCTAATTTTATTCCATCATACCCCGAACAAGTAGTTTTTGGAATTTCTGTTGCTGAAAAAAAAGCTCTCTGGTTAAAACTTGAAGCTAGAAATAAAACGTATGGACATGGTGCGGCTCCACCTGAGTTATATGCAAACAAAAGACTTTTAAGAGCATTAATTAAATTATTAGACGAAAAACGTTTAATCAAATTTGGAAAAGTTGCTCGTCAAATGTTCCGAGAGATTGGCAAAATGGAAGGTGGCATCAAAGGCTTTGTAATCAGTCATATATACTGGGATGTGTTTTGGCCACTTGTGAAAAAATATTTTGATGAAGGTGAAATTATGCATATTTTGGTTTATAATACATTTGTAATCACTAATATTTATAATCCTGATATTGTTACAAATAAAATTGCTGATAAAGCTTATGCAACTTTAGATTGCCGACTTTTACCTGAGACAAATTCAAAGAAATTTATAAAGAAGATTGAAAATGTTGTTGGTCCTAAAATAAATGTTTCAGTAATTGCTGAAAGTCCAGGAGCTGAACCATCTGAAGACAAAACTATTTTCTTCAAAAACATGGAAAAAGCTTTAACGAGCGAATATCCTGGAAGTAAAACTGTTCCAATATTATTTCCAGCCACTACAGATAACAATTATTTTCGACAGCAAAATATTCCTGTATATGGAATTTTACCTATTGTTTTCGATCAGGAATTAATTGAGTCTGTTCATAATATTAATGAAAGAATAAAAGTTGAAGACTTATACAAAGGCATAAATGTATATTCAACATTTATTCAATCAATGATTAATCCAGAAGGTAAAACCAAACGAAAATTCAGATTAATAAATTCAAAGCAAAATAAGCAAGAATAAATAGCCTCTTATAAAACAGTTTTTTTTTTTAATACCAAATTTCAACCGAGCTTGCGAGTCCACGAAGTTAAATTTCAAAAATCAAATAAATCTCAAAAGCTATAGTTTAGAACATCTGTGTTTTTGTAATGATTTGACAATTACCAATTTTGAAATTAATCATACATGAAACATTCATGACTAAATAAAGACAATGAAATGATTATAAAGAAGTTATTAGCCACAGATTGCACAAATTTTCACAGATTTAAAACAACCAAAGGTTGTTTTATCTGTGCTAATTCAAATAATCTGTGAAACAAATTTGTGTTAATTAGTGTAATCTGTGGCAAAAACAATAGAATTAATTATCAGACATCTAAAATTATCAAATTTACATTACTAAAAGTGTTATTTTCACAAAATACAGGTTGAAATCAAAGAAACCATAAACCTTAGCCATCTCAAAATATAAATACATAATATCCAAACTGTTTTAAGAATTGAAGTTTTGAAAATTGGAATTTGTTTGATATTTGTTTTTTGTAATTTGGAGTTTTCTTACAAATTTTGGTTAGTAACCTCCACCATTTATATAAGAATTAAGTTCGTCAATTGATGACTCAAAAGTAAAAGCATCATTTAGCATATAATAATTTTCAATATCATAAGTATGCTTATAGGCAAATTTTGCAAATTCTAACTTTGAGTCTTCAAAACTAAAAAGCATCATAATTTCTTTAACTTGAGCACATGTTAAACATTTTGCCGCAACAACCTGTTTAGCAATTGTCAGCTTACTATCTTCAAACGACTTAGATGAAATAGTACTTTTTATTGAAGAAAATTCGTTTTGATTTACAGGTCTTGCACAACCCACTGTTCCAGCATAACCAGGAACATAAATTACTGTTGGTTGCTCTTCAATAATTACATTTCCAACAGGAGATGTTGTTGTTGTTGTGGTGGTGGTTGTTGTTGAGTATGAAGAAGTAGTGGACGAGTTTTCCATCATTCCATCATTAATATTCATATTAACATTAATGCCTAAACCATTAGCATTAACTCCCATAGATACTCCATTTGCATTATTGTCAGAAACAGTTGTTGTTGTTTGACTTATGGTTGTAGTTACTGGAGCAACTGTTGAATAAACATAAGATGTTTGACCAACAACAGTAGGTGGAGCTTGAGCTAAAAGTACTTCACTTCTAAAACGAATAACATAAGCACCATCTTTGTTTTTTTTAACTGCAAAAGTTGTCTCATTTCCTTGATTAAAAAATATTTGCTTATCAACACTTCCTAATGCTTTATTCTCAAAAAGAACTTTAATTTGATAATTCGGTGCAACTAAATCCGTAATTTTAACATTTGTTTCAGGATTAGAATTTTGTAAAACGCCATTTACAATAACCTGAAAACGTTCTCCATTTTCGGTATAAAAAATCAGATTTGATTTCTGTGAAATTGCAACACTTGCAATAAAAAAAGATAATAATGTAATAATTAGTTTCATAAAAATTAATTTTAAATGTCTATATAAGTGTTCAAATATAATATGATTTATTGATTCTAAAAAAAACCTTTTAATGCTTTTCTTATACTTCCATATTTGTTTAATAATAATTCTGCTTCACTCCTTTTTATTTTTAATTCTTCTGAAATAATACGTATAGCTCTATCAATTAATTTATTATTTTTTAATTGTAATTCAATCATTTTATTTCCTTTAACTTTTCCAAGCTTTATCATAACTGAAGTAGAAATCATGTTCAATATCATTTTTTGAGATGTTCCTGATTTCATTCTTGTACTACCTGTAACAAACTCAGGACCTACAATTACTTCAATCGAATATTTAGATTCTTTTGATAAAATTGATTTTTTATTATTTGTAATTGATGCTGTTAGTATTCCATTTTTACTACAATTTTGAATTGCTCCTACAGTATATGGAGTATTTCCAGAAGCAGAAATTCCAATTACAAAATCTTTACTATTAATATCAAATCTTTGTAAATCATTCCAGCCTGCTTCCACATCATCTTCGGCTCCTTCAACAGCTTGCTTTATTGCCACATCACCACCTGCAATCAGCCCAATTACTATATCAGCTGAAACTCCGTAAGTTGGAGGACATTCCGAAGCATCTAATATCCCTAACCGCCCACTTGTTCCAGTTCCAATATAAAACAATCGACCTCCACTTTTTAAACTCTTAACAATAGCATTAACAACTTTCTCTATATCACTTAAACAATTTTCTATTGCAAATGGGACTTTTTTATCTTCCTCATTTATAAACTTTAGCAGTTTTTTTACTGGAAGTTTTTCAAGATTTTTATATAACGATTCGCTTTCTGTTGTTTGCATTAAAAATCAATTAGTTGAATATATTTACAAATTTATACAACAATTTCGATGAATAATAATTATTTTTAAAAATCTATGTTTAAAAAAATTGTCCCTTTGCACGTAGAAAATAAAATATTAAATTGCATTAAAATAATAACAGCATGAAATCAGTCAAATTTCTCTTAATATTCAGTATATTAACATTATCACTAAACACATTTGCACAAAAAGGTAAAATAATAGGTAAAGTTATCGACAGCAAAAATGAGCCAGTTTTTATGGCTTCAATTGTAATTGAAGGTTCAGGAATTGGAACAGCAACTGATTTTGATGGAAATTATAGTTTAGAAGCAGATCCAGGCAATTATACATTAGTATTTTCTTTCATTGGATATACCTCTCAAAAGCAAAAAGCAGAAGTTATTGAAGGAAAAACAATTACAATGAATGTAACCTTAAAAGAGGATATTTTAATGCTTGACGAAGCTGTTGTAGTTGGATATGGTCGTCGCCAAAAGCGTGACGTTACTGGCTCAATTGCTACAATTAAACCATCAGACATTGGAGATGGTGCCGTAACTACAGTTGAACAAACCATGCAAGGTAGAGCTTCCGGTGTTCAAATTACTTCTGCAAATGGTATTGCTGGCTCACCAATGAAAGTTAATATTCGTGGAAATAGTTCAATTTCAGCAGGTAGCGAACCACTCTATGTAATTGATGGTATTCCAGTTACAACAGGAGATTTAAGCCCGGGTAGCTTAGGCTCTAAAACTAGTGCTTTAGCTGATTTAAATCCAGCAGATATTGAATCAATAGAAATATTAAAGGATGCTGCATCGGCGGCAATTTATGGGTCGAGAGGCTCAAATGGTGTTGTTTTAATATCAACAAAAAAAGGGAAAGAAGGAAAAACCAAATTCTCAGTCGGATACTATTCAGGTATTGTTAATGCTACAAAAAAATTAGATTTTCTAGATGCTAAAGAACACTTAGCTTTAAGAGACAGTGTTTTAGTTTGGTCTGGTCAGGAACCTGAATCCAAAGAAACTGAAGTCTATAGTAATTGGACTAGAGCTCAGGCAGACTCACTGGCTGAACTTGGTGGAACAGATTGGATAGATAAGTTTATTAGAACTGGAGTAGTACAAGACTTAAACTTATCGGCTACTGGAGGTAATGAAAAAACTATATTTTATATAGGTGGAACATATCATAAAGAAAAAGGATTCCTTGTTGGAAACGATTATGAAAGAATTAATGGAAGAATTAACATCGAAAACAAAGCAACAAATGCTCTTACGATTGGAACAAATATAGGATTGTCTTTTTCAAATAACAAAAGAGTCCCAACAGGAGATGATGGAGGTTTAGGATGGGCTCAACAAATGTTACCTTATTTACCAATTTACAATAATGACGGAACTTATTTTTTGGATAATAATCCTGTCTGGCAATTAGAAAATACACATTTTAAAGCCTCGGTTTTTCGAACAGTTTCAAACTTATTTGCTGATTTAAAGATATATAAAGATTTATCTTACAGATCTGAATATGGAATTGATGTATTAAATCAAATTGAAACGGAATTTAATTTTAGAAATATTCAAGTAGAAAATTCAATGTCAGATGCCTGGGACAGAAGAACAACTGTATATAACTGGAATACAAACAACTACTTCACTTACAACAAAACAATAAAGGAGCATGATATTATTTTTAACTTAGGCAATTCTATGCAACATTCATCTACGAAACAAGTTGGATTACATGGTTGGAATTTTCCTAACGATTATTTCACTACTCCTGCAACTGCTAGTGAAAAAGATGGATACGGTTATGAAACAGAATTTGGCTTTGTTTCTTATTTTTTTAGAGCAAATTATAAATTAAAAGATAAATATTTAGCTACATTATCAATCAGAACAGATGGTTCGTCAAGATTTGGTGATGAAAATAAATATGGATGGTTTCCTGCTTTATCTGCTGGTTGGATTATTTCTGACGAAAAGTTTATGGAAAGTATTAAACAAATAAGCTTTTTAAAACTTCGCTCAAGTTATGGATTTACTGGTAATGCAAATATAGGTGATTTATCTTATCTTGGATATTATTCAATAAATAACGGTTATAATGGTCAATCTGGTATTTCGCCAAACACATTAGGAAATCCCGAACTTAGTTGGGAAAAAGCAAAACAACTTGATTTAACTTTAGAATATGGCATTTTTCAAAATAAAATATCTGGATCTGCTACTTATTATAATAAAATTACAACAGACATGTTAATGCTTATTTCACTTCCTCCATCTTCGGGCTATTCTGGAATTTGGCGTAATGTTGGGAAAATGAGTAATAAAGGATTTGAATTTACTTTATCAACAAAAAATTTAAATAAAGCTTTTAAATGGTCAACTGATTTTAATATATCATTCAATAAAAACAAAGTTATTGATGTTAATGGATTGCCTCCTGATGCTTTTGAAAGTGGACAACCTGGCGAAGGACGTGTAGTAGTTGGTTATCCGGTTGGACAAGCATATCTAGTTGAGTATGCAGGTGTACAGAAACAAGATGGAACATTGTATCAATACGATAATTCAGGAAGTATAATAGATACATTTAATGTAGTTGCTGGAACTGCCTTATATTATGATATTAATGGAAATATTATGACTAAAGACCACCCAACTGGTGGAGATTTTTATACTCTTAATCGAGTTCCAAAAGGAAAACCTAGCCCTGATTTCGTTGGTGGTATTACTAACAATTTCTCATATAAAAATATTGATTTTAGTTTTCTTGTCAGTTTTGTTTATGGAAATACGCTTTACGATGATCCAGCAAAAAGACAATTAGGAGATTATACAAGAATTGCCCAACGAAAAGAAGTAATGGATGCTTGGAGTCCATCAAATCCTGATTCGGATAAACCAGCAATTTTTAATGAAGCGGTTAATTCTGATTTATATTTATATGATGCCTCTTTTATTCGCCTAAGATCCGTAACTATCGGATATAGATTATCAGAAAAATATTGCAAAAAATTTAAACTTGGCTCTTTTAGAATATATATTAGCGGAACAAATCTATTAACTTATACTAAATATCCCGGTTGGGATCCAGAAGTATTAAGAAATGTTGATACAAATAGCCAGGCTGGGAATATTTCTTTTGCTGGACCATCATTTCAAACACCACAAGTAAAAACATTTACTGCAGGGATTCAATTTACTTTTTAAAAAAATAAAAACATGAAATATATTAAATTTATAATAATAGGCTTAATAACAGTTACTTCTTGTAAAAAAGTTTTAGATATAGAACCAGTTCAGGATATTCCTAACGAGCTTGCAATTCAATCTACTCTTGATTTAAAAAATGTATTAAATGGAGCTTATGATGGTTTTCAGTCTGTTATGTCAGGTAATCTTGTAATGTTTGCCGATTTACTTGCAGATGATACTGAAGTTAATCAAGATAGACTAAATCCTTTTGGAACACTCGAAATTTACCGAAGAGAAACTTCTGTTCAGATTGGAATTCTAAGAGATATTTGGAAAAGTGCATATAATACTATTAACAGAGCAAATAATATTATTTATGCCATTGATAATCAGACAATAAATGATGATGAATTTGATATGTATAAAAATCAACTAAAAGGTGAAGCATTATTTTTAAGAGCAGTAACTTATTTTGAAATTTGTCGTTTTTGGGCTTTACCTTATGATGTATCGAAACCTGGAGGAAATAATCAACTTGGATTACCATATCGTGAAATACCCATTTTCAGTAAAGATGATGACATGTCGTTAGCAAGAAGCTCAGTAGAAGATGTTTATAGCAAAGTTATTAGAGATTTAAAAGATGCTGAAAATTTACTTACTTCGGCAGGAATTATTTCGAGTGGTAATGAATCTACTCCAGCTTCACCATATCTTAGTAGAGGAAGAGCATCTGCAATGGCTTGCAATGCATATTTATCCAGAATATATTTTCAAAAAGGAGACTATCAGAATGCTTCATCATACGCTAATATTGTAATTAATAGTGAAATTTATTCAATGGATAGTCTTACTCAAAAAGCATTTCAGTCAACAGGTGAGGAATATGCTGGTGAAGTAATTTTTCAATTAATAAATACATCTAAAGATCAGGTGAATAATATTGTTTATAATTATTATTCTTCGTCAAATGTAGCCCCTTTGTTTTCTGCAAATGCAATTGCATTAAAAAATCTTTACCTTTCGTATGACAAAAGACGGCAAGATGCACAGTATATTAGCATTAATGGCATTACAAATAAAGGCTATCCAAAAAAATACAAAAATGCTTTAAATTCTATTATTACAAACAATATTTGCATTTTAAGATTATCTGAATTGCACTTAATAAGAGCTGAATCTAATTATTTAACAAACGGAAACATAAGTGATGCCTACGATAGTTACAAAGCTGTAAGAGAAAGAGCAATTGGCTCTGTTAAATATAATGGCGAACTACCAATTTTATGGACTGACAACGATTTCTTAAAAAAAGTTAGAGACGAAAGAAGAATGGAATTAATATTTGAAGGCGACAGATACCACAATTTAAAAAGATTACAACTTCCTTTACGTGATAATATTGCTTATAATAATTCAAGTCTAATTTTTAAGATACCTCAAGAAGAAATGTCTGGCAATACTTTAATGGTGCAAAATCAATAAGCCTATTTGTAAATCATTGCGATTGAAAACATCTGCAAGAATAAAAGTATGCATTAATCAGGTGTTTCATCTAACTGTTAAACAAACATTTAGTAAGAACTTATTGATTTAATGTCTTGCAACAATTTGATGTCTTACAATTGTTTTTAATTTTTCAGGACTAACTCTTCTTGGGTCGCTTAAGTATGTTTCGTGATGTTTTCCAATAATCTTCAAATTGTTCTTTTCAATAAAATCGTTTAATTGCAAAATTGATGTTTCAACTTCATTATAAGGTCCAATATGCATAATTTTAACACCTTGATGAGCCTTTATTTTTTCGATTCTGAATGAGTTCAGCCATTTGTTGTCTTTTTTCTTTTGAATTTCAACAATAGCTTTTTGAATCAGTTTATCATCAATATAATCGGTAATCATTATCATAAGTGACCATTTCCATTTATCAGGTTGTTTTGAATCAATTTCCATATTATCCATCCACCACAACGACTCAAAAGGAGGAACTACGTAATCGAAATAGCCAGCAGGTTTTTCCTTTGCAAACTTTAACATGAATTTTAATGTATAAACAATGCTATACATTGCTTCAATTTTTTCCTGAAACTCAATACTGCTATTAGGATCTCCTTGTCCATCGAAAACAATATATCGTAATTCTGGAACGTCAATTATTTCTACTTTTTTTGTTGAAGCATTATAAAGTACTTTGTACGTTTTTTTAAAATCTATTTTTTCCATAAAATTGCTTTAATATTTAAACTATTGGTATATAAATTTCTGTTTTAAGATTTTGAGGTTTAGTTTTTTGAGGCTGGTTCAAATATACTTCAAAACATGGCAAATTTCGCAATTCAAAACCACTTTCAGGAAGCCATTGCTTGTAAATTGCATTATATGTTTGATTAAAATTTTCGTAAGAACCCTTATGTAAAAAAACCGCATATTTTCCTCCTTCAATTTCCTTTACTCCAATCTGAGCTTCAGGGTTTACATCCTTTGTAATACTGATACACGCATCGTATCGTAATTTTTCAGATTCGGTAATTTCTGGGTTATCGTGGCTAATACCTATAAATTCGTTTTTCCAGCCAAATAATCTTTTCCTTTGGGCAAATTCGCAAACCCTATCCCATGCTTTAGAAGTCCCTTCGCCCTTGTAATCGCCAATCGACTGAGTAAAAATTACTTTTTTTGGTTTTAAAGTTTTAATTGTTGGTTTTAACAATCTACTTTCGGAAGATGTTTTCATACTTAAATAATTTATTTGATTTTGATTAAGATGCTTTTCTTTGAATTCTGAAGGTGGACAGCCAAATCTTTTTTGAAATGCCTTATTAAACGAGGAAGGAATATCATATCCAACCTTTAAAGCAACTTCGCTTATTTGAAAATTTGCATGTAAAATTAACGATGCCGCCGTTTCCATTCTTATTCTTACAATGTAC
>Ga0209211_10010322_pt1 | contig 12200 bp, 5 predicted proteins | sample RifGroA2_FD_183992 | JGI IMG/M metagenome (GOLD analysis project Ga0209211, IMG submission 183992) | Groundwater microbial communities from Rifle, Colorado, USA - Groundwater A2 (SPAdes) (version 2) | ecosystem: Environmental > Aquatic > Deep subsurface > Groundwater | place: Rifle, Colorado... | reverse complement strand
CAAAGCTGAAATACTCGATGCCATCGCTGGCATGACCGTTCTCGATCTGTCCGAGCTGATCAAGGAAATGGAAGTCAAGTTTGGCGTTTCCGCCGCTGCGGCTGCCGTTGCCGTTGCTGCCCCGGCCGCTGCTGCGGCGGCCGTGGAAGAACAGACCGAATTCACCGTGATGTTGCTGGCTGCGGGCGAAAAGAAGGTCGAGGCGATCAAGGTCGTTCGTGCTGCCACGGGGCTCGGCCTCAAGGAAGCCAAGGATCTGGTTGATGGCGCACCGAAGGCTGTCAAGGAAGGCATCACCAAGGCCGACGCCGAAGCCCTCAAGAAACAGCTTGAGGATGTTGGCGCCAAGGTCGAGATCAAGTAATTGCGATTCGATCGCGGGTTGGCGGCGTCGCCGCCAACCCGCTATTGGTCCTTGTAGAAACCGAAGTGCGTTGTACCTGTTGAGTTTTGCCCCTTTGTACCTGATCCGGGGGTTACACGAGAGTGCTGAACTGCCTCAGCCCTGTCTTTTGACCTTCGACGTCTGAATCCTGAACGGAGCCACCATGGCGTATTCCTATACCGAAAAAAAGCGCATCCGCAAAAGCTTTGCCAAGCGAGCCAACGTCCTCGACGTGCCCTTTCTTCTGGCGACGCAGATTGAGTCCTTCACGCGCTTCCTGCAGGCCGACGTGCCGCCGGCGCAGCGTCGCAACGAAGGCTTGCAGGCTGCGTTCACATCGATTTTTCCGATTGTTGCGCATTCGGGGAATGCCCGCCTGCACTTCGTCGAGTTCATGCTGGGCGAGCCGACCTTCGATGTCAAGGAATGCCAGCAACGCGGCCTGACCTTTGCCAGCCCGTTGCGCGCCAAGGTTCGTCTCGAACTGCTCGACCGTGACACCAAGGCGGTCAAGGAAGTCAAGGAAGACCAGCCGCTCTACATGGGTGAAATTCCCCTGATGACGACCACCGGCTCCTTTGTCATCAACGGCACGGAGCGCGTCATCGTTTCCCAGTTGCATCGTTCGCCGGGCGTCTTCTTCGAGCACGACAAGGGCAAGACCCACAGCTCCGGCAAACTGCTGTTCTCGGCGCGCATCATTCCCTATCGCGGCTCCTGGCTGGACTTCGAGTTCGACCCGAAGGACATCCTTTACTTCCGTATCGACCGCCGGCGCAAGATGCCGGTGACCATCCTGCTCAAGTCAATTGGCATGACTCACGAGCAGATCCTCGCCACCTTCTTCGAGTTCGACACCTTCCATTTCGCCAAGAAGGGCATTCTCTTTGAAGTGGTGCCGGAACGCTTGCGTGGCGAGGTGGCGAAGTTCGACATTCTCGACAAGGCGGGAACGATCATTGTCGCCAAGGACAAGCGGATCACCGTCAAGCATATTCGCGAAATGGCCGAGGCCGGCATCAAGAAGATCATCGTGCCCGACGAGTTCATGATCGGTCGGATCATTGCCCGCAATATCGTGAATGCGGAAACCGGCGAAGTGCTGGCCAACGCCAACGACGAGATTACCGAAGACTTGCTGGCCAAGCTGGCGACCGGCGGCATCGAGCAGATCCAAACGCTTTACATCAACGACCTGGATCGTGGCGCCTACATCTCGTCGACGCTGCGAATTGACGAGACCGCAGACCAATGGGCCTCGCGCGTGGCGATCTACAGGATGATGCGCCCCGGCGAGCCGCCGACGGAAGACGCCGTGGAGAATCTGTTCCACGGCCTGTTCTACTCGGAAGAGCGCTATGACCTCTCCGCTGTTGGCCGCATGAAATTCAATCGCCGTGTCGGGCGTGATGAAATTGAAGGCGCGGGTACGCTGTCGAACGAGGATATCGTCGCTGTCGTCCGAATTCTTGTCGAACTGCGTAATGGGCGCGGCGAAGTGGATGACATCGATCACTTGGGCAATCGTCGGGTGCGTTCGGTGGGTGAGCTAGCCGAGAATCAGTTCCGTGCCGGTCTGGTGCGTGTCGAGCGCGCCGTCAAGGAGCGGCTGAACCAGGCCGAAAGCGACAACCTGATGCCGCACGACTTGATCAACGCCAAGCCCATCTCGGCGGCGATCAAGGAGTTTTTTGGCTCCAGCCAGCTTTCGCAGTTCATGGACCAGACCAACCCGTTGTCCGAGATTACGCACAAGCGTCGCGTTTCGGCCCTTGGCCCGGGCGGTTTGACTCGCGAGCGCGCCGGTTTCGAGGTGCGCGACGTGCATCCGACCCATTACGGCCGCGTTTGCCCGATCGAGACGCCGGAAGGTCCGAATATCGGCCTTATCAACTCGCTGGCGCTGTATGCGCGCACCAACGAGTATGGCTTCATGGAAACGCCCTACCGCAAGGTCGAGGGCAGCCGCGTCACCGACGAGATCGAGTATCTGTCGGCGATCGAGGAGGGTAAGTATGTTATTGCCCAGGCCAATGCTCAACTGGACAAGAAGGGCAAGCTCAGTGACGCTCTGGTGTCCTGCCGCTTCAAGGGTGAATTCGAATTGAAGGAACCGCCCGAGGTTCAGTACATGGACGTGGCGCCAAGCCAGATCGTTTCCGTCGCGGCGTCCTTGATCCCCTTCCTTGAACACGACGACGCCAATCGCGCATTGATGGGCGCCAACATGCAGCGTCAGGCGGTTCCGTGCGTGCGCCCGGAAAAGGCGCTGGTGGGCACCGGAATTGAACGCACCGTGGCGGTTGACTCCGGCACGGCTGTCCAGGCTCTGCGCGGCGGCGTGGTTGACTACATCGACGCCAACCGCATCGTGGTGCGGGTCAACGACGCGGAAACAGTGTCGGGCGAAGTCGGCGTCGACATCTACAACCTGATCAAGTACACCCGCTCCAACCAGAACACCAACATCAACCAGCGACCCATCGTCAAGGTCGGCGACCTGATTGCCAAGGGTGACGTGGTGGCCGACGGCGCCTCGACCGATCTGGGCGAACTGGCGCTGGGGCAGAATATGCTGGTGGCGTTCATGCCATGGAATGGCTACAACTTCGAGGATTCGATCCTGATCTCCGAACGCGTGGTGGCCGATGATCGTTTCACCTCGATCCATATCGAGGAACTGACGGTCGTCGCACGCGACACCAAGTTGGGTGCCGAGGAAATTTCACGCGATATCGCCACGCTTGGCGAGTCGCAGCTTGGTCGCTTGGACGAATCAGGCATTGTCTACATTGGCGCCGAGGTTGAAGCGGGCGACGTTTTGGTCGGCAAGGTAACGCCGAAGGGCGAGACGCAACTCACGCCGGAAGAGAAGCTGTTGCGCGCAATCTTCGGGGAGAAAGCCTCCGATGTGAAGGATACCTCGTTGCGTGTGCCATCCGGCATGATCGGCACGGTGATCGACGTTCAGGTGTTTACCCGCGAAGGCATCGAGCGCGACAAGCGTGCCCAGTCGATCATCGACGACATGCTGAGAGGCTACAAGCAGGATCTGGCCGACCAAATGCGCATCGTCGAGCGCGATACCTTCGCGCGTATCGAGAAGTTGCTGACCAACAAGGTCGCCAGCAAGGGGCCGAAGAAGCTGGTCAAGGGCACCAAGATCACCAAGGCCTACCTTGAATCCGTTGAGCATTATCACTGGTTCGACATATCCCTGGCCGATGAAGATGCTCAGCAGCAACTCGAAAATCTGCGCGACAGTCTGGAGCAGACTCGCAAGGACTTCGATGTCGCCTTCGAGGCCAAGAAGAAAAAGCTGACCCAGGGCGACGAACTGCCACCCGGGGTGCAGAAAATGGTCAAGGTCTACCTCGCCGTCAAGCGTCGCCTGCAACCCGGCGACAAGATGGCCGGTCGGCACGGTAACAAGGGTGTCGTCTCCAAAATTGTTCCGATCGAGGACATGCCGCATATGGCGGACGGTACGCCGATGGACATCGTGCTGAACCCCTTGGGCGTTCCCTCGCGGATGAACATCGGGCAGATTCTGGAAACGCACCTTGGCTGGGCGGCCAAGGGTCTCGGTCACAAGATCGGCGAGATGCTGAGGAAGCAAGCGGCTGCGGCGGAGATTCGCAAGCTGTTGAACAAAATTTACAACGCATCGGGCCGTAGCGAAGACATTGATAGCCTGAACGAAAAGGAAGTGGTTGAACTGGCCGGGAATCTGCAAGGCGGCGTGCCATTTGCCACACCGGTGTTCGATGGCGCCAACGAGGCTGAAATCAAGGCCATGCTGGAACTGGCTGGTCTGCCGAGCAACGGACAGGTAGACCTGTATGACGGGCGCACCGGTGATTCTTTCGAGCGCCAGGTAACCGTCGGCTATATGCATGTGCTGAAACTGCATCACCTGGTGGACGACAAAATGCATGCCCGTTCCACCGGTCCTTACAGTCTCGTTACCCAGCAACCCTTGGGCGGCAAGGCGCAGTTCGGCGGACAGCGCTTCGGCGAAATGGAAGTATGGGCGCTGGAGGCCTACGGCGCCGCGTATGTATTGCAGGAAATGCTTACCGTCAAGTCCGACGACGTTAACGGTCGCACCAAGGTGTACGAAAACATCGTCAAGGGCGAGCACAAGATCGATGCCGGCATGCCGGAGTCTTTCAACGTGCTGGTCAAGGAAATTCGCTCGCTGGCGATCGACATCGATCTCGAGCGCTACTGACCCGATAGCTGCCCATTGGAGAAAAATATATGAAGAGCCTGTTTGCAGACCTTTTCAAGCAGAACCTGGCGGCCGAAGAGGAATTCGACGCAATTACCATCGGCCTTGCTTCGCCCGACAAAATCCGCTCATGGTCCTACGGTGAGGTGAAGAAGCCGGAGACTATTAACTACCGTACCTTCAAACCGGAACGCGATGGTCTTTTCTGCGCCAAGATATTTGGCCCGGTCAAGGATTACGAGTGCCTCTGCGGCAAATACAAGCGCTTGAAGCACCGTGGCGTGATCTGCGAGAAGTGCGGTGTCGAAGTCACCCAGTCGAAAGTGCGCCGAGAACGCATGGGGCACATCGAACTGGCTTCGCCGACCGCTCACATATGGTTTCTGAAGAGCCTGCCGAGCCGTCTGGGCATGGTGCTCGACATGACGCTGCGCGACATTGAGCGGGTACTGTACTTTGAAGCCTTTGTGGTTGTTGATCCGGGCATGACTCCGCTCAACCGCGCGCAATTGCTGACGGAAGACGATTACCTTGCCAAGGTCGAAGAGTACGGCGACGATTTCACGGCCGTGATGGGTGCCGAGGGAGTGAGGGAATTGCTACGCACCATTGATCTCAACCGTCAGGTCGAGATTTTGCGTCAGGAACTCGAGACCACGGGATCCGAGGCGAAAAGCAAGAAAATTTCCAAGCGCCTCAAGGTTCTGGAAGGTTTCCAGCACTCAGGCATCAAGCCGGAGTGGATGATTCTTCAGGTGCTGCCGGTCCTGCCGCCGGATTTGCGCCCGCTGGTTCCTCTGGATGGCGGGCGTTTCGCCACGTCAGACCTGAACGATCTATATCGCCGCGTCATCAATCGAAACAACCGTCTCAAGCGTCTGCTTGAACTCAAGGCGCCGGACATCATTGTCCGTAATGAGAAGCGCATGCTGCAGGAGGCCGTCGACTCGCTGCTCGACAACGGTCGTCGCGGCAAGGCGATGACCGGCGCCAACAAGCGTCCGTTGAAGTCGCTGGCCGACATGATCAAGGGCAAGGGCGGTCGCTTCCGTCAGAATCTGCTGGGCAAGCGCGTCGACTACTCGGGCCGCTCGGTCATCGTCGTCGGCCCGCAACTCAAGCTGCACCAGTGCGGCCTGCCGAAGAAGATGGCGCTGGAACTGTTCAAGCCATTCATTTTCGAGCGTTTGGAAAAGATGGGTATTGCCAGCACCATCAAGGCCGCGAAGAAGGAGGTTGAAGCCGAAACGCCCGTGGTTTGGGACATTCTCGAAGAGGTTATTCGCGAACATCCGGTAATGTTGAATCGCGCTCCGACGCTGCACCGGCTCGGCATTCAGGCGTTTGAACCGACCCTGATCGAAGGCAAGGCGATTCAATTGCATCCGCTGGTGTGCGTCGCATTCAACGCCGACTTCGACGGCGACCAAATGGCCGTGCACATCCCGCTTTCTCTCGAAGCGCAGATGGAAGCCCGTACCCTGATGCTGGCCTCCAACAACGTATTGTCGCCAGCCAACGGTCAGCCAATCATTGTCCCTTCGCAGGACGTGGTGCTCGGTCTTTACTATGCCACCCGCGAGAATGTTTCCGCCCGCGGCAACGGCATGATGTTTGGCGATATCGCCGAAATAACCCGCGCCATCGATTCGCGTCAGATGGACCTGCACGCGCGGATTACGGTGCGCATCCGCGAGTTTGAACTGGACGCCGACAAACAGTGGCAGGAAAAGATCACTCGTTATTCAACGACTGCCGGTCGTGCCCTGCTTTCGGAAATTCTGCCGCGTGGCCTGCCGTTCAAGGTACTCGACAAGCCACTTAAAAAGAAGGAAATTTCCAGACTGATCGACGAGAGCTTCCGTCGTTGTGGACTCAAGGAGACCGTGGTTTTTGCCGACAAGTTGATGCAAGCCGGTTTCCGCCTGGCAACCCGGGCGGGCATTTCGATTTGCGTCGATGACATGCTGGTGCCGACCCAGAAACATAGCCTTATCGCGGCGGCGGAAACCGAAGTTCAGGAAATCGAAAAGCAATACACATCCGGACTTGTCACTGTTGGCGAGCGCTACAACAAGGTGGTCGATATCTGGGGCCGTGCCGGCGATCAGGTGGCCAAGGCCATGATGGATCAGCTTGCGCATCAGACGGTTATCGGTGCGGATGGCAAGCAGGTGAGCCAGGAGTCTTTTAACTCCATTTACATGATGGCCGATTCCGGGGCTCGCGGTTCTGCGGCACAGATTCGCCAGTTGGCGGGTATGCGCGGTCTGATGGCGAAGCCGGATGGTTCGATCATCGAGACTCCGATTACCTCGAACTTCCGCGAGGGCCTCAATGTTCTGCAGTACTTCATTTCGACCCATGGCGCGCGCAAGGGCTTGGCCGACACCGCGTTGAAGACCGCCAACTCCGGTTATCTGACCCGCCGTCTGGTAGACGTCACCCAGGATCTGGTGGTGATCGAGGACGACTGCGGCACCCAGAGCGGGTTTGCCATGAAGGCGCTGGTGGAAGGTGGTGAAGTCATCGAACCGTTGCGTGAGCGCATTCTCGGTCGCGTCGCCACAAATGACGTAATCCATCCGGAAACGCAGGAGGTGTTGTTTGCGGCGGGTTATCTGCTGGATGAAGATGCGGTTGATGCCATCGAAGCGCTGGACATCGATGAAGTTCGCGTGCGCAGTCCGCTGTCCTGCGAAACCCGCTACGGTCTGTGCGCCAAATGTTACGGTCGCGATTTGGGGCGCGGTTCATTGGTCAATGCCGGTGAGGCGGTCGGCGTCATCGCCGCCCAGTCAATCGGTGAGCCGGGTACGCAATTGACAATGCGCACCTTCCACGTCGGTGGCGCGGCATCGCGTTCGGCGGCGCAAAGCAGTATCGAGGCGAAGAGTTCGGGTGTGATCCGCTTTACCGCGACCATGCGTTACGTCACGAATCCCAAGGATGAGAAGATCGTCATTTCTCGCTCCGGGGAATTGATGATTACCGACGACAATGGTCGTGAGCGTGAGCGGCACAAGGTGCCCTACGGCGCAACTTTGCGGGCCGACGACGGCAAGGCGGTCAAGGCCGGAGCCCAGTTGGCCACATGGGATCCGCACACCCGTCCGATCGTTACCGAGTATGCCGGTACGGTCAAGTTCGAGAATGTCGAGAAGAACGCGACGGTCGCCGAGCAGATGGATGAGGTCACCGGTCTTTCCACGCTCGTCGTCATCGATCCCAAGCGTGGCGCCAAGGCATCCAAGGGCGTTCGTCCGCAGGTCAAGCTGATCGACGAGTCGGGTCAGGAAGTCAAGATCCACGGCACCGACCACATCGTGACCATTACCTTCCAGGTCGGCTCTTTGATTACCGTGAAGGATGGCCAGCCCGTTGCGGTGGGCGATATTCTGGCCCGGATCCCACAAGAGTCGTCCAAGACCCGTGACATTACCGGCGGTTTGCCGCGTGTTGCCGAGCTCTTTGAAGCGCGTATCCCGAAGGATGCCGGCGTGTTGGCCGAAGTCACTGGTACCGTGTCTTTCGGCAAGGATACCAAGGGCAAGCAGCGCCTGGTGATTACCGAGCCGGATGGCACGGCGCATGAGTACCTGATCACCAAGGACAAGCACGTCATGGCCCACGACGGTCAGGTCGTCAACAAGGGCGAAGTGATTGTGGACGGCCCGGCCGATCCCCACGACATTCTGCGCTTGAAGGGGGTCGAAGAACTGGCCCGCTACATCATTGATGAAGTTCAGGACGTGTATCGCTTGCAGGGCGTGAAGATCAACGACAAGCATATCGAGGTGATCGTGCGCCAGATGCTGCGCCGGGTGGTTATTACGCATCCGGGTGATTCGACCTATATCAAGGAAGAGCAAGTCGAACGCGCCGCAGTGCTGGACGAGAATGACAAGTTGATTGCAGCCGGCAAAACGCCATCGATGTACGAATTCATGCTGCATGGCATTACCAAAGCCAGCTTGTCGACCGACTCCTTTATTTCGGCGGCGTCATTCCAGGAAACCACGCGAGTCTTGACCGAAGCTGCAATCATGGGCAAACGCGACGAGCTGCGTGGCCTCAAGGAGAACGTTATCGTCGGCCGCCTGATTCCGGCGGGTACCGGTATGGCTTACCACCGCACGCGTCGCAAGCAGTCCCGCAGTGGAGCCGAGGCGCAGAACCTGTTCGATCTGCCGGCTTCCGCGGAAGATACTCCAGTGGCTGCGGAAGACGCGCAAGCAGGTTGACGCTCGACGGAGACCATCCTATAATCCGGCCTCTTTGCCTTTGGCAGGGGCCGATTTTCGTAAATTTGCAGTGCATTCAGCACAGCATTCAGGACATATTACATGCCTACCATTAACCAACTCGTGCGCAAAGGCCGTCAGGCGCCACAGTCGAAAAGCAAGGTGCCTGCACTTGGCAACAGCCCGGCTCGTCGCGGTGTCTGCACTCGTGTTTACACCACCACGCCAAAGAAGCCTAACTCCGCATTGCGGAAGGTCGCCAAGGTGCGGCTGACCAACGGCTTCGAGGTGATTTCCTACATTGGCGGCGAAGGCCACAATTTGCAGGAGCACTCGGTGGTGCTCATTCGCGGCGGTCGTGTCAAGGACCTGCCGGGTGTGCGTTACCACATTGTGCGCGGCAGTCTTGATACCCAGGGTGTCAAGGACCGCAAGCAGAGCCGTTCCAAGTACGGCGCCAAGCGGCCCAAGGCTGCCTGATCCGGCGCTTAAGGAGATACCATGCCCCGTCGTCGTGAAGTTCCCAAGCGTGACATTCTGCCCGATCCGAAATTCGGCAGCGTCGATCTTTCCAAATTCGTCAATGTGCTGATGGACAGCGGCAAGAAGTCTGTTGCCGAGCGCATCATTTATGGGGCGTTTGCCCAAATTCAGACCAAGAGCGGAAAGGATCCGCTGGAAGTCTTCACGCTGGCGGTGAATAACGTCAAGCCTCTGGTTGAGGTCAAGAGTCGTCGCGTTGGTGGCGCCAACTATCAGGTGCCGGTTGAGGTGCGACCTTCCCGTCGCATGGCTTTGTCAATGCGTTGGTTGCGCGAAGCGGCGAGAAAGCGCAGCGAGAAGTCGATGGGCCAGCGTCTTGCCGCCGAATTGCTGGAGGCGTCCGAGGGGCGCGGTGCGGCGATGAAAAAGCGTGAAGAAGTTCACCGCATGGCCGAAGCCAACAAGGCGTTTTCGCATTTCCGTTTCTAGGCAGTATTCCGCTTCGCCGGATGTCCGGCGAGACTTTCGTTTTTGTCCACCGCCCTGTCGCTTCGTGAATCGAGGCTTCATGGCGGTTTGGTTTAGATAAGGCAGGTAAATCAAGTGGCCCGCAAGACTCCCATCGAGCGCTATCGCAATATTGGCATATCGGCGCATATCGACGCCGGCAAGACCACCACCACCGAGCGGATTCTGTTCTACACGGGGGTCAACCACAAGATTGGTGAAGTCCATGACGGCGCGGCTACCATGGACTGGATGGAACAGGAGCAGGAGCGCGGCATCACCATTACCTCGGCGGCGACCACCTGTTTCTGGAAAGGAATGGGGCAGAACTTTCCGGAGCACCGGGTCAATATCATCGATACGCCGGGACACGTCGATTTCACCATCGAAGTCGAGCGTTCCATGCGGGTACTGGACGGCGCCTGCATGGTCTATTGTGCTGTCGGTGGTGTTCAGCCGCAGTCCGAAACCGTCTGGCGTCAAGCCAACCGCTACGGCGTGCCGCGCCTGGCTTTCGTGAACAAGATGGACCGTCAGGGCGCTGATTTCTTCAAGGTGCATGACCAGATGCGCTCGCGCCTCAAGGCCAATCCCATTCCGCTGCAGATACCGATTGGCGCCGAGGAGAAGTTTGAAGGTGTGGTCGATTTGGTCAAGATGAAAGCCATTGTATGGGATGAGGCGAGTCAGGGCGTCAAGTTCGCGTACAGCGAGATTCCCTCGGAACTGAAAGCCACGGCTGACGAATGGCACGAAAAGATGGTCGAGGCCGCTGCCGAGGCGTCCGAGGAGTTGATGAACAAGTATCTCGATAGCGGCAAACTGACCGAGGAAGAAATCAAGGCGGGTTTGCGTGCCCGCACGCTGGCCGCCGAAATTGTGCCCATGCTGTGTGGCTCTGCGTTCAAGAACAAGGGCGTGCAGGCGATGCTGGACGCTGTCATTGAATACTTGCCAGCCCCGACGGATGTTCCGCCAGTCGAAGGTATTCTTGAGAACGAGCAGCAAGCTGAGCGCAAACCGAATGACACCGATCCGTTTGCAGCCTTGGCCTTCAAGATCATGACGGACCCCTACGTCGGCCAGTTGACCTTTTTCCGGGTTTATTCCGGCACGTGCAAGACGGGCGACACCATCTACAACCCGATCAAGGGTCGCAAGGAGCGCCTGGGCCGAATCCTGCAGATGCACGCCAATCAGCGTGAAGAAATCAAGGAAGTATTTGCGGGCGATATCGCCGCCGCCGTTGGTTTGAAAGAGGCCACCACGGGCGAGACTCTGTGCGATCCGGCGCATGTCATCACGCTTGAGCGCATGGTATTTCCCGAGCCGGTGATCCATGTTGCCGTCGAACCCAAGACCAAGGTCGACCAGGAGAAGATGGGCATCGCCCTCAATCGTCTGGCGCAGGAGGATCCTTCTTTCCGCGTAAGGACCGACGAAGAATCCGGTCAGACCATTATTTCCGGTATGGGCGAACTCCACCTGGAAATTCTTGTTGACCGCATGCGCCGCGAATTCGGCGTCGAAGCCAACGTCGGCGCGCCGCAAGTGGCCTATCGCGAAGCCGTGCGCAAGTCAGTCGAGCAGGAAGGCAAGTTCGTCAAACAGTCGGGCGGTCGTGGTCAGTACGGCCACGTCTGGATCAAACTGGAGCCGAATGAGTCGGGCAAGGGCTTTGAGTTCATTGACATGATCAAGGGCGGCTCGGTGCCGCGCGAATTCATCCCGGCGGTGGAAAAGGGTCTCAGGGAAACTTTGCCGAACGGCGTGCTGGCCGGCTTCCCCGTGGTGGATGTGAAGGTGACGTTGTTTGACGGTTCCTACCATGATGTGGACTCCAACGAAAACGCCTTCAAGATGGCTGCATCCATGGCTTTCAAGGACGCCATGCGCAAGGCCAGTCCGGTATTGCTGGAGCCGATGATGGCGGTCGAGGTTGAGACGCCGGAAGACTACATGGGCAACGTCATGGGCGACTTGTCCGGTCGTCGCGGTATCGTTCACGGCATGGAAGACCAGGTCGGCGGCATCAAACTGATCAAGGCCGAAGTGCCGCTGGCGGAGATGTTCGGCTACTCCACACAGCTGCGCTCGTTGTCCCAGGGCCGCGCTACGTACTCGATGGAATTCAAGCACTACACCGAGGCGCCGAAGAACGTCGCCGAAGCAGTCATAAACAAGAAGTGATCGACCAACCATCGTTCTTTAAGGAAAGCAGACATGGCGAAAGCGAAATTTGAGCGGACGAAGCCGCACGTAAACGTGGGGACGATTGGTCACGTTGACCATGGCAAGACGACCTTGACGGCGGCGATGACGTCGGTGCTGTCGGCGAAGTTTGGAG
>Ga0209211_10010321_pt1 | contig 12203 bp, 7 predicted proteins | sample RifGroA2_FD_183992 | JGI IMG/M metagenome (GOLD analysis project Ga0209211, IMG submission 183992) | Groundwater microbial communities from Rifle, Colorado, USA - Groundwater A2 (SPAdes) (version 2) | ecosystem: Environmental > Aquatic > Deep subsurface > Groundwater | place: Rifle, Colorado... | reverse complement strand
GATGAGGTGCTTGCGGACCTCGAGAAGATGAAGATGCCAGAAGGAGCTGAATTTGTTCAGATTCATCCGGTCTCTGGGCAAACCGCAAAATCCAAGACCCCCTCCACAGGAACATCAGCTGAGCGTCGTCAGATTACGGCTCTTTCTTACGAGATCGAGGCCCAGGAAGTATCGGTTGAGCAAATCGACCCGGAGGAATTACTGCATGTCCTTCCGGCCTACCGCGATCATTGCAATCAGGCTCTTTCTCGTTTCGAAGGGCGGGTCGTCGAGACAATGGGGAATCGAGTTCTTGTTTTTTTTGGTTATCCGGCTGCCCATGAGGACGATGCCCAACGAGGTGTCCGTGCTGGGTTGTCTATTCTGAAAGGTGTGCAAGATCTCAACTCACGTTTGAATTTGGATAAGAAAATCGAAGTCTCGGTGCGTGTCGGCATTCATACCGGTCTCGTAGTCACAGAAGATGATGAGAAACAAACATTCGTCGGAGAGGCACCCAACGTCGCCAATCGCATTACTGACATGGCAAGATCGAATAGTGTTGTCATAACGGCGAGCACAAACAAGCTGGTCAAAGGATTTTTTCATTACAAGGATCTAGGTACAAAGACCATAAAAGGATTTTCAGCTCCATTGGCGTTGTATCAAATCCTCGACGAGAGTGCTTCTCGCACGCGGTTAGAGGTTGGGGCTCTCGCAGGGTTGACGCCATTGGCTGGCCGAGATCAGGAATTTGGCCTGATCCACAATCGTTGGGAACAAGTTCAGGAGAAAATTGGCGGGATTGTCCATCTAACGGGTGATCCCGGGATTGGCAAATCCCGGCTTCTGAATGCATTGAAGGAGCAGGTAACCAAAGAACCAAAGGCATGGTTGATGGACTTACGCTGCTCCCAGTATTACAGCAATAGTGCGTTGTTCCCTGTGATCGAATTCTTTCAGGAATTTCTTTTGTTCAAGAAAGAGGACCTCGCATCGGTTAAGTTGAACAAATTGGAGGATTTTCTTACCCAGTTCGGGATTTCCCTCGCGGAAAGCGCTCCGCTTTTGGCAACACTCCTCTCGATTCCTACAAATGGTCAATATCCCCCCCTGCAGATGACGCCGGAGCGACAAAAGCAAAAGACCATAGAAACAATAGTCACTATCCTCTTGACGGTTGCTTCAAGCAAAACAGTTTTGGTATCGGCGGAAGATCTGCACTGGGCCGATCCGTCCACACTCTATCTTCTCACGCATTTGATGCAAAGCGTTTCTGGGAGTCATCTTCTCGTTCTCACGACATCGAGGCCTGAGTTTACCTTGCCCTCTACGATCCGGGCCGAGATTACCAGTATTCGGTTGACGAAATTGTCCAGGAAGGCCGTACATGAAATCGTTAGCCACGTTTCGGGGGGAAAGTTGTTGCCCGCAGAAATCATGGATCAGCTCGCCATGAAATCGGACGGTGTCCCATTATTCGTGGAAGAAATGACAAAAATGATCTTAGAAAGCGGCCAGTTACAAGACCGCGGAGATCGTTACGAGATAGTCGGTTCTCTCTCCGTTGCGATTCCGTCGACTCTGAAAGATTCGCTTATGGCAAGGCTTGATCACCTGGCTTCGGTGAAGCCCCTCGCGCAACTCGGGGCAACGATCGGCCGCGAATTTAGTTTTGAACTTATGCGTGAAGTCATGGGTATCGATGAAGACGCCATGGAAAAAGGGCTGACTCAGCTTGTTGAGGCTGAATTGATCCAGCAGCGCGGAATTCCTCCGGAAGCCAGCTATGTGTTTAAACACGCTCTCATACAAGATGCAGCCTATGAGTCGCTTCTCAAAAGCTCCAGGCAATTGATTCATCACAAGATTGCTCAGACGTTGGAATCAAAGTTCCCTCAGGCCGTCGAGACACAACCGGAGATCCTTGCTCATCATTATGCTTCGGCGAATCTTATTCCTCAATCGATTCCCTATTGGCATAGAGCCGGTCATCTGGCGCTGCAACGGTCTGCAAACCTGGAAGCGATCAAGATACTAACTCATGCGTTGGGATTGCTCGAAGGTCTTCCGGATTCACTGGAAAGAACTCAACAGGAACTTCTTTTGCAAGTAACCCTGGGACCAGCATTGATTGCGACGAAAGGGTTTGGGGCTGCTGATGTAGGGGAAGTGTATCATCGAGCGGATGCTCTCTGCCAACAGTTGGGCGACACACCGCTTTTGTTTCCCGCCTTATGGGGTCAGTGGGTTTATAACTTAGTTCGCGCAAATTTATCTACAGCACAAAGATTCGCGGAACAGTTGCTTCAATTGGGGGAAAGCAAGAACGATCCCGCAATCCTCGTCGAAGGCCATTGGACGCTCGGAAATGCATTGTTCTGGCTTGGCGAATTCGAGAGCGCTGAACAACATCTCAAGAAAGCGTTAGAGCATTATGATCCGACAAAGCATCATGTTCACGCGTTTATTTTCGGTCAAGACCCATCCGTTGCTGCCCATTGTTACTTGAGTTACGTCTCCTGGTACAGAGGGTATCCAGACCAAGCCCTTCAAGAAACCGTAGAGGTCTTAGATCTCGCACAATCGCTGAAGCATCCCTTTAGCATCGGGTGGGGACTTGCTTTTGGGATGATGGTGGCCGGATTCCGCAATGATCATGATCTGACGGTTGAACGTACAGCCCGCACGATTCAATACTGCACAGAGCAGGCCTATCCTTTCTGGCTTTTTGCCGCGATGATCTACCAGGGTTGGGCGCTTTTTCAAAAAGGAAAGCCGAAGGATGGTATTGAGCTCATGCGCAACGGACTCCAGGGCTTCCAGGCGATTGGGTCAGAAGTTGTCGAACCACTCTTCCAAGGCCTCTTGGCGGAAGCGTTGGGAAAAAACGGACAAGCTGAAGAAGCCATGGAGATTGTTGATAAGGCGCTCACCAAGGCGCGACGAAATCAGGAAAAGGCCTCCGAGATCGATCTCCATAGAGTCAAGGGGGAATTGCTCCTGATGGCGGGAACAGGAAATCATGCCGAGGCTGAAGCCTCGTTCTTAAATGGGATCGAGCTCAGCAAAGAGACTGGAGCAAAAATGCGGGAACTCCAGGTCACGATTTCATTAAGCCGGTTGTGGAGCTCACAGGGAAAAAAAGAGCAAGCAAAAACGAAGCTGCGCGAAATCTACGGATGGTTTACAGAAGGGTTCGACAGCGAAGCCCTTCAGAATGCACAGAATCTTCTGAAAGAACTTGAATGAGAATTCTTGTGGAGGTAAGTAATATTGTTCGATTCCTCATCAGGGTGTTCCGGCCCTCACAAACAAATGAGAAAGACAAAGCCATGACTCAAGCCCCATATGTTGACAGAGGCGGCGAACAGGTTTTCCAGCAGCCGTTCGTCGCAAAGAATGTGTTGTTCAACGGCTTCTTGTTGGAGGCCAATCTTGTACAATTGAAGATCCTTTGCGATAAGTATCTGAATACTCCGAGTGGTGGCAAGACCGCATTTGAACCCGCCTGGCCGTTCGTTCTCCTTGCCTTTTGTGACCTGAAGTCACTTGTAAGCACCACACCGCCGTACAACAACTGGGGCTGGTTTTCTGAAAAAGAGGCTGCCATTTGGCTCCTTATGGTTGACAAGAATCGTGAACGCATGTTTTGGTTTCATCCCTATATTTTCGTGGACAATGCGTATGCTCTTACTATGGGGCGTGAACTCTACGGTTTTCCCAAAGGCCTGGGATACTTCGAGCTTCCCTCTGATCCAGAGAACTCTGATTACTTCTCTATGGACACTTTGGTTCTTAAGGAATTCAGCACCCAGACGCAGGGGACGAAGGAGAAGTTCATGGAGGCACGACGAGTGGCAAAATCCGGTAAGCCCCCAAGTCCTTGGGGGAGCGCGCTGGAGATGATGAAAGATCTCATACAAACTGTCGAGCATCAAAGTAACATTTTCAAAAACCTGCGTCTAGCGTTTGACACCGCTGATGATCTGCTCCATGGGAGAGCTCCCATGGTATTCCTCAAACAGTTCAGGGATGTGACAAATCCGGCCCAGGCTTGTTATCAATCGATTGTTGAAGCTCCGTCGAAGATGCTGGGATTTAGCAAAGGGAGCCTCCTCCATGACGAGTATGAAATCACTTTGCATGAGTATGCGAGCCATCCGATCAACTCAGAGTTGGGACTCAAAGCAGGACCGCTGAAGTCTCTTTTGAGCTTTCAGGTCGAGTTCGACTTTGAAATCGGAAACGGCACAGAGATTTGGAGAGCTTCCTGATCAATTTATGAAGGAGACCATTCGATGACAAAGACTAACGGCAAAGAAAAAATAACGATCCTGGGGGGAGGCTTAGGATCTCTGTCGACGGCGTATATGCTAACAAATGCGCCAGATTGGAAAGAACGGTTTGAGACAATAACCGTTTACCAAGCGGGCTGGCGATTGGGCGGCAAGGGAGCAAGCGGCAGAGGTGTCAATGGCAGAATTGAAGAACACGGTTTGCACATATGGTTGGGGTTATACGAAAACGCTTTCAAAGTTATTCAGGACGTGTATAAAGAACTGGGTCGACCGACCGGAACACCGCTTGCGACATGGGAAGATGCGTTCAAGAAACATAATTTTGTTGTTCTGGAGGAGCATATTGACAACAAAGATGCTAAAGATACATGGAGGAATTGGGAGTTCGATTTTCCTGAGAACGACGACATCCCGGGGCAAGGGGGCGAGCTGCCTGATATTTGGGCTTACATAAAGATGACCCTTGATTGGATGCACGAAATGTTTATGGATTCACCGCATACCACGGGGAGTTCATCTCGCATATCGGACAAAACGGCCAAGAAGAATCCGAAACACCGCAGTACGTTGTTCATGAAAATCAAAGAATTCTTTAGAAGGCTATTTCTGGACGGTAGAATCATATTCGAGGTATTCGAGCTCTCTCTTGGGGCATTACTCTTAAAAGAGGCAATAGCTTTCAGTAGGAAACTGGAGGACGACCCGAAACTTCATGAGAAAGGGCATCACGACTCGTTACTCAAATTGCTGGAAGAATTTATTAACTGGGTCGAGAAGGAGACCATCGCAGAGGCAGACCATGATGACGAAGCAAGAAGACTCTTTATCATGATGGATCTGGGCTTTGCCGGTATTCGCGGTTTGATTAGCGACGGCATTCTGACTCACAAAGAAGGTCTCGATGCTATCGACGACACAGAATTCCGTGATTGGCTCAAAAAACACGGGGCCTCCGAAATATCGTATAAATCAGGGATTGTGAAGGGACTGTACGACCTGGTCTTTGCCTACAGGAATGGTGAACCTGATAAGCCCGTTCTTTCGGCCGGCATTGCCCTTCGTTGCATCTTCCGCATTTGCTTCACCTACAAGGGGGCCATCTTTTGGAAGATGCAAGCAGGAATGGGAGACACGATTTTTACGCCGATGCATGATGTTCTCAAACGCCGCGGGGTTGAATTCAAGTTCTTTCACAAAGTAAAAGGTCTCAGTGTATCAGAAGACAAGAAGTCTGTCTCAAAGATCCACCTCGGTCGTCAAGCAACACTCAAGGGCGGGAAGTATAGCCCTTTCATTTCGGTTGAGAATCTTGATTGCTGGCCCAGTGAACCTCTCTATGACCAGCTTAAGGAAGGCGATGAATTGCAACAGGGGAGAGTTAACTTGGAGTCATTCTGGTCCGATTGGAAGGACGTCGAGGAGATCACTCTCGAAAAGAATAAGGATTTTGACAGAATCGTCTTCGGTATCTCATTGGGATCAGTTCCCTTCCTTTGCAAAGATTTGGTTTTGGCAAATAGTCGCTGGAAAGACATGGTTGATAAAGTCGAAACAGTCCGAACGATGGCATTGCAGGTTTGGTTCAACGAAGATTTGGAGAGTCTTGGGTGGAAAGATAAAAGTCCCGTTCTCGATGCGTATGCTGATCCGCTTAATACTTGGGCCAACATGAGTCACCTCATTGGCCGGGAAGCGTTCCCGAAAGGAAACCAGCCAAAAACTATTGCCTATTATTGTGGGCCGATGACAGGCCCCACACCACACGAACAACAATCAAACGTGCCGTTGCAGGAAGACAACAGAGTCAAGAAGGACGCGCTGGCCTGGTTCGAACAGAATATCGGTCACCTGATGCCAAGCCTAAGATCCTCGAGTAACGGAATCAATTGGGATTTGCTATGCGCCTCAAATAATAAAAAGGGCTTAGAAAGATTCGAGGAGCAATTCTGGCGTGGAAACATTGACCCTTCAGAACGATATGTCATGTCGGTTCCCGGAAGCACCAAATTCCGAATCAAACCCGGTGAAACAGGCTTTGACAATCTCGTCATCACTGGTGATTGGGTGGATAATGGATTCAACGCAGGTTGTGTCGAAGCCACTGTAATGGCGGGGATGCTCGCCTCGAACGCCATTTGCGGGTATCCGAAGCCGGAGGAGATTGCGGGATATTCTCATCCGTAACTATGGCTTCATTAGTTCCTCTGATGAACATATCTGTCCTGTCAGACGAAGAGCAACCGTTTTCCCCTCAGCGGAAGGGATTCTAGAAGTGATGAATGAAGAAGGGGAATCTTTCGACTTAGATCGATTGACTGTTCTCTTCATCACGGCACACAAATCGCTCCCAATGGAAGAGCTGATCGAAAAAGCCTCTCAAAGGTACAGGCCTTTGCCGGTATTGCCTCACAATCAAACGACGTACACGATTGGTGCACTTCGACGCATAAATGTCGAGGGCCACTTCATTCCCCCAGGTGGGCCGAAAGTATTCCCCCACCTGGTGCAGTGTTGAGCGATAGTATAATGAACAGATGACCGCTTGTCAAGGCGGGCGGATAGCGGTTGCCAAAGGGGACGTGTACGGGTTCGAGGTCATGGTGTTAGTCTTCCTCTTTGACTTGGAGTTTCTTTCTGTATGATTGACCTTTGAGAACGATCTGGTGACTGGTGTGAGCCAGCCGATCGAGAATGGCGTTGGCCATGACGGGATCGGGGAAGAGAGCTGGCCAGTCGGTCATGGCTCGGTTGGAAGTGAGGATGATGCTTTTGGAACGGAAGCGTCCGTCGACGATGGCATAGAAGCGCTCAGCGGATTGTTGATCGATGGTCTTGAAGCCGAAGTCATCGATGACAAGCAGATCGACTTTGAGCAAGCGGCTGATGAGGATGTGCAGACGGTTCTGGAGGTCTGCCGTAGCAAGCTCGGCAAAGAGTTGATGGAAGCTGTAGAAAGCAACGGAGAACATCATACGGCAAGCCTGATGAGCGAGCGCTTTTGCCAGATGAGTCTTGCCAGTGCCGGTGGGGCCGAGGAAGAAGACTCCCTCACTGTGTTCGATGAAGCGACAGGAGGCAAGAGCCTTGATGCGTTTTGCGTTGATGGAAGGATTGAAGGAGAAGTCAAAGGTGTCCAGTGTCATCTCTTTGCCCAGGTGTGCACGGTGCAAGAGACGCTCGATGCGGCGAGAAGTCCGCAGATCGAACTCATCGGCAAGAAGCATGGAGAGGAAGTCTTCGTAGGAGAGGTTGTTGGCTTCAGCTTCCATGATGCGTGCCTGGAGATGTTCGCGGAAGCCGGGGAGCTTCAAGATGCGCAGTTGTTGGATGATTTGGTCGTTCATCGTGGTTGTTCCTGTTCTTTGATGAAGTAAGTGATGTCTCTGACAAACTCGCCGGAGGCTTCTGAGCATGGCAGAGAGCGTCGAGTTGATTCTTCGGTTTGAAGCTTCTCCAGGAGATGGCGCAGGTCGCGGGGTGAGAGTTTCAGGCGATGTTCCTGGATAAAGCGAGTTGCACGGGTAATCAGTGGTGGGTCGTAGCCTCCCTCTGCCACAGCGACCAGGCCCTGTGCCCGGCGGAGGTTGAGATAGGCGTGAGCTTGGAGCAAGTCACGGATCAGTTGGTGAAAGTCTTGTCCGAAGCGAAGAGCACGCTCCAGGAGCAGGCGATGGGTGGTGCTGGTGTCCAGGACAGCCCGGACGTTCTCCGGAAAGTCACTGTGGTCGGTATGGCGGTAGGCCTTGGTGATGAGGTGCTGCTTGATGAGGCGGTCGTTGTAGAAGACCCGGAGAAGGTGTTCCGTGGCCCTGACCCAGACTTTCTTGCCGAGATAGGCGTGAGGGATCGAATAGGCTTTGCCCTGGAACTGGATGTAGTGATCGGGATGGACTGTGGCCTGCTTCCAGAGGGCGACTTCAAAGCGCTCTGCCGGTAGGGTTTTGAGGGCTGGGCGCTCACGCTGGCAGAAGACTTGGTAGGGTTGTTCGTGGGTTGTGCCGTGTTTACGTCCTCCGTAGTCGTTGAGGGACCATTGTTTCATCAGCCTGGCGAGTTCACCGAGACCAGCACCGGGATGCAGAACAATCTGCATGCGTAAGGCCTCACGCACAGTCTGTACATCACGTTCGACCTTAGCTTTGTCCTTGGGATGCCTGATGCGGGCTGGATCGACAAAGGTCCCATAATGCTCAGTCATCTCACGGTAGGAGCGATTCAAAGAAGGGTCATAGAGGTCGGGCTTGATGATGCCGCTCTTGAGGTTGTCCAGGATAATGCGCTCGGGGACGCCGCCGAAGAACTCGAACATGCGGACGTGGGAGGAGACAAAGCTCGTCTGGTCCTGTTTGAAGGTTGGTTCGACGTACTTCAGGCGGCTATGCGAGAGCGTGGCGATGAAAACGTAGAGTGTTCGCTCCTTGCCTATCGAGGGATCGAACAGCATGCAGACCTTTGCGTAGTCGATCTGCACTTCGGTTCCGGGAAGAGCTTCGAGGCGACAGGTGCTGTAGTCTGGCGAGAGTGCGGGCTTCTGCGTCCGGACAAACCGCTTAAAGGAAGTGTAGCTGACCTTACCGGTCAGGTTGTGGCGTTCACAGATGACCAGGAAGGCGGTCTTGGCTTTGAGGGCGAGTACTGGGTCATTGACCAGTGCGACGATCTCATCAAGATAAGGCAGTAACAGGCTCTGGGCCTGAGGCGAGCGTCCGAGATTTGGCTCCGCACTCTGCAGCAGACGAACCAGATCTTCCTTTGATGGAAGAGCTTCACCTGGCGAGAGTCCGAGTGAAGCTGCCAGACGTGTGTAACGCCGAACAGTTTTGCGATCATAGCCAAGGCTCCGGGCAATCTCCCGGATGCCTTGCCCACTGTGCCAACGGCGAATGACTTCCCAAATATCCATGGTGCTGATCTCGTGATAGGCCACGTGTTGTCCTCCAGTCTGTTTGTGAGATGGCGACTGTCCCGAAGGGAATCCTTCGGACGAAGACAAGATGGCATTGGTTCTGAGATCTGCAACCAGGCGGGGGAAACCTTTTGGCCCCAGGGTGGGGGAAACATTATGGCCCTGGCGGGGGAATCATTATGGCCCCGGAGGGGGAAACATTATGGCCCTGGCGGGGGAATGGTTTTGGCCCTCGACATAAGAACAAAGATGAGGTGGATTACCAAGATGACCCTTCTTCTATAATCTGAGTCATTGGCAATGATGTCTCTCGGTTGTTAACAAACGCGACCCTCCTTAGTCATAGAAACGAAATGAGGTAACACTTCTTTTTTGGTTTTTTCCAGTTCTTGGAGTGCGGTGCGTTCAAGGGTAGATCGTGAAGAAAGATACGCGGAAAGTAGATAACTGCGAGACTATTGTCAATAGGGGAAAGTGCAATAGGAAGATATTTGTAATAGGAAGATATTCAATAAAGACAGGGGTTTAATAACGAAAACGGTGCCCGAGGTTGAACTTGAAATAGTATTGCTAAGAAGTTGGGGAACTGCACCGGTCTTTACGTAAACGCCTTGCTCATTGATGCCGTTGATGGTGCAATTTGTAACAGTGGCAGTGGAGCCATTCTCAAGGAAAAATGATTTATCGTTTCCGCTGGCCGTTAACCCGGTGAATGTGGGGCCCTGAGAGTTTGCTACTACGCCGTTGGCACAGCCGGTTATGGTATTAGCTCCAATCGTTCCGGTCATCTTATGAGCCAGAATCCCCATGTAACAATCTTGAATGATGTTGCCGGTGATGGTCATCGTGCTTGGCTGGACATTCGCGACCACTATTCCGTATCCGAGCTTCAAAGTACCGGTGAAAGTATTGTTCGTGATGGAGAGTGCACCCATCGCCAGGGGAGGAGAGGAGACATCGTAAAAGATCTCTACTCCGTTTCCTCCATTAGTGCCGCTGAACCCAAAGTTTACAAACGTGCAGTTTTGGATATCAAGGCTTCCCGTTGCCTCACTAAAGAGTTGATACTTTGCATCCTTGAAGTCGGCATACTTGATCGTTCCGCTTCCACCTTCTCGGAATCTCAACATCGCCAGTTTCCAGTAATCCGGCTCTGACGTTGGGGGCGCATAACCCTGTCCGTCGAACACTATATGTTGACTGGTGCTGCCTTGAGCGTTCATCGTTCCTTCAACAATTAAATTAGCTCCCGGATTAAACTTGACCATGGTTCCTGGGCTAACGGTAACCGTAACGCCGGCAAGAATTTCTATATTCCATTTGACAACAAATTGGTCCATCCATAATCTATGCTCGAAAGTCTTGTTAGCAATTATTTTGCCGCCGCACAAATATGATGCGCCAAATCTATCGTCTAATTCAATAGTACGCTGGTACAACCCGTAAGATCCTTCCATCGTTGGTGTACCAGAGCCCGGAATGATATCCTCGGGTCGGTTATGGTGTAATCCTATTGTGTGGCCGATTTCATGAGTTGCAACAGCCCATATGTCATGTGGGTTGCCAAGGCCGACCATGCCAAACAACATCAGCATCAATGATCTCATATGAAGAATTAATGGTAATTACCGTTACAGCAAGATGCCCAAATTCTAACGGTCCATTGTAGTTATATGCAGGATCTCCTTGTTCTGCCCAAAAATGCACATTCTTCCCATCGTTTCCCCAAGTTGCTACTGGAGTAGAACCCAAAGATGTGAAGGATATATTAGCTGTAGATACATTGTCCCACTGATCGTATCCATTCTGAATAGCCGCACGAGTCCGGTCGAACGTCAAACCATCTCCTGCGCCATTTTGATTGAGATACCAAGCAACATTCGTGCTTGGCCAGTGGAATATAGTTCTTTCTCCGATGGGGGCCTGATAGCCCAACCAAGTTGTGCTACCTGGAAATACTCCACCCCAATAAGTATCAGCAATCAAATGTTGAGAGGAAAGACCGAGGAATAATACTATCGTTGAAAACACAAGATTAAAATGGAGAGATGCCTGTCCTTGCGTCGTCATTGGTTTTCTCCGTAGTTATTTTGTCCCGTACAAGGGACATTTATCTGACAAGAACTCTAATTTGGTTTGCCAAAGAAACGAAGGGTATGGATTTGGTACTACTAACTTCAAGGCTTGGTCCACCTTTCTCAAGTGTTAGTGGTAAATCTACTTGATCCCTAATAACCCTCCTCTCATTCGTTTTTGCATCAGTAAAAATATCAAACTTTCCATGAGCGAGACCAAAAAGCTTGAGATATTTTTGCCCTGTGCTTTCTGAGATTCTTTCAGAAATAAATAATAGAGACTCTTCTCCCTCGTTGAATCGAGGCCCACCCAAGACCAAAGTTGTTATCCCGTCGACCGTGCCGCCAGCGAGAGTCAATTTAATACGATCGCCTTTTTGAAGCACCCCCTTGATTTTCTCAGTTATCTCAAGTGTTACGTCTGTATAGATTTGTTTACCGTTCAAACCTCGGTAACTCTGTTTTGACAGCATGCGTCCAATCACTATATGATTACTTCCAACGCATAAGGTCTTTAGGGGTACTTCAACAAATATGGTTGCACTTGATTCTGAGACCCACCAGAAAAGCAACATTAGGGTCATAGCAAATGATTTTTTGATTTTCTTAGTTTCCATATTGCCTCCTCTTTTAGGATAAGATTAGTTTTTTATTTAGCTAGGAGTTTCTCTCTTAACGAATCAAAAGAGCCTTTCTTGTAGTTGCAATGCTTTTGCCTGTTAATTGATAAAAATAAACACCCGAGGGAACTGCTTGTCCGGCTCTATCTTTTCCATCCCAAAAGACTGCATGAGGTCCTGGGTTAAGTACCTGCGATAATAATTCCACAACCATCTTTCCCCTGATATCGTAGATTCTAATACATATGTCATCTGTTGCAAGAAGGTTGAAATGAATGGAGGTTCCCGAATTAAAGGGATTAGGATAATTTTGTTCAACTTC
>Ga0209211_10010316_pt1 | contig 12210 bp, 7 predicted proteins | sample RifGroA2_FD_183992 | JGI IMG/M metagenome (GOLD analysis project Ga0209211, IMG submission 183992) | Groundwater microbial communities from Rifle, Colorado, USA - Groundwater A2 (SPAdes) (version 2) | ecosystem: Environmental > Aquatic > Deep subsurface > Groundwater | place: Rifle, Colorado... | reverse complement strand
GTCTCCCGTAGTTCCCGGCTCTGCTTGGCCAACATGGGCTTCTCTGCCGCCCGTAGAAACATGCAAAGGCGTTGAGGGTTCGAGCCAGTCTAACTGTTGAATGCGTCCTTTATAATTTCTAATCTGCCCAGAAGTTACTCGGCCAGAAGCAATCAGTTGTTCATAGAGTCGAATAGCTTGAATAATATCTTCTTGATTTCTTGTTGATTCGGCCTTACTCCGAGCAGTAATAGCCTCGCTTTTCAGCTGCTCAAACGCTCGAACAGAAATCTTTTTCACCACAAACCCGGTCACACCCTCTCCTTCAGAGCTCGAAAAGAACGATGAAGAGATCAACGTAATTAAAACTAAGAACACGAAACTCACGAGTACGGTTTTCTTATCCCATTTCTGGAATTGCAGTTTGCGGTTCTTGGATTTGTGTTTTGCTGTCATGTTTTTGTGTGTTCTGTTTTTGTTCGTTTTTTAAGATGATTATGTGAATGCTTCTACCACAAGTTGTCCTTCCATACCTGCATGATTTTTACAATAATAGCGGAAAGTTCCTTCTTGATTCGCTGTAAATTCAAAAGGCACGGGATTAGGAGTATCTAAATTAATATCAACAAGCCCATCAATGGTAAACGTGTGAATGGCATTATCTGTTTTTGTAATGGTCCCAATAATACGAGTTCCCGGTCTCACATGAATCAGTTTGGTGCTAAATCCGCCAGCTGAGGAAGCTGTCATATCACCTGAACGAGTTTCAGGTTCTTGCTCAGGAGCCTCTGCCGCACTCCCTGTCAATGCCTGGTCTCTTCGTTCAGACAAGCCATTGTCAGATGGTGGTGGAGGTGGATTGGAAGCTGGCTGTCCATTTCCTGGAACAGTTTCGTCCTGTTCATTCCGAGGAGTAACCGCTGAACCAGGAGCTCCTTCAGCTTCAGGACTTTGTTTATCAAACATCGGATCGTTCTTCACTTTTTCAATAATCTCAGGGCATATACTTTGGTCAAAGGTGGTCAGCCGTGAAAAGAGAATATTATTTCCTTCTGCATCTTTTGCAGTGAGTTGGTCCCATTGCTCGCTGATCGCACTAAAGTCCATAATTAATTGCGGAATTTTACAACTCAAAAAAGTTGCGGTATTAAAAAGAGCAAAACGATTACAGGCCAAACGAAGACCGAAAAATATGAGGGTCAAAGGATTGGAAAGCAATTCAGTAAGTTGTTTACTGAGCTTTTTGACGAGATTGGCAAAAGGAATCACCGCAAAGAGCTCTCCGAATACTGCCTTGCACGTTGCAAAGGATCGTGTTTTATCGCAGTAGAATGTAGGGTATCCTTCTTTTCCACGTTCATAGAGGCAGTCAACATACGTGCATTGAATTTCTCTCCATTTTTGTACATTTTCAATAATGCCTGGGACACAGAGCGTTGCCATACTTAAGATCAAACTCTGGCGAGGATCTTCATTCCAGACATGACTGGGGTAGCCGTTGCGTTGCAGATCTTCATTAATTCCGCCAATCCAGTCTCCGACAATATTATACCACTGCATGCTGGGACCACGATTGACAGATTCTTCGTTACGTTTGATAGGCCTGCAGGTGACCCAGTTGCATCCAAAGTCGCCGACTATCGTTTGAAAAGAATCAGTGTAATCATTAATAGATTGAACAATACCCTTAATTCCTTTTGCCGCGGCAACCCCCACACCCGTTACTTCAAGAATCTCAGCAGCCGTCATAAAGGGTGCAGTGAGCACAGAAGTAAATCCCACAAGCATATTCACAATATCACATACCGTCGTAAACCACTTCACAATATTACTAAGCGTATCTAAAAACGAGAAGGTATCCAAAGAATCGGTTAGATCACGAATTTTCTCCCACGTTGCATCGCTGATTTCAGGAACATTGCCAACTGAAGAGGTGATGTTAAACTTCAAGGCCTGCGATTTGCTCGAAACAAGATGTCGTGTTGCCGATGTTGCACCGCGTGAAAGCACTTGGACTTGACATTCTGCAGAAAACTTTTTTACAGCTTGGTCAAAGGGCCCTTTTTCAAAGACGACCTTGAGGTTTCCACTATATACCCGTGCAGCGGCAAGTGCGCGCAAACCAATTAAACGCGTACGCTCGCTATCCACATAGTTTTCAAAGTCCTCTCCTCCACAGCCGATAAAACGAATGCCAGCTAACTGCACCGGATCATCGGTGGTCAAGGTGAAGGGATACAAAACGCTGTACGAGCTCACTTCAACGGTTTTCGCATCAATGAGTTCAGGAATAGATTTGAGGGGTTGATCGCCGCCAACAACCCGCCAATTCGTTGGAACATCGGTGGTCGTTCCGAGAATAGGAACTGCTTCAGGAACCTGAGCAAGGATCGCATCAACCGTTTCAGAGATGATCTGTATCTCTTGATCAGGAGGAACAAAAAGGAATTTATCAACTCCATCAATATCTTGAACACCTGCTTGATGAAGAGCACCGCCAACCTGTGCAAGATTTTCAGCAAGATCCTTTAATTCTGCAAAGTTAGCTTTTGCAAACTGACCTGCCTGCAAGGAATAGACTGAATCAACAATCCAGTCGCATCTCCAGATTCTGATGGTATTCAAACTGCCTGATTGGTCAGGTTCTATGACAATCGCACACGCTTGGGGTTCTAAGGTTCCAAATTCAGAGCCGACAACAGCAGGTTGGCCTGGCATTGCGAATTTTTCTTCGATCAATGCAGAAACAATGACTGGTTGTCCAGTAACCAGTGCTTGTTGGGGTTGCTGTGCATCAACATCTGTCTGCGGAATCAGAAGCACCGCAACAACGACCGGTCGTTCGGCATCAACCAGAAGTGTAAAGATCTCTCCATTCACCGGAGTTCCTGCAAGATCACTTCCCTGGATGCTAATCCGGAAATCTTGTTCTTGTCCTTCAGGAACCGCAACTTGGAAAGGAGTACTGCAACGATATTCGTTTCCGTTTGCAACCGTACACGTGACTGCACCGGTATGGGGTTGTCCATTGATAACAAATTGGATGCTGTTCTGCGCATTTTCAGGATGTTCAGGATCAAATCCGGCAAGTCCTGCACCGGTTTCTTCAATCACCACAGTTAAGGTTTGTTCTCCATTTGCAAGATAATAGTCTCCAGAACTCCCAAACCGATAGGGTGTTTCGATACCAACCAGTCTCGGAGCATTGACATCCAACTGAAGAGCAAGTTGTTGTTGAAACGATCCGGTATTCCCTGCAACATCTTCCAAGATCATGGCAACCGTTGGTTGCAAGGATTGTCCTGCTTGTAATTGCACATCAGCAGTACATTCGAATCGTCGTTGTGCATAATCACGATTAGCAGGGTCAACTTCACCGAGTTGTTCTACGCATTGCGGACCACGCAGTTCCAGATTTTGTTGTCCTCCGATCGTACGCAAATCAAGCACCGCACGTTTCAAGGGATGGAAGGCAGTTACTGCAACAAAGGAAATCTTGACAGAAAATCCTCCTTGCCGTACAAAACTGATCGGCTGTCCTGCAGGATTCAACAGTTGAAAGCCTTCAACTTGAGGAGGAAGATCGCTCTTGCTGAGTTCAACACAGGTATCTTCATCTTCAATATTGTTGAATTTGTCAGAAGCAAAGAGGCAGAAGCGGTTCATGCCGGTGTCAATATCAGCAGACTGCAAAGCAGTGGTATGTGAGAATCTGCAGTTCTGTTCCTGCAATTCTTGAGCAGTAATGGTTTTGAACAGCAACCCATTTTTGTGGATGTCCACTTGTTTGGTGCCTGCACATACTTCATTATCCTCGCCAAAGAGGCTGTCATAGCCGGAGAATTGAAGCGTAACTTGTTCGCTTTCTTTAATTGCAGTTTTACTGAGGATATGTTGGGTAAATGTCGGACCCGATGCATCAACACGCACAACAAGATCCTTTCTTGTTCCTGGATGCTGTGCAGGAGCTTCTTCGCATGTCCGTGGAAAAATACCGTTCTCACGCGCATTCACGCAGTAGCTGATAGATTCGTCATCAACCTCAAATTCTTCATTTTGATAGATACATTCATATTTTCCCTGTGCAAATCTGCACCGATCAAATTTCTCGCGCACATCCGTTCCGGTCTGCATGATTTCCACATCGGTTGCACGCAAACCCGCTCCGCCGAGACCTGAGGAAATGACTACTTTTGCTTTTGTTACATCGCTTGCTTTTCTAAAGTTTGGAATTTCATCATTTCCCGATACTGTAATAGTTTCAATGCGCGTCTCAGCAAACGCCATGCTTGAAACGACCGGGAGCATGATAACTAAACAACAGAGGTACAACGCAATGATCTGCCAGCGATGATATCGTTTGAGTTTATGCGTCATGTTTTTCATCATTTTCCTGATTTTTTTGATTCTGATGATTCTGATTCTTTAAATGAATTGCCGTATCAACTTCGGCTTGAGTTTCTCCGCATGTTGAGGCACTAATCTTTTTTGAATATGATCAATAATACCCATATCCTTCAGCATTCTGCGCTGTTCAGGAACTCCAGGGAAATCCGCTGCAATGGTTCTGAACATAATCGTTCCGTCTTCATAAATTTCATCACCGAAGGTATGCTGAATAACAATGCTGGATTCTGCGACCGTATCCAGTTCCTTGCCTTCAAGATCTGACCAACGTTCACAATCGCCCCCGATCAGGAAGGTATCATCCACGGATTTACAGATACATTCAGGGCATGTGGGAATCGTGTACGGGGCATTATACATAAGTGTCATCGTTAATTTGTAGGTTCCTGGAACCAGCCTCATGTTGGCTTTTCCATCACCTTGGATAATGGCAAGGGTTTGATAGTCAGGATCAAGTGGGCTGTCTTTCATACGCTCAGCATTGATGATCAAACGTTCTTGGGGTCGCAGTTCATGGAGGGATGCACGATTAAAAATCCACTGCTGTTCAGCAGGAAGAACCGGATTGCGGATGTAGTTGATGTCAAAGACTTCATCAAGATCTTCATCTTTATCGTAGTCATCAATATCAAGGGGGATATTCGAACGTTTTTTCAACAGATATTTCTTTGCGCTTACAACCGTATCGACAAATTTGGGCACGATAATCTTGGTGGAATCAGGTTCATGCAGTTTCGTTGTAAAGGGAACTTTGGTCGTCAAGTAATCAGGGTGATTGACTTCAATGCCTCCGATGCCGATCGGAAGTTTTCCTGCAAAGATGCTCTTTCGGTTTTCGATCTTCGTGTTTGCAATCGGGCACTTGGTGCTTGAGATAAAAGAGATTGCTGCGTTGTCAACGGGCCTTCCGTCGCTTCCGACAACTTCAATGGTAATATCTCCCGAATTGCGCTGGTCCATATCACACAGATGGACTTCTCCGGTGTCAGAAGGAGGAAGCCGTATCCTGGATCGCGCTTCTTCTTGACCTTCTTGAATGATTTCGTTATTTCTCATGTTTCCTTCCATACCAAAAAAAAGCGTAAACCCTTCGCCACGGAATGCAGTAGGATCTGTCACTTCAACAAGAACAGGAAGCGAAACATCGAAGGGAAGCTGGTAGCGCTGAAAACCCAAAAAAGAAAGAAGGCCTATGCCTACTCCGCTATCCGTACTGCTAATCACTCCGCCTGGTGCAACAAAAAGATACAAGGGCCAGTCTTGGGAATAAGTAAATGAAACATCATACCCGCTGCGAATGAGTGTGGGTCTGAGAGTATACAAATTTGTAAGCTGTCCTGCGCGGATCAAATCGCCAAATTCTTGAAAGATCTGGTTGGAGTCATACTCCTCACCCAAAGAACCCATCACGCGCAATTTTTTGATATTGGCTTCAAAGAGTTCTTTGAGTTTTTCTTCAACGCTTGACTGCACCCACATACGGGGAGCAAAACCGATTTCGTCTGCATACATGGGCGGAATATCACCTTCTAAACTTCCATAGCCAGAAACGACATTGCGCACAACCTGGTCCATGGACTGAGAGCGATACATCACCTCAAAAATGTCAAGCACATACTCGTAGAGATCGCGAAGATTCACATCAAGTTCGGTTCTAAACTGATTAAGATTTTGAGTTCCCTCTTCTGCTTTGATGCGGAGCGGAAGTGTGAGGAGAAGCACCACGCCTTTTCTTGGAATGCTCACTGAAACATGTGGTTCGCCTGTGATTTCAATATCCATCCCTTGTTGTTCAAAAAGCGTAAAGTTGTTCAAACAATCAGGAAGCTTTGCTGCCACATACGCTTCCATTTGACGCTGGATGGATGGGAAAGCAGATCTTGAATGGAATTCCTTCGCATCGGTTTGCATATCTAAGAGCGGAACATGACTGCTGAAGGCCACACCTTCTGAACCATCATTTTTCGTGCTGAGATGATGCCAGTACGGAACAAACCACCCTTCACGCACTTTGAATGCGTCTGCTTCAGTGGGTCTCAATCCGGTAATATCGACTTCTAGCGATTGAAAAAATCCAGCGCGGACAAACTCAGGATCATCAGCAGTCAGCGCAAGAAAACCACCATGGAACGCAAGTTTTTCAAGACCCTCGCGGCCAACGGTCTGCAAGCATTGCTCAACATAATTTTTTACAGGCTGGACGACGACAGGAACTTCACGCATCGCCTGCTGCACTTGAGCTTCGACTGCCTCAGTAGTCTGCTGGCCGCGAAAGTAGAAGAAGAGCCCTAGAATGATCAAGAGGATAATACCTAGAACGATGAAAAAAGTTACCTGAGCCCTCTTTTTTTCAGGATACATTCATAGCACGTTTTTGAATCAAATTTGGGTAGGACAATAAACATAATGATAAATGCGACTACCCATAACCCCTTTAAATATCCTTAAAGCCAAAAATTCGTTTTTGCATTTATAAAGTTTGTGGAAGAGAAAACGGAAAAGAAAGGAATCGTGGAAGCATCATGGAAGCAAATTAGCCCCATCTCCAAATCGTAATAAGCATGGAGACCATCAACACAAACAGCAGAAGCAGCGTTACAATAAAGAGACGATCGGTTGTTGTCACATGGCCTTTCACAAACGGATTCAAAAAATACGGCTTTTTTTGATAGACATACCAGCAACAGAGTCCCTGCATACCAATCAAGAATACAAAGAACACCAACAACAGCGGGAAGAATACTTTCAGCTGTGCGCTTTGAATCACTTGGAACAAGACGATCAAGTATGCTGTGCCCATCACATACCAGCTGAGCGCAAGCTTGTAGACCCAGATTTTTCTTTTTTCAAGACCGTACAAAACAAAACCCAGCCAAACAACAAGCAGGACTTCAACTAAACGCAAAGCAGGATAGTGAACAAAGAGTTTATTTTTTAAAAGAAACGAAGCAATGACATTAAGCAGAAGCAGAAGACCGATCAGAAACGTGTAGCCCATCAGCCACTCAATGCCGTGGCTTCGATAGGTTTCTTGATGTGCTTGGGATTTCAAGATTTGTAGTTTGTGATGATGGCGTGGGTTCATAGACAATCCACACCATCAGAAAAAGAAGTTTATAAAGATTGTTTTTAAATTCTGTCTCAAGAAACAAGGTCTTCTCACCGAAACCTTTATATACGTGTTACCACATATTTATGTGGAAGGTGATCCTATGGGCAACATAACCCTCGCTATACCTGAGCAGATCCATAAAGAGATGAAACACTTTTCAGAAGTACGCTGGAGCGAAGTAGCCAGAAAAGCAATTGTAGAAAGATTAGAAGCTCTGCACTTAGCTGAGCATCTTGCTCAAAAAAGCAAATTAACTAAAAAAGATGTGGAAGAGTTCAGCAACAAAATCAAAGCTTCGGCAACGAAGAGGTTCCTTGCATGAAGATAGTGATAGATTCCAATATTTTATTCTCTGCGCTCATTAAAGATTCGACAACAAGAAGATTGATCCTGGAGTATGGGGGAACTTTTCTTTTTCCAGAATATATTTTTACAGAATTAGAGAAATACAAAGAAGGGTTATTAACAAAATCAAAAATGTATGAAACTGAATTTGAAAAGTTGCTAGTTCTTCTTCTCAAAAAAGTGGTCATTATTCCAAACGAACGAGCATTACCTTATAAAGAAGAAGCATTAACACTTGTTAAGGATGTTGATATCAATGATATTCTCTTTGTTGCCTGTGTTCTTGCCCATCCCGATAGTTTATTATGGTCAGATGATAAAGCACTCAAAAAAATAAAAGGAATACTCGTGCTTCATACACAAGAGATTATAGAATTCATGAAAGAACCAACATTCGAAAATTAGTTATGCAACTCTTCCGCTCGCCAAGACCGAAGCAACTTCACCCGAGGAAGAACGCAAAGGAAGGTTTCCTCCTTCCACATACACGCGGTTATTTTTAACAATCATTCTCACTTTTTCAAAATCATCAATCATAATTTCTTTGGGTGCTCCAAACGGTTTATCAAAAAAGAGCTGATCTCCCGAATTTCCAGGCGCCTCTAAAACGCTGTCAACACCGGCTTCAACGCAGACCAGAAGCATGCCTTGGCTCAGCTCGCCCCGTAATTTCACAGGCTTCAAGTTTGCAACGACCACAACCTGTTTGCCGACAAGTTCGCGCAGATCCGGATAATGCTCAGCAATACCCGAAACAATCTGCCGTTGCTCTTGCGGTTGTCCGCTTCCCAGAAGAATTTTCTCAATCAACAGATTGTCCGCATTCGGATGCTTTTTGACGTCAATAATTTTTGCAACACGAAGATCGAGTTTTTTGAAGAGTTCAAGCTGTCCAAGCGTGATCAATTCGGCTTTATCAGGAGCGGCTGCAGTGCGTGTTGATAAAGGGGATGTTGATTTTCCCCTGAACCGGTCGCGAAGAACCGCGATTTGTACATCCTCAAGTCTTTGAAACAAAGGATTGGGAGTGTTGATCTGATGACCTTCAGGAACAAGCAAATCAGATGCATGATCCCAAGCAACAAGCTTCTCGCGCTGAGCAAGAGGGAGTTTGTCATATTCAAGATTCAGCTGGCGGAAAATCTCTTTTGCAGTAAATGGAAGATACGGTTCAATAAGCACGGCAAGTGTTCTGGCAAGATTCACGCAGATGCCTACAACAACTGCACCGTGCGCTTGTTCTTCCGGAGTTCCTTTCACAAGCCTCCATGGCTCCTGATTCTGGAAATATTGATTTCCTTGATGAGAAATTTCCATGACCAGCTTGAGTGCATCTTTGATTTTGACGCGTTCAAAAAATCCGGTAATGCCGCATCCAAGATTTTCGATGCGTCCAAAAAATGCTTTATCTTCACCCGTGAGCTTCGCTTTTGATACGTTGGGAACTTTTCCGCCATAATGTTTATGGCAAAACACCAATGTTCGATTCACAAAATTTCCAAGATTTGCAAGGAGTTCAGTATTGATTTTATTTTGAAAATCCTTCCAATGAAACAACGTATCTGCCTGTTCAGGCCGGTTGATCAAGAGATAAAAACGCCAGATATCAGGAGGAATACCGGAATCAATTGCATGGTCTCCAAAAACACCGGTTCCTTTGCTTTTAGAGAATTTTCCATCTTCATAATTGAGATATTCGACTGACGAGATGTGGTGGGGCAACGTCCATACTTCTCGCGTTCCGATAAGCGAGGAAGGAAATAAAATCGTGTGAAACGGAATATTATCTTTTGCCATAAATTCGTAGTACAGCACTTTTTTGTTTGAAGGCAATGAAGGCAACCACCAGTCTTTCCAGTCTCCAAATACAGGAGAAGCGTCGGTGCATTGTTTTGTTGCGGAAATATACCCGATCGGAGCATCAAACCAGACGTAAAACACCTTGTTTTCAAAACCTCTGAGCGGAACAGGGACGCCCCATTTCAAATCACGGGTGATGCATCGCTCTTTCAAGCCTTCTTTAAACCAGGCTTCAGTAAATTGCTTTGCATTCTCAGGCCATTCGCCTTCCTGCGACGCTTTGCTGAACCATGCTTTGAGCTCAGGTTCAAGTTTCGGCAAATTGAGGAAGAGGTGTCTGCTTTTCTTGACTTCAGGAGGAGAACCGCAGATTTTGCATCGCGACTCAACAAGCTCAAGCGGATTAAGAAGTTTTCCGCAGTGCTCGCATTGATCTCCCCTCGCCTGCTGGTATTTACAGTGCGGACAGGTTCCTTCGATAAATCTATCAGCAAGAAACTTGTCGCATGTTCTGCAATACGACTGCTCGACATCATGCTCGTTGATACATCCATTTTTGTAAAGGCTCAGAAAAATGCCTTGGGTAATTTCAGTCTGGGACGGGTGCGAGGTTCTTCCAAAGTGGTCAAATGAAATTCCGAACCAATCGTAGACTTGTTTGTGGATGGCATGATATTTGTCGCAGACCTGCCGAGGAGTAAGGCCTTCTTCATGCGCCTTGGCTTCAGTGGTAGTTCCATATTCATCTGTTGCACAGATATACAGCACATCGCGTTTTCGTGAACGCAAGTAGCGTGCAAAAACATCAGCGCTGAGTACACAACCGATGATGTTTCCAAGATGCGGAACATTGTTGACATAGGGAAGCGCACTGGTAACGAGGTATTTGACAGGGGTTACTTGTTTTGTTTTTGTTGGTTTCATTTTTGCAGTTTTTGTTTTTTTCATGACGGTATCCTTGCACGAGAGATATTATTTAAATCTTACGAAGAAAAGAAGAAAAAAGAAGAGAGAATGAAAAATATTTACGCCATCGGGTTGATGCCAATCACAGCGAATACTGCAACGATGATCAATCCCACAATAAAGCCGACGATAAGGGTGAATACCAACCAAAGCACCCATGTGAGCATGGTCTTTCCCCAGGCTTCCTTGTAAAAAGACTTCACAAGGAAAATACTAGCAACGAGCTGTACGAGGAACGAGATCCCTGACACAATCGCGACTGCGGTTATTGCTGTAGCACCCAAGAAAGCACTGATCAATCCAAACACAAACTGAATACCGATCAGTATTGCGTTGCAGAGAAATGCGGTCTTGAATGTGGCATCTGATGGCTTTGAGATTTTTGTTGCAATCCACAACAAAAACGCTCCCAAAAAGAGTCCGATGACTGCGTTGACAATCACCATCACAAATTGAGCTGCCGCCATAGGATCTAAGAAAGCAGGAGATGTTTATAAAGGTTGCGAAGAACTGGATGTAAAGGGCAGGGTGGGATTGATGGATAATCTCAATTTTCAAAAATCCTAAAAAAATAGATGAGGGTTTTCACTGTGCTATAACCTTTCTTTGATTACTTCATCCAATACTTCCGACCTAAATTCCTCCCAAACCATATTCTGCGCAAAACCATCATCGCTTGGAAAATCTCTATCAAATGATTTATTACCAACAAAATAATTCCCACCACTTGCTCTGGAGTACATATGTAGGCCTGAAACGACAGGTCCAGAATGAATAATTATAGGTCGATATAAGTCTAATGCTCCATCTATCAAATCGTGTTCGCCCCTATCCCCTTGTATTTGCCTATCAACTACCATAATCTCCGGTCTGTAGCCACTTTTTAACGCATCAATAAAATGAGCAATCCAATGAAACGGACGAACTTCCAGATTTGGATACTTCCGCCTCATAGGTATAACTATGTCACCTGGACTGTCAAGACTAACGTATGCTAAAGTTACCATTTATTAGTCGGAAATAGCCGTTACTTTTAAGCTTTCCTCTTTCTACGGCTCTGTAGAAAGTAACATTAACCCGTACAGCCTAACAGCTGTACGGGGGTGGAGGTACGAACTCCACCATGAAACAAGAAGAAACACTCAAAGATAAAGCTTACCGATTATGGAAGAAAGCAGGGCTACCTGAGTTTTTCAACAAGAAAGGTCCAAAAAAGACTCCTGCTTGGAAAGTGTATTTGGCACATCTTGAATACACGAACCACGCACCTGCGTGGCGAAGAGCTGCCAAGTTCATGAAGGATTATCATTCGTTAAAACGTCACTGGTCTACTTGGCAGAAAGCGATTGTTAAATGGCCAACATGTGTTTGGATCGCGCTCGCAAAAGCGAGCGCTGGCAATGAGCCATGCGAAGTCGCTGCTATCGACGGTACAACAATGGCGCGAAGCAATCCGAGCCAGCACTACTTGCATCGCATCGATTCAGGGGGTCATGTTAGTCGACCAATCCAACAAGTTCTCATGATCGATGTCAAAAGGCGCAAGTTTCTTGCGTGGCGCATTCGCGCCACGCCGAGAGGAGAAAAATGCGATGTTCTTT
>Ga0209211_10010313_pt1 | contig 12214 bp, 18 predicted proteins | sample RifGroA2_FD_183992 | JGI IMG/M metagenome (GOLD analysis project Ga0209211, IMG submission 183992) | Groundwater microbial communities from Rifle, Colorado, USA - Groundwater A2 (SPAdes) (version 2) | ecosystem: Environmental > Aquatic > Deep subsurface > Groundwater | place: Rifle, Colorado... | reverse complement strand
ATTGGACGTGAACATTATGTTCTCGCCAACTATGCCGATTTTTTCAGAAAGAACCAGTTCCGGCATTGAACTGCAATCTGTTCCGAAGCCCTCCTCCTTCATGATTTTTAGAATATGAGGATTGGGAGTTGCTTTCACGGCAAAGAAATTTCTGAAACCTTCCGACCAGGAAAAAGCCTCTGTGAGCTTTCTTGCGCTTTCCCTTATGCCATTCTCATCATATATGTAGAACGGAGTAGGGTTGTCCTGCATTATCTTTTCTGCCTGATTCTTCGTGAAAGGCAGCTTTTTGTCCATTCAGACTGGTTTGTGCGCTAAAGTTAAATAATCGTTGGACTGTTGACCAAAATCACATTACAATCACACCTTCTTGCCGGAAAATCTTTAAGCCGACGTCCCGCTAAATGATACACATCTAAACATGCCGCCTTCCGGAACTGGAGCGGTATGTTGGATGTAAAAAACACGAAGTGATTTTTCACATGGCACTCGAAGTTCAGGTACTGCTTGACATCGCGCTCATACTCGTCGTCGCGAAGATATTCGGCGAGATCGCCACGCGGCTGAAATTCTCGTCGCTGATCGGGGAGATACTCGCCGGCATACTGCTCGGGCCGGTCCTGCTCATCGTCCATCCGAATGACTTCCTTGAGCGCGTAGCCAGCTTCGGCATACTGTTCCTGCTCTTCCTCATAGGACTTCACACGCGCTTTGACGAGTTCAAGAAGGACATCTACAAGGGGAGCGTGCTGGCGGTTGCCGGGGCAATAATCTCCTTCGTGGCAGGCTTCATGATAGGCTTCGGGGTGTTCAACAGCTTCACGACAGGCATAGTCCTCGGAGTCGTGCTACTCTCGTCGAGCACGGCCATAGCCTTGCAGTCCCTGGCTGACGTTGGCGAGTTCCGGACAAACCTGTACAACAAGCTTACAGCCATCTCATCGGCAGACGATGTTGTAGGCATCCTTGCGCTTTCGCTGCTGACGACATACCTGACATACGGCACTTTTGAGATCTGGAAGGTAATCGCACTGTTCTTCGCAGTCCTCGGGTTCTTCTTCCTAATACTCACCGTCGGCTCGAAATTCGTCTCGAGATTCCTTGACGCCTTCAAGAACGTGAAGGACGAGCAGATTATGCTGTCGATACCGCTGGTCGTGCTGTTCATAGTGGCGTTCATAAGCGAGCACGTCGGGATAGCCGGGGTAATCGGCGCATTCCTGGCGGGCATCGCGATGAACAGGTCGCCTTTGGCGGAAAGCGTGATAGCGCCAAAAATAAAGACAATAGGGTACGGCTTTTTCATACCGCTGTTCTTCGCATACTCGGCAGTCATCCTCGACCTCGGCACGCTCGTCAATTACGGAGGCATGATACTCCTCCTGGTCGTTGCAATAGCATTCTCAAAGATACTCGGATGCGGGTTCCTTGGCAGCATCTACGGCTTCTCCAAGAAGGAGCAGCTTATGATAGGAATAGGGATGATTGCATTGGGCGAATATTCCATATTGGTGGCGCAGATTGCCCTTACAGCCGGCGCGATATCCCAGACGGTCTACACGATAGTGATAGCAGTCGTGCTGATAAGCATTGTAATGACGCCGGTGCTCATGAGGATCGTCCACAAGTCGAGAATGCGTTAAAAAAGATTCCTGACAAGCTTTTTCCATGAGATTTCTTGTACTGCAGCATGTCCCACACGAGGGACCTGGCAGGTATGCACAATTTGCCAAGGAAGCTGGGATAAAGTTAGAAACAGTCGAGCTCAAATCCGGATATGAGATACCAACTCCCGCCCAGTACAAAGATTTTGATGCTGCCATTGTTATGGGTGGACCCCAAGGTGTTAACGATTCGCTAAAAGATTATCCAAGCAGAGACGACGAAGTAAGATTTTTGCAACAGTTTGATAAGCCTACATTATGCGTTTGCCTGGGCAGCCAGCTTCTTGCGCACTCCAAAGACGCTAGGGTTTATCGTGGAGAAAGAAAGGAATGCGGCTTTTATGTTGTAAGATTAACTCCGCAAGGACGAAGAGGAATATTCAGGGGCTTTGAAGATCAGATTGATGTTTTGCATTGGCATGGCGACGTGTTTAATGTTCCTGAAGGTGCCGTACCGCTTGCCCTATCCAAATATGACCAGTCAGTCCAGGCATATTCTATTGATGGAAAAGTCGCGATGCTATTTCATCTGGAAATGACGCCCAGAGGAATAGACGGGCTTTTCGAGGCTGACAGGGACTGGTTTAAAAAAAGGCAAGACTTCCTGGAATATCACGGAAATACTGAAGCTGCGGTAAAAGAACATGCGGCAGAACTTGATGGCCAAATGGAGCGTAATGCAAGAAGAGTTTTTGATAATTTTGTTTCAATGGTTGAACACCAAGAATGATTTATAAGCTTTGTTCTTGAAAATAGGCTAGATAACTATGGGACTGAGACCAGGACGATGCTACAGAAAACACCAAAGGCCTTATACGCGCCAGAGCATACGCGTGCCGAAGAAAGGCTATGTGAAAGGGGTGCCGAAGCCAAAAATCACTGAATTTGAGCTGGGCATCAAGGCTGATTATGACACTTCCGTATTTCTCATATCAGAGCGCGACGTGCAGATAAGGCACAATGCCTTAGAATCAGCTCGCGTGACGGCCGTGCAGAATATGGAAAAGAACCTTACAAGGGGCAACACGTTCTTCATGAAGATACGCGTCTATCCCCACCATGTGATAAGGGAGAATGCGCTGGCCACGGGGGCAGGAGCAGACCGTTTCCAGCAGGGCATGAGGCAGAGCTTCGGCAAGCCGATAGGAACTGCAGCCCAGGTCGACAAGGGCCAGAAGATAATAGAAATACGCGTGAACAAGAACAACATACCCCTCGCAAAGAATGCGCTGAAGAGGTCCGCGTACAAGCTTCCCACACCCTGCAGGTTGCTTGTGGAAGATCGCGTCACTAAACTTGCAGATGCTTCGTGATAATCATGGTAGATTATAGCGGTTCGATTGGCAGGGCATGGAAATACTCCACAAACGTCCAAAGGCTGGCATCCATCTTTCTCATGATGCTCGTCGCGTCTGTCATCGCGATATCACCGCTCCTTTTGGTATACAAGACAGTTTCGCTCGGCATATTCAACCTGATGGCGCTAATACAGACCTTTGTCTGGCTCCTGGTTGGCATAGTCGTGGGGCTCCTTGTATTCCTTTACGCAACCCTGCTCTTCACACACAACTACGCGAACCAGAAATCATTGAGGAAAAGCGCCGGATTCGCTTTCTCGAATTATCCCAAATTCCTCGCAGTCATCATAGTGACGGGAATCATAACATTTGTGCTTTCCCTCGCGCCGTTCATAGGATTCATACTGACGATAGTCGCAGGGCTGATTTTCTTCTTCGCATATCAGGAGGTCGCCTTTAGGAGCAGCTTCTCCAACACGCTGAAGAACTCATATAATATTTTCCTTGAAAACAAGCTCGACACAGTCATAACATTCATAGTGACGGGCGTTTTTGCCTTCATAATAATTGTCATATTCGCCATACCACTTTTTGCAGTCGGAATCATGAGCGTTGCATCGGCGATGACCACAGGCGCATTCATGCAGGCATTCATGTCCAACCTGGGTGCACTTGTTGCCGCAGGCCTGGTACTGCTTTTGGGTCTTGCATTTGCGGTCCTGTTCACTAACAGCATAAAGACGGACGTTTACATGCAGCTCAAGAAAAAGAAACGTTGATTCTTTGCCTGACAGAAGGAAGAGATTTGAGGCAGCCGCACCCTATCAAATGACAGGGTTTAAAAGAGTTTCGTTTCCAGAGGTCTTATAGCAAATCTCAATGATATTTGAACTTTTGTTGAGTTTGCTATAAAGGAGATCTCGTAATATTAAAGTTCCTTTATTTGAGAGATCTCCTATTACAGGTACATTCTTATGCCCGAAGTTCTTGACAAGGACACGATAAAGGCGATAAGCGCCGAGGCCAGGCAGGAAATACTGAAGATGCTGGCGAAACGGCCCTACACAGCCAGCGAAATAGCGAAAGCGACAGGAAAGCACGTTACAACGGTCACAGAGCACCTTGAAGTGCTGGAGAAGTCAAGTCTTGTGCACAAGAAAGAGTCAAGCAACAAGTGGGTATATTATGAGCTGACCAGCAGGGGTGAGCATTTCTTCAAGCCGCAGTTCTACTCTTGGATAATCGTCTTTTCGCTCTCCGTGGTTTTTGTCTTCATTGGCATGCTTAGGCTTTTCAGGTTCGAGACAGCTGCGGGAGTGGAAATGGCCTCAAAGAGCGACGCCCTACAGGCACCTGCTTCAGCTGCTTTGACAGCGCCTGTCGACTACATCGCTTACATCTTGATAATACTAGGCACTATAGGACTGTTGTATCTGGTTTACAGGAAATACAGAAATCAATAGAAGAAATCCAGTGTAATATGCGAATACGCTTTTCCTGTGACAATGTTCGTCAGGATATTTCTTAAGTATCCCGGATTCTCCCTGCAGAATCTTACTGCAGCCATTTCTACTAAATCTTCTTCACAATCCGATGACATATTGATATTCCAGTTTTCATGGTTTCAAAATAATCATCTTTGTATTTCCTGAAAAGCCTTGATACCCTTCTGTCGTAATACGCATGTGCTAACTCATGAGCGAATGATTTTTCAACCTCCTTGCCATCATGAATTACGTTAAGCAGAATACAAACACCGCTAGGCATGCGTATCATACTTGCATAACTATCATCATTTCTAGCATAGAAATCAACAGAAATAACCTGATAACTCAATATTGCGTCAATGCTTTCCTTTTGCATTGGGTGGTCTTCGAAGAGCTTTTCCAAGTCATGTATAAACTCGGCTTCCCCCATTGAATATTATGCAATTTAGTAGAGAAAAAGCTTACTGATATCCGAAATCTTCAGGAGTGGCTGTAAAGCTTTCCGACCGTTTCTCCTTTATCAGCTTGGCCAGAAGCCAGAGAATCAATGCCACGGACTTCTTTCCCTTGTTGTTGCATGGCAGAACTATGTCAATATAAGACGTGTCGTTGAACGTGTCGGCGAGGCCTATTATCGGGATCCTCATCTGTATCGATTCCTTTATCGCCTGCCTGTCCGCTGCGGGATCGACTATGATCGTGACTTCCGGCTCGAAGAAATCCTTGTAGGAGGGATTTGTCAGAGAGCCGGGCATGAACCTTCCTGCTATGCTCTTCGCACCCACTATCTCGGCGAATTTCCTTGCCGGGTCCTGCCCGTTCTCCTTTCGCGAGACGACAAGTATCTTTTTCATCTCGGCCAGCGTGTTGGCGGCATATTCAATCCTCTTGTCAAGCATGCCTACATTCAGAACTGCCAGCCCGTTTGGGCGAACCTTGTAGATAAACCTATCCATGTCGGCAGTCTTCGACGTCATGCCTATGTGGACGCCGGCCGACAGGTATTTTTCCCTCGGTATCAAAAGTTTTCCCTTCACCATTCAAATCCCTTTTCTTAAAAGAAAAGGTCTTCTTCGGAAACCTCTGGTTTCCGGAGACTCAAGTTAAGCTTTGCTTAACTTCGAGTTGAGAACCCCAAAAGAAATGGTGCTCCTCAAGACCTTATATTCGGATATTATTTTTGTTTCACTTTTATAATATTTTCTTTGACTGCAAGCTACTTTCTTTCCAAAAGAAAGGAGCTTAGCGCTTCTTAGGAAGAGAGCGCCGTATCGTTATAGGCAGGATGCCCCTCTCGAATTCCGCGCGCGCGATCGGCTTCGGATCGTGAACGTTGGCGACCTTTATCAATATGGGAGCGCCCATGGATATCTGGAGCGCCCTTGCGGATATTATCCTCGTCTTCTCGAAACGCGTCAGTCCCTCGTAGAATACCATTCGTACACCTATTTGCTAATTACAACAGAAATTCATTTATGTGTAAAGCTTATAAGGGTTCTTATTATCTGCTTTGACTTTTTATACTTACTTGAAATAGTCTGCTACATGAAGACTCAAAGAAAAGTAACCGTTCATGGTGCAGAATTTGATATGACTTTATATGATACAGAAGGAAACTCAGATGGATTATTTGAAGAATGGTCGGCAGAAGATGACAAAATCGCACAAGACATGGGTACTAAAACACGCTTCTGGACACAGCATGAAGAACGGCCAGAAGGATTGTTAGAAACTTACGGACCGAGTGATGTCTATATGTCATTTTGTTATGACAACTTAGTGTGTTGGCAAGGTTCTGCTACAGTCAAAACTCATTCAAGGAATGGTAAACATACAATATATTTAATAGAACAATTTCTGAATTCATATGGACCGTTGACTGGCACCCCATTAAGAATTTATCAACCATTCAGTGAGACTCCGTTTAGTTTTGCCGAATCAATAGAAGGCAGAAGAACATTGCATCTAATTACCGGTTTTAATCAACCTACAGTCGGATGCAGAGGGATGTGTCAAGTTTTTGTAGACGAAATTAGGCTGCTGTAGAAAAGTAAGATATACCTTCAATTTGTCTAGCCGATGTATTTTATGTCCTCGCTCTTGCCCTTGGAAATCTGCTGGAGCATCTTCTTGTGGATCTTGTCCGTCTTCTCTATCCTGTCTTCCATCTCCTTTATCGTGTTTTCCAGCTTTGACATGTCGACCTTCAATCCGAGGACCTTTACAAGGACGTGCAGGACGCGGTCAGCCGCTTTCGGGTCTGTTATCAGCGGCAGCCCGAACGTCTCGCCCATGATGCAGACAGCGTCTATGCCGTGAACTTTTCCAAGGCCGAGCAACAGGCCGGATGCGCCGACTATGGTACCTATGGGATGCTCCTTGCCGAAGTCTATCCCGAGCCTGTCGTATTTCTTCAGCAGCTTCTTGTCATTTACAGCCCCGATTATCCTCGGCTCAACAACCTCCTTTCCTTCGGCGAAGCCGCCAAGGGTTATCAGCTCCCTGACGCCGAGCTTCTCGACAAAGTCCAGTATCTTCCCACATATCTCGTAATGCCCCTCCGGCGTTATGCTCTGCGTGTCTCCCGTGAGTATGATGATGTCGCGGCTCCTGCCCTTATGATAATAGAATTCGCACTTCAGCATGTTGGCAACAGCGTCGTTCTGCAAGATCACGAGCGGCAAAAAATGCGGCGAGTAAAGCTCGGCGAATTTCTTCATCTTCAGCTCGTTGACAAGATAGCCCGCGGCGACGCGGCCCACATTGCCGATGCCCGGCAGGCCTTCCACCAGCAGCGGATTCTTCAGCTTGACCTTTTCCAGAACTTTGATTTGGGTTTCCATATGAAGATTCAACTCGAAACGAATTTTGGCGGACCAATTCTTCTATCCCTGCTTTTTGGCCATCCTGCGGTATTTCCCGTACTTGTCCTCGGGCGAAAATCTTGGCGGGTGAGCACTTCTTGCCTTTCCGCAGTCATCCCTGATAATGTAGCCGTGGACAGGGCATTTTTTCAGCTGCACATCATCAACTCTTTACAGACTCGAACGACAGTTCAACGTCCTTGGACTTCAGGTTCTCGAGCTTCTCGACAAATTCCTTCTCGCCCTTCTTCGCGTTCATCGACTTGTATTTGACGAGGTATTCCGGCGCCGCGATGTACTTGACTTCGAGCCCAGACTGCTCGGCAGATGCCAGTATTGCCTTGATTATATTTATACCGCTCGGCTTATAAGTTTTGACGAATAACCTTGCCTTGAATTCGAATTCCTTCTGCACAATCGTGCGCTCCGCGACTATTTTCATCTGCTCTATCCATTTTTCCGGCACGCCGCGGTCCCTCAGCATCTGGGGATTCGTCAGCGACACCTTGAATCCTTCATAGAGCGAGCCGAAATTCTCCTGCAGAAGAAAGCCGACTTCTTCATATGCCTTGTCGAGAGTTTTCTTCATCGCCTCCGCGACCATGTGCAGCATCTTCTCAGCGCGCTGATTGAGGCGATACTCCTTGGTCTTGTTGTTTTCCTGATTGCGGTCTACGCGCTTCAGGGAAAGAGAAATATGATTGTCTTCGATGCGCATAACCTTGGCGACGCCCGTCTGGCCGACCTTCACGAAATTCCTGATGTCCTTTACCCAGCCGCTGGAAACCTCGGATATGTGCACCATGCCCTCTGTCCCGTATTCTTCCAAATAAGCGAAAGCAGAATGAGGATTAATCTTGCTGATCTTTACGATAACCAGTTCTCCTGGCTGAGGAAGGCCGCGTCTTTTTACGATATTATCACCTTTTCTTTAGTCTTGCGCAAATGCTTTTATAGATAGATTTTATTGTTCTGTTATGATAACAGAAGCTGAAGTGCGGCTGACACTGAAGGACTTTCCTTTGTACAGGGCAGAGCATGATGTGCGCGTGATCCTGCGCAGAGCCGACCAAATCCTGCAATGTGATACGGTTCTGATAACCTATAGAACAAAACCCGGATGTCCGTGGGGGGCGACACAGGGCAGCGAAACGACGCATTTCGACCTTCAAGTAGAGGGCGATACATGCTATCTTGTTGAAATAGGTCTGAATTCAGAACTCAGAGGAGTTGGTCTCGGCGAGGAGCTTTATACAATTGCAGAAAGTATTGCACGCCAAGCCGGCTGCAACAGAATTGTTATGCACGCTTCCGGCACGACCATCACGGGCAATACAAGAAAGGAATATGCAATGGAGCGCGGCTACAGGGAAATTCCCGGCAGTGTTGAAGTTGAGAAAATATTATGAACTGCCTGAGGCTTAGTCCATGGCTTCTTCGACCTTCGTCTGAATATTTGCTAGTCCGCCTGTAGGCTCTGCAAGCACTGTTTCGCACACAAGGCATTTCACCACCATAGCGGCTTTGCTGAACACGATCTGCTCGTTGCGGCACTTCTTGCATTTCACTTTCAGGAATCTGCTCTTCGGACTTTCCATGATTATCAAGCACTCTTTACGTGATTATCCTTTAAAAGCTTCTTTTATGGACACGATATAGTGAACCCAGAAAAGAAACAGGACATGAATTCTGGGTTCACAGATAGTTCCCAAGGAAGTGATATCTTGTTTATTTCCTTGGAGAACTATAAATGGTATCAATGAGAATCAGAAAAGCAAGGGAGTCCGATTCCGCAGCCTTATCGAAGATAGTCGACAGGAATTATTCCAGAAAATATGGTATGCGTTCCAGAAAAGAAATAGAAGCCATGTTCAGAAACTACGCCTGCAAGCCGTAATATCTCGTCGCCGAGACTGACGGAAAACCCATGGGATTTGCGGGATTGATACAGTCATGGATGGATTACAACATTTACCAGATATTCTGGGTGAATGTGCTGCCTGAATATCAGGGGAAAGGAATCGGAACGTTTCTCGTCAAAAAAGCGATTGACAGAATCAAAAAGAAGCGCGAAGCCAGATTTGTGCTGCTGGCGACCAAAAAACCCCGTTTCTATAATAAATTCGGCTTCAAGGTCATCAGCAAGATCGGGAAGGGCGAGTGCCTCATGATACTTGGCCTCAAAAATTATCGGTTTTAATACTTTTCTTCGCTAATCTGGTTAGGTGAAAAATATGAAGTCTGATGCAGAGATGAAGACTGACGACATTCTTGAGATCGTGGAGATAGCGAGAGAAACAGGCAAGATACGGAAAGGCATAAACGAGGCTACGAAGGCCGCGGAGCGCGGCATAGCAAAGGTCATCGTGGTGGCGGAAGACGTTGACCCGCCAGAGATAGCGATGCACCTCGGGCCGTTGTGCGAAGAGAAGAGATGCAAGCTGTTCAAGGTTTCCAGCAAGAACGAGCTTGGACGCGCTGCCGGGCTTGACGTTTCTACGGCAGCAGTGGCTATAACAGACCTGGGCGACGCCAAGAAGAACTTCAAAGAGTAATCTATCTAGTTAGTAAAGTGATTTAACATGCCAGATGACGCAACACCAGCTGAAATAATAGCAGTTTTTGGTAGGGCCGGGACCAAAGGCGTGACCAGCGTAAAATGCAGGGTCACTGACGGGCGCGACAAGGGGAAGATACTCACGAGAAACGTCATGGGCCCGATAAAGATGGGCGACATGATCATGCTGCGCGAGACGGAAATGGAGTCGAGCGGCAGCTACGGGAGAAGATAAATTATGGTAGAAACCGACCGATTGTTTGAAGAATTAGACCATCATAAGAAAAGAATGTTTTGTCATCTTAGGGGGATGAATGATGCGCATGCAAAAGGCGGCATATACTCAATAGCAGAATTGTACAATTACACAATGGCGCAATATCACAGCAGAAGACAAATAGGTTTCTATAGAGACGCATCTGGTGTTCGATCATGAAATGCTCATTCTGCTCAACCAACATAGAGAAAGGCACGGGCAAGATGCTCGTCCATAGCGGCGGCAAGATATATTACTACTGCTCAAACAAGTGCGAGAAGAACCAGCAGAAGCTTGGCAGGGACCCGAGAAACTTCAAGTGGGCCCACGAGAAGAAGTAAGCCTCTTTCTTTTTGCGGAAGACAAAGCCGAAAGGCGCAAAGCGTTAGTCACTCGGGAGAAAGAAAAATATTACATAGGTTCACTTGCGTTCGCGAGCCACCCTGTAAGATGTTCTTGCTCAGGAAGCGAAGCTTTCTGACATCTCAAATAGCTTTGCTATTTGCAGATTTTGATTGAGCTTTTTCTTTTCAAGAAAAAGCTCACTTGTTCCCGAAGATGAAAGGCTGGGGCTTCTCTTTTTCCTTCTTAATTTTCTTCGGCTCTTTGGGCTTCTCAGGTTTCCGACCTTTTGATTTCTTTCTGAGCATCTTGACTGCAACGCCCGCGGCCACGAGCGCAATTCCTATAATCGCCACGATGATGGGGTTCGAGGTTATGAAGCTGGATATGTCCCCGCTGCCCGAGAGAAACGGGTTTGCATTATTGTTGCCAGTATTGCCGGGACCATCCGGATTATTTCCCCCGCTTCCGGCATCGCCCCTGCATATGCCGCAATCAAGGCTGCACGTCGAGCACGTTTCGCTCAGTGCGCAGACATTATCACCACAGCCGCTTGCAGTTGTACCGGGACTGTTTGAGCTGCCTGAAGAACCAGAAGAACCGCTGCTTCCGGAAGAGCCACTGCTGCCCGCTTTGCTGACGGTTATTATTTTTGAATTGGAATTCGAGTTGCCAGCTGTGTCGACAGCTGTAACGCTCAGGTTATAATTTCCGTTGCTGAGTGCGGCAGGATCGTACTGCACCTCGCATAGAAGCCTGTTGCCCTGGGCTACGCATGACATTGATCCGCTGCCCACAACCGAATACGTGACCTGCGTCCTGTCATGGTTCGCGTCGGTGACGGTGGCGCTTATCGTGAATATGCTGCTCACCGGACTGGTCGGCCCGTCAATCGTTATGGCAGGCTTCGTGTTGTCTATTGTGATGCTCGAGCTGTCTGTTACGACGTGATTCAGCGTGTTGCTGACATTGGCAAAAAGCGAATAGGAGCCGTCTGAATAGGAGGCTGTGTTGAGCGAATAGCTGCACGAAGTGAACTGGCTGTTGCAGCTGAACGGCAATGCACTGTCCCCTATTTTCAGGGAAACTGCCGTGATTATATCACCGGGATTCGAAAGCTGCGCGCTGACCGTTATCGTACCTTTCGCATAGCCGTCCGGGCTCAGTGCCACCGTCGGCCTGTTATTATTGATCGTGACGCTCAGGTTGGTAGAATTGACATTACCGGCTGTGTCGTAAGCAGTGAATGTGATGTTGTAAGGATTGTCAGGGAGCTGGGCGGTATTTACGGACACCACGCAGGACGCATTCTTTGTTCCCGAGCACGTCATCACGGAGTCCGAGCCGGCTATTCTGAGCTTTGCCCCGGTTGCATTGACGCCTGAAAGCGGATCAACGGCGCTGATATTGAATGTTGCTGTGTCCTTCAGCGTCGCGCCATTCGAATGCGACACTATGCTTATCCTTGGAGCCTCATTGTCCACTGTGACATTGATCCCCGCCGTGCCTGTGTTATTCAACTTGTCTGACGCTTTCGCGTAAACGGTCAGTGTCTGGTTGTTCGCATATGCCGATGAATTAAAGCTGCCAACACCGCCTGATCCCGTCCATGTTGAGTTGTCGAGGGAAACCTGCAATGAACTGGTATTCACGCCGGATATCGCGTCAGTCGCGGAAATCTGGACCGACACGTTGCCGGAGACGAACGTGCCGTTTGGCGGGGAATCGAAGCTTATCAACGGCGGG
>Ga0209211_10010312_pt1 | contig 12216 bp, 15 predicted proteins | sample RifGroA2_FD_183992 | JGI IMG/M metagenome (GOLD analysis project Ga0209211, IMG submission 183992) | Groundwater microbial communities from Rifle, Colorado, USA - Groundwater A2 (SPAdes) (version 2) | ecosystem: Environmental > Aquatic > Deep subsurface > Groundwater | place: Rifle, Colorado... | reverse complement strand
GTCATATGTTTTTTGAATCTATTTAATAAGTTGTTTCCGGACTCCACAATATGCGCATCCTACGCGATGTCAACCTGCGTTAGAGAAAGTCGCGCCTTCGGCCTGTTATGGAAAATCGTTCTATCGATTGGATTCGACATGTCTGCTGTACTATTTCAATGTTTGCGACCGCAGTCTCTAACTGGGGTCAATAGTCTGACACATCGTGCATAAATTTTTGCGAACACTTGACAGCTTCCCCAATTGATTTTCTGTACATCTTCCACTATGTCGAAAACATACTGACATTTTTCTCTCCGAATGTAGCGTCAATGAAAACTTGAACTGCGAAAAAACTTGACACTCCTTATATATGATGTGATGACCATTTTCCGCACCAGTACGAGATTCTAGGTAAGCAATACCATCTAAAGGACATTGTTGTCCTTTAATGTGTCCTTTAGCAAACGGCTTTACTGAAGGAAAAATCAACCGAATGTAAATGTAAACGTGTACGCCTCGATTATTGCCGAGCTCCGAAAAGAGTGATATAGACAAAGAGGATAGACCGTGATTGGCGCGTGTCTACATCATGGAGGAATGTGCCATGACGAGTTTTCTGTCGGCTATAGAGGGCCGAAGCTTGTTTGACCCGTTACCGCCCTTCAATGAGTACGAGGCGGCGCTCATCGAGGCATGGGGCGTGGATGGTGGTTCCGTCCTCGCCGCCATCGACAAATGGACGACGTTCCTTGTCGCTGGGACCGACAAAGACGTCGAACAGGTGAGGGAGAGCGTCTTGCGCGTCGTTGCCAGCAATGGCGAACGTCGCACGAGCCCGCTAAATGTGCTCGTCGAATGCGAAGAGCTCTTCGACAGGATGGGGCTCTTATGACACCCAACAAGAGATGAGGCCGTCCCACGGACGGCCTCACGTATTTTTAGGATATTTTCACGTGCACTTGACACCAGCGGAATTACGATGAATTGTGGGGGTGGGTGGCCACATCGGAGCCACGAAGATGGGAGAGAAACTCATGAGGAATCCAGTTCAACGGGCCAAAGAGGCCCAGATTGCTTTCGCAGCTCTGGTCATATCGGGGCCGAATCAAATCACGTCGGCTCGCATGACCGAGGCACTGCTGTTGATCGTCTCGACTGCCGAGGCGTCCGGAAAAAATAGTCGCGGAATCGAGGTGAATCACGGGCACCGCAACATCTCGGAGCGCGATCCCGCCTTGTTCGAGACACTGAACAAGGACGTGTGGGCATCTCTGATGAAGAGCTACCCGCTCGGCGGCGTATGGCCGACGGTCGAATATTTTCTGCGACGGCACTTGCGCTTCTCGACCTTGTCCGTAGACGAGGTCTACGCCGCGGCACAGGAACTGCGGCACGCGGCTTGAGTCGCGGCTCGTCTCTCCACTCCCTCAGCAGGTCGCCTTCTTCGGGCGGCCTGTTTCTTTTTTAGGATATACTTCACGCATGAGTCTTCGAGATGATATCGTGCGCGTCATCAAAGGAGATGTTTCCGACGACCCGGAAATTCTGAAAAAATGTAGTCGCGACGCAAGTATATTTGAGCGAGTGCCGAAACTCGTTGCCTTCCCTAACGACGCAGACGATGTGTCGGCACTCGTGAAGTTTGCGCGCGCTGCAAAAGAGCATGGAGAAAACATTTCTCTCACCGCTCGAACTGCAGGCACTGATATGTCTGGCGGCCCTCTGACAGATTCCATTGTCGTCTCTTTCACAAAACATATGAATCGCATCCTTGCGATCGGATACGATACATGTACGGCCGAGTCCGGCATATACTATCGCGTTCTTGAGAAAGCAACGCTTAAACTGAACGGGATGATTATTCCCCCCTACCCCGCCTCGCGCGGATTGTGTGCTTTGGGTGGCATGCTCGCGAATAACTGCGGCGGCGAGCTTACCTTGCAATACGGCAAGATGAACGACTGGGTGCGTGAGCTTGGCGTCGTTCTCTCCGACGGCTCTCACTCGACGTTTGGCCCGCTCTCTGAAGATGCACTGAAAGTCAAGAAAAAAGAACAAACGTTTGAGGGTGAAATATATCGGCGTGTCCACAAGCTTATTAAAGAAAATGAGGTGGAGATTACTGCGGCAAAGCCCACTGTCTCGAAAAATTCCGCCGGTTATGCGCTCTGGGATGTGTGGGACAAGAAAAATCGAATATTCGATTTGACCCAACTCATCGTTGGTTCGCAGGGTACGCTTTCGCTAATAACACACGCACGCATGGCGCTGAAGAAACCCGAAGCCCATAAGGCGATGCTTGTCGTCTTTCTCTCGGATTTGACCGCGCTTCCGGAAGTCGTGCGGCGCGTACGCGCGTTTTATCCTGAATCATTTGAATCCTATGACGATCATGGTAACAGGAGGCGTCCCGAAGCTCGTATTGCTCGCGGAATTTGCAGAGGATTCCGATTTTACCGCGCGTGACAAAGCGCGCGAAGCGCGACTCGCTGTCAAAGACCTTCCGGTCAAATCTCGACTGGCGTTCGGAATGATGGAAGAAAAATACTGGAAAATACGACGGGAAAGCTTTGCTCTGCTTCGAAAACATATTCATGACCTCGCCGCGGCCCCTTTCATTGATGACATCGTAGTGCACCCGGACGACTATCCGCGCTTTCTGCCCGAACTGAATTCACTTCTCTCTCAGTACGATATTTCGTACACCATTGCAGGTCACATAGGAGACGGCAATTTTCACATCATTCCTCTTGTGGATCTGAAACGAGCAGAGCATCATAAGATCATCCTCGAGCTCACGCCAAAAGTGTACGAGCTAGTGGCAAAGTACAATGGGTCCATTACAGGAGAGCACGGTGATGGCATTATACGCACGCCTTATCTTCACCTCATGTTCTCATCGCGCATGCTTGAGATCTTCGCCGAGATTAAGAATATCTTTGACCCTCTCGACATCTTTAACCCCGGCAAAAAGGTCGGTGGAACAGTAGAAGATATTGAGCGCTTCATGAAAAAGACATAGCGTTTCGCCATTTCCACTACTATACTTTTCTTCTCCATATACTGTTCTTCTGTTCCCTTACTGTGGCTGTTTTATTAACACTTACTAGTTCTGTTTTATAAACGATTACTAGTGATGTTCCATAAACATTCACTGGGGCTACATTAATAAACTACCGCGCAGCCAAGCTGTCGCGGTATTTTATTTTGAGAACCACTCGGTTCTCAACGTTCGCCTGATTACAGGCTCTCTGCTCTCCTCCACGGGGAAAACTACGTTTTCCCCGACCCCCCTTTCCTCATGCGCATTCATCCCCGCAGCCAAGCTGTCGGGAAATTCTGCGCATGGATTAACATTTGATGAACCTCTACACACTCCGCACTCAACTTCCAACTTGTTTATAAGTCCCGACCGGGACTTATAAACAAGTGGTACTATATTTGCTATGGGACAACTCGAGAGAAAAAAGAAGCAACGCGCACCGCGCGGATCAGTCGAGCGATCTGTCCTCGAAACGCTCGCAACAATTGGAGACATGCTGACCATAGTTTTAGTAAAGCGAAGCGCTACACTCCTCGTGCGCAGAGCGATGAAGGAAACAACCTCCAAGCCAGAGCAACGCGTTCGCGAGACAATTTCCCGATTGAAACGAAAAGGATTCATAGAGTTTCGGGGAATACGTGGAAAGAGCTATCCTCGGCTCACTCGTCGCGGTCGCGAACACATGCAACGCTTGCAGATTGGCGCGCTCCGAATAGAAAGACCCAGCACTTGGGACGGTAGATGGAGAATCGTCATTTTCGATATACGTGAAAACCAAAGTGGAATACGTACAAGGGTCAGACGTCTGTTGCAACAACTGGAGTTCCTTCAGCTACAAAAAAGTGTTTGGGTGCACCCGTATGACTGTGAAGAGATAATTACACTTATAAAGACAGACCTTCATATTGGTCGAAACATTCTTTACATAATTGCCGACGTAATCGAGTATGATAAGCCGCTTAGACAACACTTCGGCCTTGCAACTCGATAGTAATACGTACGGTTTCTGCCTCTATATTGCCAACTTGTTTATAAGTCTCGGTCGGGACAAGTAAGCAAGTGAGGTTATTATAACTGTGCATGCGACTTATCCTGTTCGCGGTCAAAAAGCGACTTATACTGTTCTTGGGCAAAAAGCATCAGCGCGATAAGAAAATCATCTTATCCTTTTCGCGGGCAAAAAGCATCAGGGCGATAAGAAACGCAAAAACAGTCGCGGCCATGAGAGGGAGTGTGATGTAGTCGAACTCAAAAACGAAACGCTGTGCACAACTTACTTCTCCTTCAGCCGGACATGGCAAGGAGCCGGCGGGAAGTATTTGGAGAGCGTGATGATAAATGGCAATACCAAAACCAATGAGAGAAAGAATTATGGAGTACTCGGCAATTGATTTCTGGCCCCTAAATAGCGCGAGCGCAAAAATAACTACCTGCGGGTATAGGAACACTCTCTGCCACCAACACAAGGGGCACGGCGGAAAACCGATGATTTCCGAATAAAAGAGCGTCAGTGCGAAAGCTGCGAGAGAAGCGGCCAGCGCAATTTGAAATCCCCACGTGTTTAGAATACCAACGATTCCCGAAAGAACTGGCCGCGCACGTAGGAAATACAAAACAAAGAGTCCGACCGTAACTCCCTGGAGAATAACAGCCCCGAGCGCCAACCAGAAGTTTAATGTCTCAGTCGGAAACATATCGTTGCCCTATACCCTACTATTAGCCAGTTGCTAACATCATTTCTGAGGCAATTCGCATCCTGTCTTTTCCGCCAACTGCACCAACGGCGCCTCGCCCGTCAGACGGCTCCCGTCGGAAAATTCCCACGTGGGATACTGCTTAATTTCCTTGCTCACGCAGATTTGGAGCTGACTCTGTCCATCCGGCGTCGAGCACTCTGTGTACGGCAAAAGTTTCGCCGAGTTACCGAACATTCGTTTTTGTGACTGGCAAATCGGGCACCAAAATGCACCATAAAACATCGCGTCTTTATCCGCGAGGCACTGCGCAAAGCCATCAAGTTGTCCCGATGCTGGTTTTGCAAAAAATGAGATGCCCACTCCCGCGACGATAAGAAACAAAACTCCGACCCAAAAAATAAGCATTCCCTTGTTCATACACTATTCATATCGTGAATTTCTATGCATGTACTATATCACGACTCATGCAGCGCGTACATTTACAACCTGACGGGCGGATAAACTCTTCAAAATATTCGTCACCGTAATCAAAGGCCAATTCTTCTCCACGCTGAATATTACGTGCCGCAAAGATGAGTATCTTCCCATCACGCAATCGAACCTCACAATTCGGTACGCATGAATGGTTCACATGGCGTGCAATGTTCGTACGCCTTGAACCATCTATCGTCCACGATTCATCTAGCTCAAAAAGATACCGGGTTTTCAGCGTATCGGCATACGAGGTTGGAATGCGTCTGCCAGTATATTCTAGAAGAAAATCGCCCTTCCGAATGGGCATGGCCGCAAACAGACCCCGCCCCATACCTGGTCGTGACTGACGCACAATAAATCGCCCTTTAATAACGCCTTTGTTCATACAAATCGCGAGTATACCTCAAAGTGGGCAAGATGGCATGCCTCCGAGAACTTCCGCAACATCTAATGGGATGTTAGAATCGCAAAATGACAAAGCCGAACAACAAGCTCTCGACTGAAAGCTACAAGGGCGTACGAGACTTCTATCCTGAAGACCAGTTTATTCAACGCTACATTTTCGAGCACATGGAGCAAGTATGTGAGCTATTTGGCTACGAAGAGTATAGCTCCTCAGTTCTTGAGTCGGCAGAACTCTATCGAGGAAAAACCTCTGAAGAAATAGTGAACGAACAAACATATACTTTCACCGATCGTGGTGAGCGTGAGGTGACGTTGCGCCCAGAAGTGACCCCGTCCTTTGCGCGAATGGTAGCGGCACGTTACCGCGAAATTCCTTTTCCCGCCCGTTGGTACACTATAGCGAACTGCTTTCGATACGAACGCCCTCAACACGGAAGGTTGCGTGAGCACTGGCAATTGAATGCGGACATCGTGGGTGCCGAAGGGGCCGCGGCAGACGCAGAAGTAATCGCGATTGCGCATGGTGTAATGCGCTCTCTCGGTGCCGACGAGCGAAATTTCGAGATACATGTTTCTGACCGCCGAATTCTTGACGCAATGTATGATGTCGTCGGAATCGAAAAAGCCATGCACCCCGACATTACACGTCTGCTCGACCGACGCGACAAGATTAAAGACTTCGAGAAACAACTCGCAGAAAGACTTGGGAGTAGCACGCAAGCTACGAAACTCCTTAAGGAACTCGAGCGCACGACATCAACCGCTTATTTGGAAGAGCTGCGGGGGCAACTTGAACTCTTGGGCGTCGGCAATATGGTCGTGGATACGAAAATAACACGCGGTTTCGACTACTATACTGGCATGGTCTTTGAAGTATTCGACTCAGACCCGGCAAACCGCCGCTCGATGTTCGGCGGCGGACGCTATGACAACCTGCTTTCGCTTTTCGGCGTAGACTCCATTCCTGCGGTCGGCTTCGCAATGGGGGATGTTACGGCCCGCGACTTCTTAGAAACCCACAACCTTCTCCCTAAATATGCGCCCTCCACCGAGCTTATGCTTCTCATCGTTGAGGCGGATGCTTCAACGCATGCAATGCGTCTTGCACAGGAGCTCCGACGAGAGGATGTTACCGTATCCGTCAACTTTTCTGGCAAGCGCGTAGGCGATCAGATACGCACTTGCGACAAAATGAAGATTCCATTCGTCATAGCCATAGGAACAAAAGAGCGAGAATCTGGACGCTATACCGTGAAAAATCTCTCTACTGGTGCAGAAATCACGCTTCCTGCGGACAGGATTGCGGAGCATCTGTTCTCATCGCTTGGATAACGATTTGTAAGATCGTCATGAGAACAATCGTATTTGATATTGAGACCGCCAACTGGATGAGCGACATAGGGTCAAGTAATCCGGCGGACCTCACAATTGCTTTGGTAGGCATCCATGATTCTGAAACAGACTCATATCAGAGCTTCTTGGAACATGAGCTACCGCAATTGTGGAAAATCCTTGAGCAAGCTGACATGCTTGTCGGATATAATTCTGACCATTTCGATATTCCCCTTCTCAATAAATACTACCCTGGCGAACTCTCGAGTATAAAAAGTCTGGACATCATGAGGGAAGTATATGAGACACTTGGCCGTCGCCTTAAACTTGATGCTATAGCAAAGGGAACGTTGGGTGAAAAGAAAAGCGCGGATGGCATCCAATCCTTACGTTGGTGGAAAGCTGGAGAAATAGATAAAGTCCGCAAATATTGCCTCAAAGATGTGGAAATTACGAAAAAGATATTCGACCACGCGCTGGAGTACGGATTCGTCAAATATCGTGAGCTCGGCAAAACGCGCGAGATTAAGCTAGATACATCAAAATGGCTCGCGGCAGACAGCCGTGCGCTTACGCACACGTTAGGGTTCTGAGTTTTGTGCCTAGGGACGGAATCGAACCGTCGACCCTTCGCTCTTCAGGCGAATGCTCTAACCAACTGAGCTACCTAGGCGATAAATTGCACTGTACCACAGCACCCGCGCCCTCCTCTACTGTCCATCTTGTGTAAATGGTAGTCCTGACTTTATATCGTGCAAAGTATCCGAAAGACCCTCGAATTGACTCTGCGCAGAGACACCAACACCCTGTATTTGTTCGAATGTCTTAACAGTACTTTCTAGAATAGGAAATATGTACGTGAAGAAGAGCCAAACGGGAATACCGAGTGCTACAGCCCATATAAGAAGCCGTATAATGCCACCAAAAAACGCATTGCGTCGCATAGCGTGGAGCATGCGATTATTCTCCTTCACGAGACGATGTATCTCTTCGAATTTCTGTACATTAGGGTCCATGGCGTACGATTTTACCATGACTATTGACCTATTGGAAACCGATTACATACGTACAGGGCAAAGGCACCCTACTCTCGGACACACGAACGTGTGCCCTCGGCAGGAATCGAACCCACATCTACCCCTTAGGACGGGGCTGTTCTATCCATTGAACTACGAGGGCGTCCTCGCAATGTACCACATCCGACTGAGCGCTATACTGCCAGCAGCTCCTTCAATTTAGCTTCATCAAATCCGACAGTAAGTTCATCTCCTATTGTTATGACAGGAACGCCCATCTGACTGCTTTTCGCTATCATTTCCTTGCGTTTTTCGAGATCTGTCGCTACGTTGTAATCAGTGAATTTTATGTCATTGGCCGCGAAAAAGTCTTTTGCGGCGTGGCAAAAGTGGCATGTAGGAGTTGAATAAATAGTGACTTCTTTTTGTTGTGTCATACGCATCAATGTATTAGTTATAAGGAAGACAAGTATACCACATCGCATTATCTACAGCGCACGCAACGCTTCAAAAGACCGTTGAAACTCTAAAATTATCCGGATTTTCTAATAAACTACCGCGTAGCCAAGCTGTCGCGGTATTTTATTTTGAGAACCACTCGGTTCGGAACGTTCGCCTGATTACAGGCTCTCTGCTCTCCTCCACGGGGAAAACTACGTTTTCCCCGACCCCCTTTCCTCATGCGCATTCATCCCCGTAGCCAAGCTGTCGGGGAATTCTGCGCATGGATTAATACAGTTATACTTTTCCTGAAATTTCACATATTATACAGCGTACTGCGGGTATCGTTCAATGGTAGAACCCTGTCGGCAGGCAGGGATTGCCCCGCAGGAAATTGCTTCACAATTCCAACGGGGTAGACTTCCCAATATGGCGCGTAAGCGGGTATCGTTCAGTGGCAGGACGACTGCTTCCCAAGCAGTAAACGCGAGTTCGATTCTCGCTACCCGCACCAGGGTGAGCTATACCATAGTTGGTGTGGGAGCAAGCATCGGTCGGGAGTTCGATTTCCCCAACTCGCATGGAGTTTGGAGTTCGACCTGCCCGTTCACACGCCGAGCGTGTGTTGGGTTCCCCGTACCCGCACACCCAAGTCCCGCCATGCCTACAAAGTCGTGTGGAACAAGATTGAGAGCATAGTCCCTAGAACCGCACGTTTTAAACAACTTCCCTACCACCACGGAAATGCTCTTTGGAACCATTTTATGACGGAAGGTTTCTCCTCAAGTGGCTCAGGGATCTGCGGTTCAACAATGATGACAAGGCCTTCACCCTGCCCCGCGAGCGCATATTGTTTACGCAGAGCCTCTTCCATACCGCGGTCTGTAGAGAGTCGCGCAATGTCTTCCTTTAGTTGTGTTTCGCGTTCCAAGAGATCTGCATGTTCACTCTCAACTTGCGCACGTAGGGCAGAAGATTCCCTCTCCTTATGATAAACTCCCCATACGCCTGATGCGGCAACAAAGGTAAGTCCTGCCAACGCTAAAAGCCCGAGCCGTCGCAAGAAAAGCCGCGCCGGATCCCTGCGTTGCTTAGAAGTGGCCATACCCTTATAATACTACCAAGCAAGCACAATCAAATGTATGAGCTTTTTATTTCACCACAAAACCAAAAAAGTCCTCAGGATAGTCTGGGGAGTTGTTGCCGTCGTGGTCATGATCGGAATGGTGGCCTTCTTCGCGCCCGGTCTCCTGGCATACTAGAGTATGTTTGAAAACTGTTTACCGGAAGCGAGTGCGCATATTGCCCGAGAGAACATCGCGTGGGAGGATCTCAAGTTGTAATTGTATCTCGCAGTGGTGATACAGAGTCCGTTTGCTACCCGCGTCCTGTTCGGGGCGGGCAATATGTAGCGAGCGTAGGTTTTCAAACACACTAGAGAGATCTACTCGGCAGAGCCACGTACGACCTTTAAGAATACTTCGTGTGGGATGTCTACTTTCCCGCGCGCCAGCATTTTCTTCTTGCCTTTTTTCTGCTTCTCTAAGAGTTTCATTTTTCGTGTAATATCGCCGCCGTAAAGATAGCTTGTAACATCTTTGCGCATAGCGGAGATACGACGTGATGCGATAATACGCCCACCAACCTTCGCTTGTATTTTCAGCTCAAACATCTGTCGCGGTAAAAGCTTCTGCAATTTCTCGACGAGAGATTCCGCCTCTTCCTGCATACGTCGACGTGAGACAATGCGCGCAAAAGCTGGCACGGCCTCTTCCGCAACAAGTACGTCAAGGCGCACCACGTCCGCGTCGCGCAACCCCGCGAGCTCATACGAAAGCGAGGCATAACCTGATGACACACTCTTCAGACGATCAAAGAAGCCACGCATCAATTCTCGCAACGGCATCTCTACATGGAGCGTAACCTTGCCGTCGGGAAGCGTCTCGGTATTACCAATGACCGCTTCATGTTCATACAATATCCTACTTAAAGCACCGATGTATTCTCCAGGTGAAATAACGGCAACCTTCGCCCACATCTCGCGCACGTTCGTAACATCTCCATCGTCGGGAAAACGCGCGGGAGCATATATTTCCTCCACAACGCCACTTCTGTGCGTTATTTCATAGACAGTCGTTGGCGTCGTCACAACAAGCGAAAGGCCAAACTCGCGCCGCAGGCGCTCTATGACAATCTCAAGATGAAGCATCCCTAAGAAACCACACCGAAATCCCTTTCCCATAACGCCGGACGATTCTTCCTCATAGGAAAGCGAGGAGTCAGAGAGCCGCAGTCGCTCGAGAGACTGACGAACAGTAACAAGATCATCTTGGCTTTCCGGATACACGGATGCCCAGATAACGGGGGTTGGCGAACGATATCCAGGGAGGGGCTCAGCACCTCCACGAGCCGCGATTATTGTGTCGCCAACGGAAGCGATGCCGGGTTTTTTTATGCCTGTGACGATGTATCCTATCTCCCCTTCACTCAAAGTCGCGCGCGGGAATTCCCCCGGCCTCAAGACCCCGACTTCAAGCGCTGTAAAGTCGGCGTATGCGGCGGCAAACCGGACGGTGTCGCCCTTTGTAACGTGACCTCCAAAAATGCGCGCGTAAATGATGACACCGCGATGGTCTGAATATCGAAAGTCGAACACGAGCGCCTGCGTCTTATCACCCGATATCTTCGGAGGTGGTACCCTCTCGACGATTGTATCAAGTAACTCTTTGACGCCTTGACCCGTTTTACCGGACGTAAGCAGTACGTCTTTTTCGGGACAACCGAGAAGAAGCGCTATCTCGTTTTGAATATCGCTAATGCGCGCGTTCGGCGCGTCTATCTTCGAAACAACGGGAATAATAACTAGATCTAACTCTTTCGCGACGGATAATACGGAAAGCGTCTGTGCTTCAACACCCTGTGTTGCATCTACTAGAAGCACCACGCCTTCCACGGCCGAGAGCGCACGCGAAACTTCGTATGCGAAATCCACATGCCCAGGAGTATCTATTAAATTCAATATGTATTCTTCTTCCAGTCCTGAACTGTTTGAGGTACGCCAGAGCATCCTAACAGGTTGCATCTTTATCGTGATGCCACGCTCACGCTCCAAATCCATTTGGTCTAGGACCTGCTCTTGCATCCGTCGCGGCTCGATAGTACCTGTAAGCTCGAGCATTCGATCTGCCAAGGTACTTTTACCGTGGTCGATGTGGGCGATTATGGAAAAGTTTCTTATGTTCAACGTCATATGCGATTTTTTTGTATTCCTTGAAACTGAGAACGATTATTGAGATCTAGACGGACCGATGTCTTCAGCAGAAGCGGCAACGGTAATCTCCCCTTCCGTTTGAGGAGTGCGCCAGAGTTTCGAACGTATCGCCTCCGCCGTCTCTCTATATTCACGGTTACGTAAGAGCCAATATGCGAGCGCCGTTACTATAATGCCTGTAGCGCCGCCCGCAAACCCCCGCAGGAAAACAGAAACAAGCGTTGAGGTTAATGTGAGTGGACCGACCGCAACAAGCATCATGTATGCTCCCGCGCCGCCCGCGAGAGCCGCCAGTATGCTTTCAAAGAATGTGCGGCGCACCGCGGAGAAGAATCCTCCAAACTGATATTCGAATAAGAGCGCGAGAGTGAAGGCGGCTAGTATGGATATCGACGCATACGCGAGTGCTAGCGCCATGACCGAGGTCCCGGTAAGCTCCTCGACGCGTAGGATCGCTTCGACAAAGTTGAGAATGGACGCATTCTGGAATGCGCGGAGATACAGGACACCCGAGACCAACGTGCCCGTGGCCCCCGCGAGCGCCACCAGAAGCGG
>Ga0209211_10010310_pt1 | contig 12217 bp, 10 predicted proteins | sample RifGroA2_FD_183992 | JGI IMG/M metagenome (GOLD analysis project Ga0209211, IMG submission 183992) | Groundwater microbial communities from Rifle, Colorado, USA - Groundwater A2 (SPAdes) (version 2) | ecosystem: Environmental > Aquatic > Deep subsurface > Groundwater | place: Rifle, Colorado... | reverse complement strand
TCTCTTTGTTTTTCTTATTCTGAATCTTCAATTTGATCGCTTCTCTTCGAATAATCTCCTTTTTAACAAAATTCATTTTACCACCCCCTTTAACAAGGAGGGGTAACAAATCTTATGAACCTACACACAAAGCCAACGATTGAAAGCTTTATATATCCCCGTTATCTTGCTCCCGAAATGGAAGAGGATCATTTGCTTACAGCCCGCAAGGAAAAGTTCGCAGTATTATTCAAGAAGAAACACGGCATGCTCGTGATTATCATGGCCATCTTGGCATATTTTGCCTTTTGGATTCGCACCCGCAACCTCGGTGGCTTGCGCGACGTCACAACAGGCGGATGGACACTTGGTCCTGATCTTGACCCTTTCCTTTTCTTGCGTTGGGCGAAGGATATTGTGGTAAATGGCTCTCTGATGACAGTAGATCCATTACGTTATGTGCCAATGCCTTATTATACTAGTGGAGAGCTTCCAGGTATCCCTTATCTAATCGCGTGGTTTCATAATTTTGCAAGCCCTTGGTGGACATCAACAGTTGAGCATTCAGCAGTTATTTTTCCAGCATTTATGTTTGCATTGACCACAGTCGCTTTCTTTTTGCTTGTACGTATAATCTTTATAAATCATCAAGGTGATAGAAAAGCCACGCTTATCGCAACGCTCGCAACATTCTTCCTTATCGTCATACCTTCTCTCCTGCCACGTACAGTGGCGGGCATCCCAGAAAAAGAGTCAGTAGGTTTCTTTCTTCTCTTCCTTGCTTTTTATGCATTTATCAAGGCATGGCGCGCTCAAACTCGCGAATCTGCCTGGGTTTGGGCATTCGTGGCAGGTGCAATTACAGCCGCTATGAATCTGACTTGGGGTGGAGCCGCATATATTCTTTTTACAATCGCAGTTACCTCATTCTTAGGTTTTCTTCTGGGGCAGATGAATCACGTGCGTGCTGGTAGTCTTGTAATTTGGTATGTTTCAGCCATGGTTTTGGCATTTCCATTCACAACGCGTTTTGGTGCAACATTCTTCGACTCTTTGCGCAATTTTGGACTTGCTACATCTCAACTCATAACTCTAACCACTATTGTTTCTTATGTTATCTTATTCCTGATATCCCGTGAAACTCCACTGAAGCGGGCAGTTGATCGAGTTCACTTCACTAGAAATCTTCCAGCTCCAGTGACTGCGCTTATTATTGTCACACTGATAGGTCTTGTTATAGCCTTAATCTTATTCGGACCTAGCTTTATTACTAGCAAGATTTTTGAAATAAAAAACAATCTCATTAATCCTATTACTGATCGTCTTGGAGTCACTGTAGCTGAGAATCGCCAGCCATTTTTTGCAGAATGGGCAAATAGTTTCGGACCAGTGGTGCAAGGAGTTCCTATACTATTTTGGCTATTTTTCATCGGCTCAATTGTTCTGTTTTATAATTTCGCAGGGACATTTGGTAGAAAGGACCAGCACATACTAACTCTTGCATACATCATTTTTCTCGTATCAATTATTTTTAGCAGGTATAACCCCAATGGTGTATTGAATGGTACAAATACGATAAGTCTTCTGCTTTACATGGGGGGTTTTGTTGTTCTTCTGCTTGCTGCAGGTTATGTGTATTATCACCTGCATAGCCGTCAGGAATTGTCTCGCTTGCATCAGCTAGATGTCGGACTTCTTCTCCTTCTTGTCCTGTTTTTCTTGAGCATTGCATCAGCTAGGGGAGCAGTCCGTCTTATCATGATGCTGGTGCCGCCAGCAGCAATCCTAATTGCATATCTTGCAGTAACCACATTCTCAGGAGTGAGACGCTCGCAAGATGACCTTATGCGTTCTGTCGGGTGGATTTTAGTTGTTCTTGTCTTGGGAGCAACATTATTTGCAGGTGTGAAGTTTTATCAGGAAACTAAATCAGCAGCGCAGTCATATGTCCCTAGCGTTTATACTAATCAGTGGCAGAAAGCTATGGCCTGGGTTCGTGAAAGCACTCCTGAAAACGCAGTCTTTGCACATTGGTGGGATTATGGGTACTGGGTACAATCAATAGGCAATCGTGCGACCATTCTTGATGGCGGAAACGCAATTTCTTACTGGAATCATTTAATGGGTCGCCATATTCTTACAGGCAGGGACAAGCAAACTGCATTGGAATTTCTCTACACTCATAAAGCAACACATCTTTTGATTGATTCTACAGATATAGGAAAATACGGTGCATTTTCAAGTATCGGTTCTGATGAGAATTACGACCGTCGCAGTTGGATTCCAACTCTTTCCCGTGCACGTATAGAAGAGGCAAAAAACAAGACAATTATTTACTATCAAGGGGGTTTCGCACTTGATCAGGATATTATTTATCGTAATGAAAGTGCGACAATAGAACTTCCGGAAGGGAAAGCTGCTCTGGGCGCAGTGATTATTGAAGAGACTCGGAACGGAACGCTCTTTGGGCAACCACGGGGAATCTATATTTTCCAGAAGAACAGGAATACTGCTCAGGAACAATACACTTTGCCTTTGCGTTATGCATATCATAACAATGTTCTCTACGATTACAAGTCCGGCATTGAAGCAGGCTTTGTTACTTTGCCCGCAGTAACTCAACAAGGAAGCGTTGAGCGCGGCGCAGGTCTCTTATACTTAAGCAACAAGACAGTACAGTCGCATCTTGCTCGTCTCTATCTTTACAAAGAAAATGATCCGAACTTCGTGTTGGTTCACAGCGAAGACGATTACATAGTACAACAACTGAAGAGTGTCAACCTTCTTTCTTCGCAAGAGGATTTTGTGATTTATCAAGGTTTACGGGGACCTATTCGCATCTGGGAGATAAATTATCCTCAAGGAATTACGGAGAATATTGAGTATCTCAGTAAAGAATACCCTGAGCATCTCAGGAAAGTGTGAAGATGAATGATTATATTTTGTTGTTGCCAATTATAGCAGCATTTTTAGTTACACTCTTTTTGCTTCCATCTTGGATTAAGCGCGCCCATAATGCGAATCTTGTCGGAAAAGATATGAACAAACCACACGAAGTAAAAGTCGCAGAAGCAGGGGGGGTCACGGTAATTGCAGGTTTCATAATAGGAACTCTTTTTTATATTGCGATTAAGACTTTTTATCTCAAGCAAGGAGATGATGTAACCGAGATGCTGGCTCTCTTGAGTGTAATTCTTCTAGTATCTTTTATTGGTATGATTGATGATTTACTTGGCTGGAAAATAGGGCTAAGCAAGCGTATCCGCTTATTCTTAGTATTATTTGCCGCAATACCTCTGATGGTAATTGATGCAGGTTCATCACAAATATCTTTTCCCTTCCTTACAGGAATTGATTTAGGTTATCTCTATCCCCTCATTATTATACCCCTGGGGGTTGTCGGAGCCTCAACAACATTTAACTTTCTCGCCGGATACAACGGTCTTGAAGCCAGGCAAGGTATTCTTTTGCTCGGAGCTTTAGGCATTGCAACTGCCGCAACAGGCAGCACTTGGCTGACAGTTATAATTTTGTGCATGATTGCATCACTTTTCGCATTCCTCATATTCAATTCTTACCCTGCTCAGGTATTCCCTGGCGATGTACTTACCTATTCGCTAGGTGCTTTTATTGCAGGAATAGCTGTTCTTGGCAACATTGAGAAATTTGCGCTCTTTATATTCATCCCGAATATTGTGGAAATTTTACTTAAACTTCGCGGCGGTCTTCAAAAGGAATCGTTTGCTACGCCGCAAAAAGATGGTTCATTGGCGTTGCGTTATAGTCGTGTTTATGGTTTGGAACACTTAGCAATTGCAGTTCTCCGAAAATACAAGAAGAGAGTTACTGAAAGTAACGTTGTGCTTTTCATTAACGTTGTGCAAATAATCTTTATTATCCTTGGTTTTGCATTCTTTTGGAAGGGGATATTCGGATGAAGTTAAACCGCGCACTTCTCAACGGCAGTATAATTTTGATAATAACATTTGGAATATTTAATGTTCTTAACTACTTTTATCATTTCTCTATGATTCGTTCGCTGTCTTTAGCAGATTATGGACTATTAGCTACATTATTTGCAATTATTTACATTGTAAGTATATTTGCCGAATCAATACAGACAATCTTAGCTAAATATTCTGCGTCAGAAAACAATGGTGGCAAACTAAAGAATTTGTTTAATCGTTCAATAAAGAAAGCCACTTCTTTTGCAGTCCTTCTTTTTGTCGTATATATTGCCGGAATAGTTATCCTGAAGTATGGTTCCATATTTTTAGCCTCAAAATTTTTAGGTCTCCCTCATGTTGCTGCACTTATCCTTGAAAAATTGGGCAACCTACCACTAGGACTTGTAATATTTAATGGAATAATTATCTTAGGAGTATTTCTCTCATCAGTAGGACGAGGAATTATGCAAGGTAGGAAAATGTTCGGCAGACTTGGAGTGAGCATGATAATTGAAGGGATAATAAAACTTGTATTGGGCGTTTTCTTCGTGTATCTGGGTTGGAGAGTTTATGGGGCGCTGTTGGGTCCAATCATCGGGGCTTTTGTAGCATTTATTTATACTCTTATCGCACTCACACCAATCAGAAAAATGCAGGAAAAACGTATATCTACACCAGAGATATACAAGTATTCATGGCCTGTTTTTATTACAACCCTTACAGTTTTAATATTTTATAACTTAGATATTATCATTGCTAATATTGTTTTTGACAGGGACACCGTAGGTCTTTATGCAATAACTGCTCTCATTGCAAAAACTATTTTCTTTGTGACACAACCAATTAACAGGGCGATGTTCCCTCTTGCTGCAGAGCAAAAAGTAAAAAAAGAAAAGACAGATAGTTATAACGTACTAACTTGGGCATTCATATCAATTTTCGTTTGTATAATAGTAATATTAGCAGTAATTTATCTATTCCCTAAGTTTATCATCTTAATCGCAACAGGAAAGTCGCTGCCGTCCATAGAATCATTGCTCTTCTATTCTGCAATCGGCACATCCCTTCTCTCTTTTGCCAACACATGGATACTTTACCAGCTTTCACAGGGAAAAGTGCGTCATGCAGCGCTCTTCCCAATATTTTTGGTTGTTGAATCAGTTTTGCTTTACACTTTCTCAGCAAATTTACTGGAGTTCGTTCTTGCGTTTATGGCATCTTCAGCCATATTCCTGTGGGGATCAATTGTACTCCTGAAAGATTGAGTCTTGCGCCACATGTAAATAAGCACCCCAAAGGTTTATATGTGCCGTCTAAATTTCCATAATGTGAAACTATCTATAATTATGCCGATGTATAACGCAAGAGATATACAAAAGAACGTTCAGGAGGCAGAAAAGAATATTGCTATGCTGAGGATGCCCTATGAAATAATTGTTGTTGATGATGGTAGTACCAACGGATGTTTTGAGGAAGCAATGAAATTAAGTGGAAGAAACATAAAGGTAGTTGGTTATCAGCAAAATCAGGGAAAAGGCAATGCAATAAAGTATGGTTTTAGTTATGCTTCTGGGGAATATGTTGGATTTGTAGATAGTGGAAGAGATATTAATCCCTATCAGTTAGGGCACTTTCTTAAAATTATGCGCGATAGTTCAGCAGATATAGTAATGGGAAGCAAGAGACATCCAGAGAGTAGTGTTCACTATCCAATCTCACGCAGATTAATGAGCCGCACTTATCAGGCGATTAATCATTTCTTATTCAATCTTAATGTTCAGGATACGCAAGTTGGCTTGAAACTTTTCAAGCATTCTATTCTAAAGAAAGTATTTCTTAAAATAGCCGTGAAAAGATTTGCATTTGACTTAGAGCTACTAGTAATTGCAAGAAAGATGAGAGCAAGAATTATAGAAGCACCTGTAACGATACGTTACAAGTTTGGCAGCACGATAAATTTAAAATCCGTCTTTCAGGTTATGCTCGACACCGCCGCAATATTCTATCGCGACAGGATAATGCATTACTATGATTAAAAGAGAAAAAAAAGATAAAATATCAATTATCATTCCTCTCCTATATATGGACAATTATGTTCATGAAACTCTCTCTCATCTTCTTAAACAGAAATATGAGGATTTCGAGATTATCCTTCTTCCCAATGAACCTTTATGTCAAGAACCCCAGACTAGAGTCTGGGGCGGGTCAGGGGTTCTTGAGCACTGTCGAGAATCCAAATTACTCCCTGCTAAAGCAGGAAGGGTGCATGAAACAAGAGGATTCTCGAAGTCTAAAAATCCATTTGGAAAAAGAGTGAGAATATTCCCTACAGGAAACATTCAGCCTGCAGAAAAGAGAAACATCGGCGCAAGAAAAGCACGGGGAAGTATTCTCTCATTTATCGATGATGATGCGTATCCTACTGATGAAAACTGGTTATCTCGCGCAGCCGAGTGCTTTAAGTCATCTGAACGCATAGGGGCAGTAGGAGGGCCAAATATGACTCCTCCAAAAGATGGAAAATTTCAGACAGTATGCGGGGAAGTGTTGGCTTCTCCTCTATTTAGTGGTCCGGCAAGCATAAGGTATAAACGGGGTAAGGCAGGTCCATATAATGACCTTCCAAGCTGCAATTTGTTTGTCGATAAGGAGATTTTCAATGAAGTGAATGGTTTTTACCCGTATTTTTGGCCCGGAGAAGACACAAAACTATGTGCAGACATTCTAAGATTAAAAAGGATAATCTTATACGACCCAGATATCGCAGTGTATCACCATCGGAGAAAAGGATGGGAAGGGTATGTCAGGCAGACGTTTCGCTTCGGTCTCCATCGCGGATATTTCATGAAAATATTTTCGTATACTTCCTTGCATCCGATATTCTTCATTCCATCAGTATTTGTAATTTGGCTTCTCTTCGGGTCATGGTTAGGTTTAGTCCACCAGTTCTTCCTCTATTTCTATCTGACAACTCTTATAATCTACAGTGTACTCGTAATTGCGGCTTCCACAAGTTCAAAACACTTCTCCACGATTCCTCTTTTCGCGCTTATTGGTTTTGCAACTCATGTCGCATACGGGATAGGAGTTATAGTTGGAATCATCAAACCCGTTAAGCAATCAAAACTTAAACCTAAACACGAGAGATAAAACTCAGAGTTTATATAGGATAAGAGTTGTCTGTTGAGGGTTATTCGGTGCAGAATATGCTTGCACAACAGTTAAGTTATTCCTCTGCCCATAAGAATAAACCCATTGAGGGGTGAATACTGGCTCAAACACAGAAACTATGAAATAATCAGGATTGAACTCTTTTCTCGAAAGCTCAAAAAGCTCTTCAGAGAGCGCCTGACATGATTCATTCAGGTTAGTACCTCCATTTTCAACACATTTGGTTTCTGCAGGCATGTAATGAGCTTTATTTGCATGTCCTTCATTCCATCTTTCTGAATAATATTGGCTCTGGACAATTGAGGATGTGATAACTTTAGTATCTGGGGGAGTATTTTCCTTAAGCCACTCACCAGCTAACTTAATCTCTCTATAAGAATCTTTTTTTATCATAATTAAATTATTTGTATGTGCCAGGTTCTGATAGAGTCCGCCTAGGAGAATTGCTCCCACAACAATAATTGCCACTATTTTACTATATGGCTTAATAAGGGTATAAGTCCAGTGAAGACCTTTACCTGCTATAATAAACATGATTGGCATCATCATGAGCAGCCATCTGTCAGTTGATTCTTTGATTACTGCAATGTAAAAGTACAGGTGTACAAGTAGGAATATGAAGAGAAATACATCCGCATTAAATTTCGTTGTTTTTTGTTTAAAGATTAAGTCTCCATATATAAATAAAGAATAACAAGAAACAATTCCTAAAATAAATGCAATCATCCAAAGTTTAAATGGTAATGAGGCGAAAAATGAGATGACTGACCATTCAATTGGGTCATCAATAGTGGCTCCGGAGACAAGATAAAACTTGAGTGCATAAAAGTCATTCATTATGAAATAAATTATATATGGGCAGAGGAATAATATAGTAAGTCCTAGACCCTTCCATATGGACTTATCTTTTATAACCTTTAATTTTTTGGTGAAGAGGAGAAATAGCGCAATTGAAATTGGAACAAGGGCAAGTGGGAAACGCGTAGAGAACGCTAGTACTCCGAAGAACATCGCTACATACAATCCCCAAGTTTTGTTTTTTTGCACATAGTATTCCCAGAAAAAGAATACACATGCTAATCCTAAAAAGAGTGAAGGGATATCAGTCAGGATGCGATAAGTGTAAAAGAGACCGACCCAGTAGACGCTAATCATTACCGCTGCGGCAAAGCCAACTATTTTGTTGTACATCGATGCCCCTAGACGGTACGTGAGATAGACTACTCCGATGCTTGGGATGATGAGTGTAAAAAACCGAATAGACATCTCGCCAAGCCCAACTTTAAAGAAGAAGAATAAGACAAATGGATACAAGAGAGGTCGCAATCCAACAAAATGTGCATACCAATCAGGCCTAGTCATATCCAGAGCCCAGATTTTTGCAAGGGAAAGATAGTCTCCTTCATCCCACCAGATGGGCTGCTCACCAACCTTAATGAAAAAGTAGAGGCGCACAAGAATCGCAAACACTATTACTCCAACAAGGAGAATGTTTTCGCTTAGGTACTTTTTGAGCTTTTTACCTCCTTGCGAGGCATTATGTTCGCTAGTCTGACCTTCTTCCATTAAATGGGTAAAAGAAGCTGCTTAAAAAACCTTTTCCTTTGCTGAACCTGATTCAAATTAAGGATTATAATCTAGAATTATTCGTTAGCAAAGTATATATAGAAAAAAAACGAGGGAATTACAATTAATTGCAAATTTTAAGAAAGATGAAGAATATTTTCTCAATAGACTTAGAATCATGGATTCATTTTTATGAAGATTCTCTTAAAATAAAGAAATTCAGTTCAGCAGAAAGGAAGAAACTGGATAACGGTTATATAAAACAGGCAACTCTCGACATACTAGACTTGCTTGATAAATACAATCAGAAGGCAACTTTCTTCATTGTTGCAGAGATATACGATTGGTATCCGGAGATTATTAAGAGCATCAAGAAGCGCGGGCATGAGATAGGATATCATACTCATACTCATTTGGTAGTAAAAAACAATACTATACTTGAGAAAGAGCTGCTTCTTTCAAAGAAGTTTCTTCGGGATTTCAAGCCAAAGGGTTTTCGTGCTCCTCTAATTTATCTCCGCGAGGATGCGATGAGAGTTCTTGAGAAGCACGGATTCACTTATTCTTCATCGTCATATGATGAACATATTATCTCCAGTTACGGAAAAATCAGCGAGATTCCTGTTTCAGCAATTCCATTGAGAAAGCAAAAGTTCTCACATTTTCTGCCAAAACCACTAACATTTAAGTTGTTAATGAATAAATTCCCTATAGGTGGTGGATTATCAATTGCACTTATTGGTTCTCGGACATCCAGATTTATCAGGAATCTGAACTCTCAGGAAAAACCCGCAGTTTTATTTATACACCCTTGGCAGATCTACCAAACAAGAAACATTACTTCTCTAAAATACAAGTTCAATCTTCTTATAAGAAACCCTCTCTGTCTGCCATATACCAGAAATATACATAAGGACATAGAAAAACTATTTAAAGCTCACCAGTTTACATCATTTTACAACTATTTTTATGAACAGCAAAGACTATTGGGACAATAAAATAATCGAATGGGAAGATTCGCTTGAAAACTCAAAGAAAGTCTCATTCATTGAGTCGCTGGCTTCAAAATTCAGGAAGCCTCTCAAAGTTAGAAGGGCAATGTGTTTTGATTTGTTAAAAAAGGTTGGAAAAGGAAAGACAATCCTAGAACTGGGCTGTGGTTCGGGGTATTTCGCGATTAATGTTCTGCAAAAAATAAAGCCTAGGAAGATAATCGGCATGGACATCTCATCTAGCGCGATTCAACGCGCGAATAAATTGAAAAAAGACCTTAAGCTTTCAGGGAAGATTGAGTTCATAGAGGTTGATACAACGCTTGCAAATCTGCCGAAAGCAGATATAACAATAGGGTTAGGATTTTTAGATTATCTCACGAAGGAAGAGATTCGGGCACTGATGAAGAAAATTAATAGCAAATATGCAATATTCACTTTCTCTGAAAGGAAAGTTTCCTTAACAAGGTACCTGCATATCGCTTATCTCATATCTCAGAAATGTCCAAAACATTATTACTATACAAAAAAGGAGATTGCCAGTCTTGTTAAGGAGCGTTACAAAAACGTCAGGATAATTAGTGGCAGGAAGCTTATGTTTGGATGCATTGTCCATAACATTGACTGATTTATAGCGAATAACTTTAATTTCCGCAGTTGTTTTGTTATGTCAAGGAACTTGACGAAAACTCCACCTTTTACAGGCTGTCTCACAATTAGTAAACTATAAATAGTTACTTATCGTGGGACCGCCTGTTTAAGGTGGGGTGGCGCATCGTTTTTTTGATTCGCTAGAGGACTTTAGGGGTTCGTCAAGAATCAGCAGATTCTTGAGCGCTCCAAGAACCAGAGGTTCTTGGTGTTTCAAAGTCTTCTATAATACTGTTCAACAGCCCGCATAACTTCTTCAGCAGAAATACTTTTAACAAGTTCTTCATGATACTGATCGCTTTTTTCGGGAAAGAAATCATATAACTTCGATGCAACAATCTTTCTGCCTATTTCATATGTCTCTACTTCCACAGGGCTTGTAATTAAAAATAATGCCACAGTCCTAACGTTAAGACCAAGAGCAACATGCAGAGAAAAGCTGTCACCGCACACAAAATAATCACAGACACTAACAAGCGCGGCAAACTCTCTTTTTGTGTTATTTGGATTGTTCAAGTAGACTTCAACGCCTTTTTTCTTTAGCTCCTCAACAAGACGCGCATGCCTTTCTATTTCGTTTGGACCGCCAAAAAGCAGGACATCATATCCTTTACTCTTCGCCAGAACAATAAATTCTTTCACACGCTCTTCATGCCACACCTTGGAAGGCCATCTGGTTCCAGCACCCATATGGATGCCGATAATCTTCTTTCCTTGTAAGTTATTTTTCTCGATGAACATTTTTGAACATAATCTATCTTCTTTAGTTAATATGAGTTCACATCTCTCTTTTTTATAAGGAAGTTCTGCTACCTCAAACATTATTTCTTGATAGGTTCTTGTGTTTCTTTTCTTAAGTTCATCATCGAACATCGTATTTATGTAATATTCTCCTCCCGCATTATAAGCGATAGGATATCCCCCATCATCGTGGAATCCATATTTTTTATCTGCCTGAAGCGCCTCAGTTAGCTCAAGCGCCTCTTCATCAGTATCAAAATTATAAAGTGCATCAAATGACTCATCTTCAATCTCAGTAACGTCTTCTAACTGAACAACTTTCTTGATATAAGGCAGACCTTCTAAAAGCGTTGCAACATCTCCCCTCGTAATCCATGTTATTTCTGTTTGCTTATCAATATAAAGTGCCTTGGCTAATGGCAATGTTCGCAAGACGTCGCCGTCTGATCCGAGTTTGATAATGCAAATCTTCATTTATCTTTTAGGGGAAGAGCATTTTTAATTCTTATGCAATCATCTTAGTACTTTTTTGCTGCCACAAACTTTAAAAGCCTGCTCATATTCTTCTTTACATGTCAGCATCCAGACATATATCTTGCACACTCTGCAATAATTCGGGAGGGAGAAGAATATCTTCTGATTTAGCAGCTATTTATCAGAACATTATGGAGACTCCTGAAAATGAGCGAAAGCACAAAATCAATTCTCTCCTCGATAGTCATCCTGTTTGCGCAATAGCGCGCATAGCAGTTGTTTATGGAAGTAAAGAACTTGCTGATGCCATGATGTCCAGATTCGATGCGTCACATGATTCCTTGCCGCAGTGCGATTACAATGGATGTAGTACGCAGGAATCAAATTTCTCTCTTTGGGAACTCACAAGAGCAGTTTATAATTATGCACATGCAGAGCATTTTAATGCTGATAAAGTTGCTTGCCACAAAGTAAATAGTATCGAATCTGTATTTGGCGTAACTCCTCCAGATTATGATCCTCTGACAGAACAGGCTATGCAACTAAATGGATTCAAAACCCCTGAGCCAATTGAACTTAAAATAATATCCTCTGGAACGGCTACATCCCAGATAACAAATCTAAGGAATAAACAGGTTTAAATATATAATAATTCCTAAATCTGTGTTCTCTCTTTTCTTTTCTCTCTTAGAGAAT
>Ga0209211_10010308_pt1 | contig 12219 bp, 10 predicted proteins | sample RifGroA2_FD_183992 | JGI IMG/M metagenome (GOLD analysis project Ga0209211, IMG submission 183992) | Groundwater microbial communities from Rifle, Colorado, USA - Groundwater A2 (SPAdes) (version 2) | ecosystem: Environmental > Aquatic > Deep subsurface > Groundwater | place: Rifle, Colorado... | reverse complement strand
CCGTGGAGATGTCGCGCAGGCTGCCGGTGTAGTTCACCATTACATACGGGTGCACCTCGGGCACGCAGGGGTGGGCAAAGGCCCCGCCTCGTTTGCCTTCGAGGATCGGGGCGTGAATCCAGCGCTTATCAAAAAAATGGGCGGCGATTTCCCCCATTTCCGGGGCAAAGTCGTGGAAGGCAGTAAGGACCATCTCCTTGCAGGTGCTCCAATCCACCAGGGCGGTGGGCAGGTGGGGCAGGGGAGCGTAGCGGTCGTAGTCGCAGAGCTGATCCAGGCCGAGGATGCCCTTCTTGAGGCGGTAGTAGCGCTGAACCATATCGTAGCGGCTGGTGACCGCCTCAACCAGCACCGAAACGGTCCGGTCCTCCAGCTCGTTGTACAGGTTCATGGAGCTGACCCAGGAGTCGTACTTGCGGAGCCGGTCGTCGATCATCTTCTCGGCCAACAGGGTGTTGAAGATGTGGGTCAGCACATGGAGCTGGCTGGTGAGCCCGACGGTAAGCTCATCGGCTGCCTGGGCCCGGACGGCGCGCTCCGGGCTGTAGAGATCGGTCAGGACCTCCTCTTCGCTCCGTTGCTTTTCCCCGAACTTGAGATGGCCCATGACCTTTTCAAAGAGGTTGGCCCAGGAGGAGCGGCCCACCGGCGCCTTTTCGATCAGCAGGGTTTCCTCGGCAATGGACAAGAGATGCCTGGCATAGCGCCGCATACTTTCAAGGTAATGACGGTAGTGGGCCAGGGTCTTATCGCCCAGCAGGGCATTGGCTGTGGAGTCCTCAAGTTTGCTCCATTCCAGCTCAAAAAACACGGTCTCTCTGCCGATCCGGCTGCCCGCCTCCTTGATCTTTTGCAAAAAAGCGCCGGCCGAGGCGTTCTGGATCTGAGTGGTAAAATTTAGAAAGGCAAAGGTGCCAATCCTGCCCATCAGGGTTTCGAGCGTTTCCAGACGCAGGACCAGGGCGAGGAGCTCGCTCGCGTCAAGGCTTGCAACCTTATCTGCGAATTGCTCCTTGAGGGCTTTAGCCTCCTGTTCACACCAAGCGATGTCGGTCTCAATTTTGGGGTCATCAACACCCTGGTAGAGATCGGCAAGCTGCCAGAGAATCTCGGTGGTGCCGAGCTGTTCGTTTAACGGGTTGGTGGTCATGGTTTGTTCCTTTGTTTGCCTGGAGTTTTCCTTTGTGAGTCAGATGGTACTTGACCCCGTCCTCGGTGATGCCGATTTTGAGAGCCATCTGTTTTCCCGTTATGGCGGGTTCCGCCCTGATGCAGGCAAGAATTTTTTCTTGGGTAGTTTCTTGGGTAGTCGCCTGACGTAACAGTTCTTTTTCGCTTGCGTAGGATGGCCGGATGAAACTGGTGATAAACAACCCAGCCACCTGACTAAACTATACATCTCAATATCAAACTACGCAGAAAGTTCTATATTCTGTCACCGGAATTACTCCTTACACTTCTCGCGGCTCGGTGAGCAGCTTTAGACCTCTCCCTGGGGGCAGGCTTGCCTTTCTGATATTTGCTGAGCTCCAGCCTGAATGCCACGATCTGCGCCTTCAATTCGGCGTCTTCAAGAGCCCCCTCCAGCATCCGCCGTCCAGCTCTTCCCAATGGCGCAATATCCCGGTTCAATATTCTCCCCAACTCCGTGAGGCAAATTTTTGGTGACTCACAAACCAGGAGCGCGACAAACGCTCGGGCCTCGGAACATGGTCTTGCCTTCCCCGGCGCCTTCAACTTTTCAAGGGTGATCTCGTATCTGCGGCACACAACCCTGAGGACATCGTCGAGGTTGTAATCCGCTACCCGCGGCTGTTTTGTTTTCGTAAGGGCTTCCTCGGTAAAATCGTCATCGCCGAGAATCCGTCCTTCACAGGTGCCACTGTGGAATTCGTTTCTTCTTGTCTCTCCGATTCCGTCTGCCGCGAAACTTGCGTAGGTTTGTCTGGCCTTCTGGATATTGGGGGATAACATCGATAAAACCAGATCCGTTGTCAACCATGGCAACACCTCTTTGCCCAAATATCCGTGATGCCCACTCCATTGATAGGCCTCGGGCAAGGGAACCATCCCGGCACGGACCGGATTGAGGTGGATATACCGGACGATCTCCATCAGATATGCGTCAGCGTCCAGCAACAGCGCCTTGTAACGCCCCTGAAATACATGCCCCGTGCGGGATTGTGCATGGTTGATCCATTTGGTGTAGCGGAGGGAAAGATTCTGCATGATCTGTGACAAAGGGATGTTGCCGGTCTGGAGAACGAGATGGATATGGTTGGTCATCAAGCAAAATCCGTGGACGCGGCAGCCGAACTTTTCCACGACGTACTGGAGAAAATGGTAGAAACGGAACCGGTCGAGGTCGTCGAAGAAAACCGGCTGTCCAGCGTTACCACGGAGGATAACATGGTAGACTGCGCCGGGAAAATGGATGCGAGATTTACGTGCCATGATCACATCATACGGGAGAATGGCAGAAAGTCAAGCCTGACCCCAATGGTCCCACCAATGGTCTCTGACCCCAATGGTCTCCAATGGTCTCCATGGCCTCTTCAGAGCATACGGAACTCGATCTATTGGGGCGATGTATGCCAGGAAATGTCAACCTTCCGATGACTGGCGACACAATCGCGCAGATAAAGATTGATGAGGCTTTGATACGGGACGCCCTTCTCCTCCGCCATTTGCTTGAAATAGCCGATAACGTCTTCGCTCAACCGCATCGTGACCGACTTTTTCAGTCTGGCCGTATAAGGATTTTTGCGGGATTTCATTTTCGACAGATCATATTCAGCTTTCATGATCCAACACCTCTATAAAAGTTGCTCTCGTTTTTCGTGGCTTTCCGGGCCGAGATTATCCGAATAACGTTGCCGTGCTCCCGTTCGCAATGGCAGACAATCAGCATGCGGGCCGCATCACTGAAACCCAGCATTAAAAAACGCTCCTCCGCCCCGGAACTGGCCTCATCAAAAAACTGCACCGCGAACTCGTCGTAGAAAACAGACTGGGCTTCCTCAAACGAAACACCGTGTTTCCTCTTGTTTGAGGCGGCTTTAACTGTATCCCACTCGAACCTAATCATAATTACATTGTACGTACATTGTGAAAATTATCAAGAAGCAATTAAGCCCCCAAGCGGAACAGGGGGAAATTAAAGCCAATCAGAGGTCATAGGCCAGCGTCGGATAATGGGGGTTTATGTCAGAATGGCAGTAAGTCAAGCCTGACCCCAATGGTACCCCCAATGGTACCCAAGAAGCAATTAAGCCCCCAAGCGGAACAGGGGGAAATTAAAGCCAATCAGAGGTCATAGGTCAGCGTCGGATAATGGGGGTTTATGTCAGAATGGCAGTAAGTCAAGCCTGACCCCAATGGTCCCAATAGTCCCGATGGCCATATTTAAAGGGTGAGGCTGGCCGAAATCAGGTTGAAATCGTGAGTTGCTCCATCAAGCCGGGAATGGCTGATTATATTATTTCTTTCGTCTGTTGCTGTTCTTTATGCTTTCAATTGACTCTTTCAGAGTTTGTTGCTCATTATCAAGAAGCTTTATGTTTTGGTTGGTTTCGCTAATTGCTCTATTGAATTTTTCTGTAAAATTATTTTCTATAAAATCTTTAAGTTGTTGAGTGGCAAACAACTGCATACCAACCATAATACCAGCGGCTGCGAGTAATGCCCCTACGATTAAAGCAATGCCCCATCTCTGTATCGATGATTTTCCATCACTGATTTCTTGGATAAGCTTCTTTTCAAAATTAAGAATTTCTTTCCCAATTTTCAGATCAACATAGTCTTTTTGTGATGAAATTGTTTCGGATTCGTTTGTTAGGGCAGGGATCTCACTTGGAGTTTTTTCCTCTCTTTGTGGTAGATCGGTTAATAGTTTGACTCGGGAGATTTTATTTTGAGAGATTTTTTCGTCAAAGGTGCTGCCTAATCCTGAACCATTTGATTTACCATTGATTTTAGAAATTCGATTCAGGGCATCAGCCATTAATGCTTCACCGGACAACTCTGCCTTGGGCTGATTTTTTTTATTTTTGCTATTTTTGTTATATTTTCTCATCATCCTTGTCACTTATTGAGAATTCCGAGATGGGTTGCTAACTGCTCCTCAATACTTCTTGCAAGATCAAGGATCGAGAGAACCGCGTTTTCAAATTTGTCTAAGGTAGATATGTCGACATCTGTTGCATATGCATCTATGTCTATGCCATATCCGTCTTTATCAACATTTGTATTCCGAAAATGAGTATGGACCCACTCTTCATGACGTTCTTTTGAGATAGGCCCAAGTAAGTAATATCCGTTTTCTAGCACGATATGTATTCTTGTGTCCTTTGCTGGTGTATCTATAGGAAGTTTCTGGAAAAATTTATTAATGATATTCGAATTGACAACGTCAAAATCTTCTTCTTCAGTTTTTACTAAAACAGATAATAAGCGGAACCCGATACGTTGCGCAGTCCCAATTTTTTTGTAAAAGTTCTCATATGCGGGGTACAAAAATTTGGGGAAATAATTCTTGAATTTCACAAGGCTTCTTCCACTTTCAAATCCCATTCCGAATCTTTTTAACTCTGCGAAGGCAATGTCTTCAGGGCTTTCCAGGGAATCCAAAAAGGATATTTCATTATTCTGAACCCTCCAATGCTTCAATTCTGGCTTTATAGATGGATGGAGTTTGTTAATAATTTCGCCTTTCCTATCAAAAAGATCTAGCATTGGTTCGTGGCGTATCTCAAGTACAAATTTTGATTTTGTCCTGTGCTCTATAAGTTTATCTTTCATTTTTATACCCTCTCTGGGAACATTCTGTGCCTAATGTGCTTTGGGATTCTGTAGCCCCAAAATTGTATTAAACAGAATGGGCCAATACGGTGATAGACAGAAGGCCGCATGTTTACTCAGTCACTATGATTTTTATCATGGTAACGACTTTCTGCCACACGGGTTTTTCGGCGGAAAATTTTATCCAGTGTGAGAATACCTGATGTTCACAGAAAACTAAACAACAAATAGGAGTATTGATTTCTCTTGAGATCGCGACCTCGAAGGCCTCATCCAGGCTGCCGAGATAACCCGTTACCTGGATACACAAGACAGAAAGAATGAAACCGCGGGCTGGCAATTTCTCCAGATCATTTGATGCGATACAGATTTTACTTGCAACCGCCATGGCATAGGCTCCCGGCAAAATATCATTGCGGCGGCAGGCAAAGAGCGATATACAAATGGGGATCAATTTTCCCCCTGTTTAACCAGATTATTAAATCATAACCTTGTAGCCAATTATCCGATGAGTACACCCATTTTCGACACCGCCTCCGTCTACGACGAAAGCAAGATCAAGACCCTCAGTTCCCTGGAGCATATCCGGCTGCGGCCGGGCATGTACATCGGTCGGCTCGGCAACGGCAGCCATCCGGACGACGGCATTTACATCCTTCTTAAAGAGGTGGTGGACAATGCGGTGGACGAGTTCATCATGGGGGTGGGCAAGCGGGTCAACGTGGAGATCGGGGCGGACGGCGTGGTCAAGGTGCGGGATTTCGGGCGCGGCATCCCACTAGGCAAGCTGGTTGAGTGCGTGAGCGTGATCAACACCGGGGCCAAGTACAACACCGAGGTGTTCCAGTTTTCCGTGGGGCTCAACGGCGTTGGCACCAAGGCGGTCAACGCCCTGTCCGACCAGTTCGAGGTGACCTCCTTCCGCGACGGCAAGTTTGCCAGGGCCACCTTTGCCAACGGCGAGTTGGTCGCGGAAGAACAGGGCGATACCAACGAAAAGAACGGCACCCTGGTTTCCTTTCATCCCGACCCCAACGCCTTTGAAGGCTACTACTACATGCGAGAGTTCGTGCGCAAGCGGTTCTGGCGCTACGCCTACCTCAATGCCGGGCTCAAGATTTACTATGAAGGCGAGTGCTTTCATTCGGTCAACGGCCTGCTTGACCTGCTGGACAAGGAGATCGCCGATACCCAGCTCTACGCGCCGATCCACGCCAAGGACGCCACCCTGGAATTCGCCTTTTCCCATACCGAGGGCTACGGCGAGAGCTATTTCTCCTTTGTCAACGGCACCTATACCAACGAGGGCGGCACCCATCTTTCCGCCTTCCGCGAGGGGATCCTCAAGGGGATCAACGATTTCTCCGGCAAGAAGTTTTCCGGCGAGGATGTGCGGGAAGGGGTGGTCGGCGCCATCGCGGTTAAGGTGAAAGACCCGATCTTTGAGTCGCAGACCAAGAACAAGCTGGGCAACACCGAGGTTCGGGGCGATATCGTTAACAAGGTCAAGGACTTTGTCTGCGATTTCTTCTACAAGAACACCGAACTGGCCGAGATCATCATCGACAAGATCCAGCAGAGCGCCAAGATCCGCAAAGAGCTCCAACACGTGCGCAAGGAGGCCAAGGCCAAGGCCAAGAAGGTCGCCTTGAAGATCCCCCAGCTCAAGGACTGCAAGTACCATCCCAGCGCGGAAAAGCCCTCGGGTCCGGACCGCCAGAACATGCTCTTTCTCACCGAGGGCCAGTCCGCCTCCGGCTCCATCGTCAGCTCCCGCGACCCCATGACCCAGGCGGTTTTTTCCCTCAAGGGCAAGCCGATGAATGTCTACGGTCAACCCATGACCTTGTTGTATAAAAATGACGAGATGTACAACATGATGCGGGCCCTTGATATCGAGGATTCGGTGGACGCCCTGCGCTACGACAAGGTGATCATGGCCACGGACGCCGACGTGGACGGGCTGCATATCAGAAACCTGTTGCTCACTTATTTTTTGCAGTTCTTCGAGGCCCTGGTCAAGCGGGGGCATGTCTATATCCTGGAGACCCCCATCTTCCGGGTGCGGAACAAGGAAGAAACCATCTACTGTTACTCGGAAAAGGAGCGGCAGGCAGCGGAAAAGAAGCTGGGCGGCAAGGGCAAGAAAGCGGTGGAGATCACCCGCTTCAAGGGCTTGGGCGAGATCTCCCCCAAGGAGTTCAAGCAGTTCATCGGCCCGGACATGCGCCTCCAGCAAGTGAACATCGACACCTTGAGCGAAGTGCCCAGGCTGCTCTCCTTTTACATGGGCAAGAACACCCCCGAGCGGAAGGAATACATCATGGATCATCTGGTGGTGGTGTAATCATGGAAACCTCCCATTACGGCGAGCTGCACAAGCTCTTTGACACCAACTTTCTCGACTACACCTCCTATGTCATCCGGGAGCGGGCCATTCCTGACGTGGCCGATGGCCTGAAACCCGTGCAGCGCCGCATCCTCCAGACCCTGTTCAATATGGATGACGGCCGTTACCATAAGGTGGCCAACGTGGTGGGGGATTGCATGAAGCTCCACCCCCACGGCGACGCCTCGATCTTTTCCGCCCTGGTCAATCTGGCCAACAAGGGCTATCTCATCGACCGGCAGGGCAATTTTGGTAATATCTTCACCGGCGATCAGGCCTCGGCGGCCCGGTACATCGAGTGCCGCTTGTCCCCCTTGGCCAGGGAAACCCTGTTTAATAAGGATCTCACCGAGTTTACCGAGTCCTATGATGGCCGGATGCTCGAACCTGTTGCCCTGCCGGCCAAGATTCCCCTCTTGCTGATGCAGGGGGCGGAAGGCATCGCGGTGGGCATGGCCACCAAGATCATGCCCCATAATTTCTGCGAGCTGCTCGACGCCCAGAAGAAAATCCTCCGTGGCGAGGACTTTGTTCTCTATCCCGACTTTCTCCTCGGCGGGGCCATCGATGTTTCCGGCTATGAAGACGGCAACGGCCGCCTGCGCTGTCGGGCTCGCATCGAGGAGAAAAACGAAAAAACCATTACCATCAAGGATATTCCCTACGGCACCACCACTCAATCCCTGATCGAGAGCGTGGAGAAAGCGGCGCGCGGCAACAAGCTCAAGATTTTAAGCATCAACGACTACACCGCCGAAGAGGTGGAGATCGAGATCAAGCTGGTGCGCGGCATCTACGCGGCGGACACCATCAAGGCTCTGTACGCCTTTACCGACTGCGAGATGCCGATCAGCCCGAACTTGACCGTGATTTTAAACAACAACCCGGCGGTGCTCACGGTAAGCGAGGTGCTGCGCCAGAATACCGAGAAGCTGATCCTCGACCTTAAGAAGGAACTAACCATCGAACATGGTCGGCTCAAGGAAAAGCTCCACGCCCACCTGCTGGAGCAGATCTTTATCGAAGAGCGGCTCTACAAAGAGATCGAGGAGTGCAAGACCTACAAGGCGGTGGTCGAGACCATTGGTGCGGCCCTAGTGCCTTACCGGGACCAACTGGTCCGCGAAGTGACCACCGAGGACATCGAACGGCTGCTGGAGATCCGGATCAAGCGCATCTCCCGCTACGACCTGGACAAGAAGAAAAAGGACATCAAGGAAGTTCGGGACAACATCAAGGCGGTGGAGAACCATTTGAAAGACATGGTCCTTTACACCATCAATTATCTGGACGATCTCCTGAACCGTTACGGCCATCTCTACCCGCGCCGCACCGAGATCGCCACCTTCGGCGAGGTGGAGGTGCGCAAGGTGGCGCTCTCCAACCTGACCATGGGCTATGACCGGGAAACCGGCTTTGTCGGCCATCAGATCAAGGCCAGGCCCGAGGATTGTTTCCCCTGCTCCGAGTACGACAAGCTGCTGCTCATTTACCAGAACGGCATGTACAAGGTGATCAACGTGATCGACAAGCTCTTTGTCGGCCATGATGTGCTCTGGTTCGGCAAGGTCGAGGAGAAACGGGTTTTCAATATCCTCTACCGCGAGGGCAGCCAGAATCTCTGTTATGTCAAACGATTCCAGAGCCCGAAATTCATCCTGGAAAAGGAATACCACCTCTTTCCCGAGCACAAGAATTCCGCCATCCTTTTTCTCAGCACCGGAGACGGGGGCAGGTTGCGGGTCCATCTCGCCCCGTCCAAGCGGGCCCGCCATAATTATGTGGATTGCAGCTTCAGCGAGGTTCTGATCAAGGGAGCAGCCGCACTGGGGAAAAGGGTTTCCGATCGACCGGTGCGGCGGATTGCCGAATTGCCTGCCGAAAAGGAGTCAGCCGTACTGCCGGAGGTTCAGCCAACCCTTTTCCCGGCCAAAGAGAGGGAGGCCGTACCGCAGGCTGGCAGTGAGCCGGTTGAAGTTTCAGAGCCTGCGGAAGGCGATATTCCGGAGTCAGATACATAATATTTCCCGGCTTGTTCATAAAACAGGCTGATTGTAAACTTCATATTTATACCATCTATTGCGATCTTTTTTTGTCCTGCATACACCATGAAGTGTGCAAAGTGAACGCCAAGTCTACCGCCAGGCTGCCCCTGCTTGCTTTTTCAGGAAACATATGATAGGGTCTTTTATCTTTTTGTACGGAGGCAAGACATGTGTATACTGTCTTGTCTCGAACCGTCTCCGGACGTAATCCAAAAGCAGGATAAACTTTTGGCGGTAAAACATGAAGTAACCCCGATGTATTTCGGCAAGAAACCGGTCGATTCCAGTATGGTGCGGATGGTGATCGGATTGTGTCTGGTAATGCTTTTCTTTCTTGCTACCATGTTGACCAAGTATTTTCCCGTATTAATCCCTTCTCCCCACCAATTACAGACTGCCTCTACCATTGACGCCCATTCCGCCGAGGATCTGCTGGAGCAGCTCAAGGCTAATAATCTCTGGGAAATGGAGTCATTATTAGAGGTTCCCGCCATTCTGGTCAGCAAATTTCCCGGGGATATGGCTTCCCTTGATATGGCTACCCAGAAAAAGGCTTTCCTCCATGTCCTTCTTCCTACGGCGATGATCGCCTTGGCAGAGGTGGAGGCGGAACGTACCGCCTTAGAGAAGATCCTGGCAAAATTAGCCCAGCCGCCCCGGCGCTTCACCTTTGCTCCAGAGAGCGATAAGCATGGCTTGCTTGCGGGACTGAGCCGGAATGAGCTCGATTTTTTGCAGGATCTCTGCAAAAAATACCGAGTCTATGGGGTTGCCGACCTGCGCCGCCGCATCAGTCCGGTGCCGGTGAGCCTGATCATGGCCCAGGGCGCCCTGGAATCATCGTGGGGTAGCTCACGGTTTGCCTTGGAGGGGAACAATCTCTTCGGCGTTCGGACCTGGAGAAAAGGGGGAATTATGTCTGCCGGGCAGGAGCTGGAGGATGGTAAATCTCTGTCGTACGCGACATACGCCTCTCTGCTCGATTCGGTCCGTGCCTATATCCTGATGCTCAACCGGGTTCCCGCTTACCATGCGCTCCGGGAAATCAGGGAAGAAACTTCTGATTCCCTGGTCATGGCCAATGGCCTGCTCCGTTATTCCGAACGGGGAAGCGACTATATTGCCGATCTTACCCAGCTTATCAAGAACAACGGCTTGCAGAGTTACGACCAGTGCGCTCTCGCCGGCAAGGATAGCTTGCCTGGCAAAGTGCGGATTGCAAGTCTGGGAAATCTTCGCTGATCGGAAAACCGTTATGCGGCCCTGATTTTCCGCCAGATCGGCAGGGTGGGGCTTAGCTTTTCAAAACGCTGGTCCTGGTCGATCGCCTCGCTGTTTTTGTGGTTGGCGATGAGGATGGCCCCGGTTTTCATTCTGTCTTCAATGAGAATTTCAAAACGCAACTGCTGTTCCCGCCCGGAAAAGGGCCGGTAATAATAGATCACCTCGTTGTCGCCGTAGCCCTCGTAAGTCCAGATATCAGCCTGGGTCACCCGTTTCCCGCCCAAAAGCCTGATTGCCACCCGGAAGGGATATTCATCCTTTTCAAAGCCATGCACATCAAAGCCGAACTGTTCGGCAATCAGCAGCACGTTGCCGATCCCGCAGCCCACATCGAGAAAACGGGGCAGGGGGGTGGCAGGATCATCCAAGTCAAGTCCGAGGAAGGCGCTGACAAAACCCATCTGGGCAAAAACCTGTCTGGTGTCCATGGCCACAAAGGGATATTCGCAGTCCGTGTCGTTGCGGGTTTCCCTGGCGGCATCCTGGCTGTAGCAGCCGACAAAGCGGTTGATGACGTTGAAAAATATATCGTTCTCTTCATTTTGCATGTTTTTTCACAAAGATGGTTGCAGGATAAAGGCTTAACTTGGAAACCGTGTATAACACGGATTGCCGATGAATTCCCCCGGAAAGTTATTTTGTTTGCGTCGATGACGCCCTAGTTTTTACTTGCGACTTTGCGCCATTGGGTTATTTTCTCTTTTTTTGCCAAATCAGCTAAGCCGTCGAAAATAAATAACTGTAACATTCTCATATCGTAAGCGGCATAAGGGGCCGTAATAAAATAGATAAGAATGTAATGGTTATTTTTTAACGGCCCCTAAGTTCTAACTTGGTTGCGGTATATTCTTAAATCTCATTAAATCTCATTAAATCTCATTTTTTGCCGCCGATGAACACAGACTCAAGCCCTGAGCGGGCAAACGGGCAAGCCGCCGAAAATGGCCGGCCATGCCCCAGCGATGCAGACGAATTATTTCACCGGGCTCTCGACCTGCATCAGCAGGAAAAGGCAGACTCGGCGGTGTCCTTTTATCTCCAGGCCATTTCCCTGTGTCCGGAACATGTGGATGCCTGTTTCTATCTGGCCCTTCTCCATCGCAGCATGGGAGCGGCGGAAGAGGCGGTCTTCTGGTTTAGCCGGGCTCATACCTTGTTGCCCGACGAGGCGGCAATCGCCTACGAGCTTGGCATAACCCGTTATTCCCTGGGACAGCAACAGATGGCCATCGAGCATTTCCACAAGGTTCTCGCCCTGGATGACACGCACTGGCAGGCGGCCTACAATCTGGGCACCGCCCATCTGGCCCAAGGCAACACCCACGAGGCGATCAGGGCCTATCATCGGGCCGCGCAACTCAATCCCCAGGATGCCGATATTCATTTCAACCTCGGCCTAGCCTGCAAAAGGGCCGGGCGGCTGGAAGAGGCCAGGCAAGCTTATCTCTGCGCCATGGAGATTGCCCCGGACGATGCGGAGGTGCATTATAATCTTGCCCTGGTCTATAAGGAGCTGGGTTGCCGGGACGAGGCCATCGACTCGCTTGAGATCGCCGTTGCCCTGAATCCTGATTATGGCGCGGCTTTTGGTAACCTGGGAGTTCTCTATCTTGAGCAAGACAGGTTGGGCGAGTCTATTGCCTGCTACCAAAGGCTTATTGCGCTGGATCATAACGCGATTTCCGCCCGGCACATCCTTGC
>Ga0209211_10010304_pt1 | contig 12221 bp, 11 predicted proteins | sample RifGroA2_FD_183992 | JGI IMG/M metagenome (GOLD analysis project Ga0209211, IMG submission 183992) | Groundwater microbial communities from Rifle, Colorado, USA - Groundwater A2 (SPAdes) (version 2) | ecosystem: Environmental > Aquatic > Deep subsurface > Groundwater | place: Rifle, Colorado... | reverse complement strand
ACTTTATTGGTTTCTTTATTTCCCAATAAATGCAAAACGGACTTTATGGATTTCTTGAATTATTTTTATGCCTGTGTAAAAAGTTAGGCGGGTTAAGATTAAGATGTAAAAATCATGAATCAAGTTATCGCCGCCGAGACAACAAAACCCTCCCTTGATTTATTCTTTCTAACTCTTAATTTGAAATGAATTATAATTTCTTTAACTCTCTTTCAAAACTTTTCACATCTTTAAACGATTTGTAGACAGACGCGAAACGGATATAGGCGACTTCGTCAAGGGTTTTCAGCTCTTTCATCACTATTTCCCCGATTTCCGAACTTTTGATCTCCTCTTTGCGCAAGACTTGTATGTCCCTCTCAATGCGATTGATCAGATTCCTGAATCCTTCCTGCGAGATCGGCCTTTTTTCCAGCGCCCTTTTGATGCCCTGCTCCACCTTTTCCCGTTCATACGCTTCTTTGCGGTCATCTCTTTTCACCACCATAATGTTTAAAAGCACCATTTCCTCATAAGTGGAAAATCTCTCTCCGCACTTTTCGCACTCTCTCCGGCGCCTGATCGCTCCCCCGTCCTCGGTAAGCCTGGAATCAATCACTTTTGTATCCGTGTGGCCGCAAAAAGGGCAGAACATAATATAATTTCTAATTCCTTTAAATTACGAAATCCTCAAATTTCCTCTCCCCACGGGAGAGGATGAAGGTGAGGGCGGCAATTCGCTCGTATTTTTACCCTCACCCCTGCGCCCGAGGCGCATCCGCCTTGGGCGGAAACCCTCTCCCATTGAGGGAGAGGGGGTAGTGGGTGTTTCGTAATTCAAGAGAATTCCCAATTCCTAATCAAATCCCAATGGCCAAAATATCAAATATGCTTGAAATTTTGAATTTTACACTATCTTGTGTCTCTATGTATAATTTTACCACAATATTTAGTTTCGTTCAAAAGTCCGAATTTTCCTTATTTTTCCGAATTTTGAGGGTAAAAAAACAGTTCCTAAATCAGAACTGTGGATAACTATCGTTAGCTTCACTAGCTTCAAAAGCTTCGTTAGCTTGATAAGATAAAAACGATAAGCTAATGAAGCTAACGCAGCTAAAAGCTGCAAAAGCTTTCTTTTACATCATCTTCTTCCTGATGAACGCCGGAATTTCCAAATCTTCCTCTTGATTTGCTTGGCCTTGATTTTGGGCTATCGGCTTTTCTTGCGCCGGCTGCTTCTGATATGATCTCGGCTCATCAGCCTGCTCTATATGGATTTTTCGTTTTTGATTTTGCCAAAGATTGGGATTTTCTTTCGGCTCTTCTTTTTCAAAAACCATCGGCCTCACCGTTCTCGGCTCCGGCCGCCTCCCCTCGCCGCCGAATCCGGTCGCTACCACAGTCACTTTCATCTCATCATCGTCCAAAGCTTCGTCAACAATCGCGCCAAAAATTATTTTAGCGTCGGGAGAAGCCGCGGCCGTGATGATTTTGGCCGCTTCGTTCACTTCGTACATTCCCAAATCCTTTCCTCCGGTAATTGTAAATAAAATACCGCGCGCTCCGTCAATGGAAAGCTCCAAAAGCGGGCTTTCAATGGCCGCCTTGGCCGCTTCCACCGCTCTATTTTCACCCGAAGCAATGCCGATTCCCATCAATGCGGAGCCTGTCCCTTGCATTATGGCTTTCACATCGGCAAAATCGACATTGATTATCCCCGGGGTGGTGATAATATCAGAAATTCCGGAAACGCCTTGCTGCAAAACCTCGTCAACTACCGCAAAAGCGTCCAAAAGTGATGTTTTTTTATCTATGACTTGCAAAATGCGATCATTGGGTATGGTGATAAGCGCATCCACTCTTTCCTCAAATTCTCTCAATCCCCGTTCGGCAACATTTTTTCTCTGCATTCCTTCAAATTCAAATGGCTTGGTGACGACACCGATTGTCAGCGCTCCCAAATCTCTCGCGATTTCCGCAATAATCGGGCCCGCTCCCGTACCCGTGCCTCCGCCCAAACCGCAAGTGATAAACACCATATCGGCGCCCTTCAAATGATCGTGCAATTCTTCCTGGCTTTCTTCGGCGGCCCGACGGCCGATTTCCGGGTCCATTCCGGCGCCCAGACCCCTCGTCGCTGTTTTTCCAACATGGATTTTAATCTGCGCTTTGGAATGATGCAAAGCCTGCGCGTCCGTATTTACCGTAATAAAATCAACGCCGCGGATTTTAGACCCGATCATGCGATTTATGGCTTCGCCGCCCGCTCCGCCAATGCCAACCACTTTGATCTTGGCAAAAGTCTCAACTGCCGGTTTTACCTCTGTAACCGACTGTTTAAATGAGTTAATCTTCATAACTATATTGCTATATTACGCAACCGTCGCCTTTAGGCTCCATAATTTTATTATTTATAACGATATTATACAAGCCTTAATAGCGAGCGTCAAGGCATTAAAGTCTTGACGAATTTGCGAACTTTGTCAGTCATCCCGCCGAACGAAAGAAACGGAATTCTGAAACGGCGGCCTCCTTCGTATCCGGAATATTTGGCGGTCCATAAAATCAGCCCGACCGCGGTAGAAAATTGCGGATCATTGACTTTGTCAACGGCTGTTAGAACTTCAACCGATCCGGCGCTGGCCGGCAATTTCAAATCTTTCTTGGCCGCTTCCGCCAATCCCGGCAATTTGCTCCCGCCGCCGGTGAGCGCTACTCCTGCCGGCAAAAGCCCGGCTCGGCGCGCCTTGGCCAATTCTTTATTAACTAAAGAAAACAATTCTTCGGATCGCGCTTCCAATATTTCCGCTATATGCTTGTGCGAAACGCGCTCCAAAGACTCGGCTCCGAATTCGGACAAATCAATTTCGTCGTGCTTTGAGATATCGGACGGCAAGACCGTGCCGTGGCCAAGCTTCACTTTTTCCGCCAAATCTATGGATACGCGAAGTCCGATGGCAATATCATTGGTAAAATGCGCGCCGCCGACCGGAATCGTACCCAAATGAATCAAATCGCCGTTTTCGTAAACAGCGACATTGGTGGCTTGCGCGCCAATATTGACAACCGCTACGCCCAAATCGCGCTGACGGTTAGTGGTCACGGCTTCGCTGGCGGCTAAAATCCCCAGCACCATTTCGGAAATCTCCACTCCGGCCCGCGTCGCGCACTTGGAAACATTTTCAATATGACTGGACAAACAATGAATCACTTGAGTTTCCACTTCCAGGCGGCTTCCGGTCATACCGATAGGATCTTTAATGCCCGATTGTCCGTCTACTGTAAAATTTTTCGGTATATTGTGCAGCAATTTGTAATTCGGCGGCACAGCCACCACTTCGGCGGCTTCTATTGCTCTTTCCACATCTTCCGAAGAAATTTCGCCATTGGCTTTGGCTATAGCCGTGATTCCTTTTGAAGTATTGACCAATGCTTGGCTGCCGGAAATACCGATTACAGCCGTTTCAATGGGTGATCCGCACATTCGTTCGCATTTTTCAAGCGCTGCCGAAATACTTCCGGTCGCGTCCTCAATGCTCGTAATAATGCCACGCGCCACTCCTTCGGAAGAGTGTTCGGACGCGGCGATAATTTGGATGGATTCGTTGGCTTCCCTCTTTTGGCCTACTACCACTCTGATGGCGGTAGAGCCTATATCAATGGAAGCAAATTGAGGATTGCGCGGCATATTTATTATCTTTATCTTGCCCGTGCGGTGAAAGTCAAATTTTCACTGCCTGGCATATTGCATTTATTTTACCACATTTTAAAAATTAAGCAAAGGTCTATTAAATTCGCTAAAAAAGATAAGGCCAAAAAATCAATAATCCCACGACCAGCGCTCCGACAGAGGCGATCAGCACGGCCGCGGCCATCATATCTTTTATGATTTCAACATAATGATGGATGCGCGGCTTCAGGATATCAACGATTTTTTCCATTATAGTATTTATCAATTCCAACACCAGAACAAAAGTAATGACCAGCGAAAGCGCAATTCTTTCCAAAGTCCTAAGAGGAAAAACGATCATCAATATTATGACCAAGACCGCCGCCACGACCTGTATTCTGAAATTTCTTTCATGCTTAAACACATACGCAAAGCCGCTAGCCGCGTATTTGAAGCTTTTGCAAAGATTTTTTACGCTTTGCGGAGTCATAAATCAATCATACCGCAAAAGAACCGGTTTAGCAATGCCGAATAATCATTATCGCTTAGGAACAATGGTAAAAACTTTTTCAAATTCGTTGCGATAACCTTGCATTATATCGTATAAAAAACGAAAATTTTAAATAATCGCTAAAATATTCTTTTAACTCAAAGCCGGCCGCATTCCTGCCTGTCGGCAGGCAGATTTCTTTATTATTTTTCACCAATATTAAATTCCTGACATAAGCCGAATAGCAAACGGCGTGAAATAATTAATCAAATGCTCCTTATCTATTTCAAGCTTTTTTTGATTCAAGTCCTCAATAATTGATCTTAAAATATCAAGCTCGCCCGTCCGGCCTTTCATTTCCGGAAATTCTTCTATTTTTTCCATTATGCCTTTCGCGCGAATGATTGAATTGCGCATTTTTTCAAAATCTTTTTTTTGATATTCTAAAAGCGCGCGAGAAATTTCGCTTCCAAGATTCGCCATATAAAATAAGGGCGTGCGGTTTGTATTCATGTTAAATACTTTAATATTATCATTTTCATGGCATCGCGCAAAAACGCATTTTGCACTTCCATCGATCTATTGTCTTGCGCGGGGCGGATGTTTATCAAAGAGACATATTCAATGCGCTCGTCGCCTGTTCTGTTAAAATACCAATTAAAACCCCAAACATTTTGCTGCTGCGAACCGTTTTCAATAAGAATCGCGTTCGCGTCGACATGGTATTCTCCGCCTATGGCGAGAATGCCACGCTCAATATCCACTACGCCTTTTACCATATCAATATAAAAATCTTTGGCGATTTCCCGCAGTTCGTTTTCGGTTATTTTTTTGTCAATTATTTTTATAGGCATAATCTAAGGAAATTGCAAACTTATCAGAGATTAAGCGATCGCCGGATGTCTGATAATGCTATTATTGCGTATTGGCGAGGCATTCCTGCCTACGGCAGGTAGACCTCCATTCGCTTTTGATCAACCTGCCCGCCAATGCCTTTTATTAATTTCTAATTCTAAATCTATCTATTATTTAAGAATTTTTTATTCAAAACAAGCTAAAGGCGACAGCAGGCGGGTCAGTTCGCCGCGCTCCTGCCCGTCGCCTGCTTTCCAGATATGTCATCAGTAGGCAGTGAAGACAATAGACAAGTCCGTTTATCATTTAGAATCAACTCCTACGGCTTCATTGCTGAGAAATAAAAATTTGTTTGCAGATTCCCTGAATTGCCTCTGTCTACGAATCTCACGTCAAAACTATTAACTGAAACATTGCTCACGCCAGCTATAACTGGTATTCCATCAGGAGTTATAAGGATAATTGGAGCAGTAGAAAAAGGCGTGGTAAATGTAATCGTATAAACATTGCCGCCCGAAACAGATGAATTAAAACCAGTACCAGAGATTCTGCTTCCGTCTGTTTTAACCGAACCGAGTATACCATTATTTATAGCAGCGGTTACTTGCGTTGTTCCGTCAGGAAATTTAATACCGCCGGAAGTTGAATATATGGTTCCCGCAACCTCTAATTTTTCTGATGGAATATTTGTTCCAACGCCGACATTGCCGCCAACTGGGCTGACATAAAAACTTGTATAACCCAAGCTCGCGCTACGATCATATACATTATAAGTAGTCGGACCAGAGCCATCATAATCATAACATCGTGCGCCAAGATCTGATAATGAATCAAAATTACCTCCACAATTTGATGCATAATCGGTATCACAAGGACATCGCGGCGTAGGAGTTCCTTGCCTATCATACCACGGCCTAGAATTAAGCGCCGAATTTGCGACATAATTATACCCGCCCGATACTGCAAAATCTCCATCAAAAACATGCAGTTTTGATGTAGGTGTCGCTGTTCCTATGCCAACTTTTCCGCTTTCATGCACCTTTAAAATAGGATTACCACTCTCGTCTTCAATATTTAAATATGAATAATGACTGGCGGCGGCGTCTCTTGAAATATGAAAGCCTTCCGTAGTCGTGAGGTTTTTCATATCAACTTCTAATTTAGCAAATGGATTAACCGTGCCAACGCCAACATTGCCGACATTATTATTATAAATATCCGTTCCTGATATAGTCCAATAAGAAGGTAAATTTACAGTATTTCCCCCGGAAATACTTAGATCAAAGCCGGTCACAGAAAGAGTTTGACTGTCGGTACTTACCGGCGCAGGAGAAGTGCAATTAATCTGCGTCCCGTCATTCGTGCACCATTGACCATTAATCAATGTTCCGATTTTCGGATCGTTTTCCGCCGGCCTCCGCACGCGTATATTTCCAGGATCTATGGTTAATTCCTGTGTTCCGTTGGAAACCAATTGGAAATTCCCGTCGCTGATCCATTTGAGGCCCGTGTCATTGTCGCCAAGAGCTAAAGTAATTTGGGGATTGGCAGTCCTCACTCCGACATTGCCGGAAGCCGTATTCATTGCCATCATTATTTTTCCAATGTCATTTCCGGCAGTGTATTCTGAAAAAATGATACTGTTATCGTCATACGCTCCCGGGTTGCCCAAGAAAATGGCCGCGCCCGTCCCGGTAGCGGCGGAATTGGTAAATTTTAATATATTGGGCCGCGGCACCGGACCGATACCGCCCTGCATATCAATATGAATGCCTTGGGCATGCATCTGATAAGACGACACTTGGCCGAAGACTTGAAGGTTGTAGCCATTATTGGAGGGCAGGCCGCCTCCGGCTCTTAAGATCATGGCATCCGGATTGGTGCCGCTGGGCGATTGCCAGAGAAAATTATCGCCCCCTCGGGAGAAGAATAAAATACCCGAACCGGCATTATCAGTTATATATGGCTTTGAACCGTTTGGGCCAAGATAAAGATTCCCGTTTATTACGGACAAATCATTAGAGACAATCGCGTTGTTATTAACCGTCAGATCGCCGATTACCTTTAGATCATTATTGATCGTGGCCATGCCCGGAGCGCATTGGAGGACTTTTTGGGCGGAGACCTTGGATGAGAAACTTATGACTATAACAATAACAGAGGTGATGATAAAAAATGTTTTTCGGCAGAGCATATAATTGTTATTGTTATTTGTCAATAGTCAATCGTGTTGCCACACTCTCCATCTTTTTCCAATCCTTATCCGTTTCGTGATCAAAACCGCAAAGGTGGAGAAAGGCGTGGGTGAGAAGATAATTGAGTTTGAGTGAGTAGTGAGTAGTGAGTAGTGAGTAGTTTTTTTGATTGATAATCGTTGGACAAAAAAGGATTTCGCCGGAGAGCTTATCTTTGGTTTTGACAAGAAGAAATGACAGTTCGTCGGTCGGTTTATTTATTTTCCTGTATTTTTTATTTATTCTCTTCATCTCCCATTCTTTGATAAGCGCTATGGACAATTCAACGGTTTCTAAAAAAGAAAAGTTTTTTTCGCGGCGCAAGCGAGTGATTATTTTTTTTATAGTTTTCGTTATTTCTTTTTCAGAAATTTTATACCTAGTCAAATTGGCTATATTAATCAATGTCATATTCTGTCATCCTGAGCTTTAGCGAAGGATCTCTAAAATTCCTCAGACAAATCTTTCCATTGCGGATTGCCCTTTTCGATTAAAGCAATTTTCTTTTTCCTTAACCAACCTTTAATCATTTTCTCGGCGGCAATCGCTTCTTGCGGATTGGAAAAAGATTCAAGGAATACTAATTTATTTACATTGTATTTTGCGGTAAATCCCGCAATGAGTTTGTTTTTATGTTCATACATTCTTCTTGCGATATTATTTGTAATGCCCGTATATAAAACTGAATTTGCTTTATTTGTCGCAATATATGTATAAAACTGCTTTTGCATAGAGATTCTTCGCTTCGCTCAGAATGACAATCGAAGGGCTCAGAATGACAGCGAGAATGCGATTTTACAAACCATTAATGTTTCCGTTGGCATTCGCATTGCTATTTCCATTCGCATTCGCCGTATTTGCATTGGCCGAATTAGCGTTGGCAGTATTTGCATTTGCCTTATTAGCATTGGCTGAATTGGCGTTTACGCTGTTTGAATTCGCGGCATTCGTATTGCTATTTGCATTGGCATTGGTTGAAATTGGTGTCATTATCGTCAGATGCTGATAAATATATTTGAAAGTGGAACCGAAAGAAATCTGGGTCTTAGTGCCCGGATTGTAAGTAGCTACAATGATCCGGCTGCCGTCTCCGATATAAATATTCAAATTATCCGGACTCAAAACTGCGGATTTTCCGTTTATAACGACGGTGTTTACTTTTGTCTGATCAATCGCGGGCGATTGCGATAAATACCAATCTAAAACCGGCATTCTGTTTACATTCTCTTGGACCGAGATCTGAATAAATTCGCCTGTGGTGGAGGTAAACATCACATCGCTTCCCCCCTCGCCCGCCGCTCCGGCCGCCCAGCCGGCCGGATAAGGCGCCGAATAACCGGCCGATGAATTGCCGTATGTTTTCATAGCGGTTGAATCCGCCAATTTGGCGCCGCCGCCTTTGGCCGGATCAAAGCCGGATGCCACTTCGGCTCCGTCGTAATAGCCGTCCCCGTCCGTATCTTTTACATTAACATTTGTCTGATAAACCGCTTCCTCGCTGTCGGTCAGGCCATCTTCATCCGTGTCTTTGGAAGGCAAAAGCGGACTCGTCGCATTGATATTGGAATTGACAGTATTCGTATTGCTATTTGAATTTAAATTTTGATTAAGGCCGGGCAAAGAATTATTGGCATTGCCATTAGCGTTTGCGTTCAAATTGCCAAAACCGCCCGATGAATTTGTATTGCCGTTTAAATTCGCATTGGAGTTAAGGTTTGATTTATTGGCATTATTCGCGTTTAATCCGGCATTTGAATTATTCTGATTGACTATAGGATTATTATTTATATTATTGGCGACTGTCTTGGGACCGAATAATTTATCAAAATTCAAAAACGCGTAAACTCCGCCGGCAATGAGAATAACGACAACAATGGCTATAACAATGACAAAAATCTTTTTGCCGCCTCCCCCGCCGCCGGAAGACTGCGGACTATTGGATTGCGGACTGGTGAATTTTTCCGGCATGGCATATACCGGCACATCGGGAAGTTTTTCCGGCTGGCTCGGCTGATTTTGTAATGGCTGGGGCGGAGTGGGGGCGTTGAACATACATTGTTATAAAATCCGAAATTCGAATTTCGAAACTCGAAACAATATCTAAATTCCAAATTAAAATTTCAAAACAAATTATTTTGAATTTTGATTATTTGAATTTGTTTCGGATTTCGTGCTTCGTGCTTCTGATTTATTACCTTTTAATTTTAATGTGTAGATCTATTAATTCGTTAATTCGAAAATATAACATCACTTATTAGTATTTAATGATTGTATCGCCTTATTGAGATCCAGCAGTTTTCCGCCCGGGACTTTCGGGTCATTGAGTGTCTTGATTTCCTCACCGTCATTGTAACCATCGCCGTCTGTGTCGGCTTTCAGAGGATTGGTTTTCCAAGTCTTAACCTCCTCGCGATCGGAAAGATTGTCGCCATCCGTGTCCGGATTTTTCGGATCCGTGCCTGATTTGGCTTCGTCTTCATTCGTCAGCCCGTCGCCATCCGTGTCATTAGTGATTTTTGACGAACCATTTACTGAAACGGTTGAATTGGCATTGATTGCTGAATTCGCGTTTGGACTGATGTTTGAATTATTAACGGCATTAATATTTGTTTTTTGAGAATTTATATTTGTGTTTACGCCGGCAAGATTGTCAGTCTTTGACGGACCCTGCGACAACATAATGTATCCGGCGATTCCCGCGACAATTACAATGACAATGACGCCGACAATGATAAAAGACGGGCGGTGGCTAACGGCAGAAACAACCGCCGCGTTTTTTTCTTCTGCGCTTGCCCGCCGAAGCCTTGGCGTAGGAGGGGCTTTCCGCACTTTATCCACTTCGGCTAAAATATCTTCGGGTTCTTTTTTGGCTTTAGTATTTGAATTATTGATAGGCATAAAATTATTAATATTATTTTACCATATTTTACCTAAAGCACCAACCCCACAAATCAGTTTGTAAATAATTAAAGGGCTTGGCCGGGAAATAGTCTCCGCCGCAAGCCTGCCATTCATTAATGGGTATTGGGGAATTCCATGGGGTGCATGTTTCACTGAGTGGACAATCTGGAAAATTTATTTGACAAGGAGTTCCAGAGACGCTGCAGGTTCCTGATGTGGCTGCCTCGCCAATGCAGGTTGTGAGCGTTCCGGTGTCGCAAGAACGCGTTCCGTCAGCGCCGCATTTGACCGGAGTGCCATCATCGCAATAATGTTTGCCATTGCCCAAAGCAATGCACGAACCAAAACCGGCGCAACTAAGATTATCGATACAGGCTGCTCCATTTCCGGAGCAATATCCTTTAGACGGTTCGCATTGTTCTACCCACGGCTCGTAAAAATTATTATTCACCTCTGGATAGACGGGGTTTCCGGTTCCGACCAAACAAGTCATATTGCATTCATTGCCGCTTCCCGGCGGAGCGCAAGTCACAGCATTGCCGCTAAATACATCGTCAATGATATTGGTTGAAGATGTGTCAAGATCATTCACACCACTCGGACCTTCGTAATAACAATAATAATCGCTCAATTGGCCTCCGCCAGCCAAAGCGCAAGAAGCCGGATCAAAATTGCATGACCCGCCCGGAGCACATGAAGTATCATTAGTGCAGGGCGATCCGTCATTCGGTCCTCCAAAGCATTTTTTTACAGAACATTCGCAATTCTCAACCGGCGATTCAATTATACCATTGCCGCAAACGGGATTGGCCACCGGTCCTCCGGCGCAAAACGGCTTACAATTATCATCGCAAGACGGTGGATTCGGAGCACAGTCTCCGCCCGGACCCAGACACTGCGAATCGTAAACACAATCTGTTCCGGCATTGGTAGACGCGGCATTGCATTTGCCGGCTGAGCAAATCCTGTTTTCAAGACCGGTCAAAGGAATACCCGTACTATCGCACATTTCCCCCAACGAACTGTCCCATTGTCCATTCTTACAAAGTCCGAGATTGGCCGCGTCCACTTCTTGCTGGCGGTAATTATAGCATGGGCAATCCGAGCTTCCGATTTTATTCAGCGGATCTCCATCGCACGGATCAAAAGTATTTTTTCTCCAGGTACTGCCGTCTCCTCCCACCCATTCCAGGGCCGCGTAAAGACTGAAGTTGGCGCCGCCCGATTCCTGCTGATAATGATAAATGTGCGTATCGTAATCAGCTCCGGCGATACACGAAAAAGCGTTTTTCGTCTGATCCCAGCCCGAATCTTCGGATGAACCGAATTTGGCCGCGTTGCTTTTGAAAAGATTATTTATTTCACCGTCGGACAACGGCGTGTTCCAAATCCGTACTTCGTCTATTGAACCGTCAAAATATTCCGGACTGCCCATTGAAGTATGCCCTATATAAAGATTGCCGCTCATAGTATCAAAATCTCCATTTGCCGGACCGGAAGATTCAAAAACGCCGTCAATGTATAATTTCATAACCAGACCGTCATAGACGGCAGCAACATAATGCCACTTGTTGTCGTCAATTTTCTTTTTACTTCTTAATGGCTGCATATTTGTTCCTGTGCCAGTCGTACCGCACTGATCTTCTATGCCTAAATATCCGCTGGCTGCTGTAAAAACAAAATTCCCGCAACTACCGGCCACAATATCGTCCCATCTCGCGTTTGTATCATTTCCAATATTCTCTTTTGTCTTAATCCAGGCCGCTACGGTCAATTTATTGGAATATAATCCGGAAAAATTTCCTGCGTCAATGTAATCGCTTGTTCCGTTGAGCTCCAAACAATTGCCATATTTACAAGCCGTGCCGCTTCGCCAACCGGTTGTATCAAGACCGCCGTTTAAAACTCCGCCAAATCCCGCCAGGCCGTCATTAGCGGCAGCGGCTCCCGATCCCTCATTCAATTTCCACCAACCGACAAGCGAGCTCATCTGGCTGATCGGATCGTGCGGCATAGGAGCGCCTACTTCTTTGGATAATGCGCCGTCCCAAGACGGCCACACTGAAGTGGAATTACCGCCAATATATGATCC
>Ga0209211_10010300_pt1 | contig 12223 bp, 10 predicted proteins | sample RifGroA2_FD_183992 | JGI IMG/M metagenome (GOLD analysis project Ga0209211, IMG submission 183992) | Groundwater microbial communities from Rifle, Colorado, USA - Groundwater A2 (SPAdes) (version 2) | ecosystem: Environmental > Aquatic > Deep subsurface > Groundwater | place: Rifle, Colorado... | reverse complement strand
TTCCGCCTCCGCGAAATCACGGGCGGAGCGCTGCAAGAGTTTCATCTCCTCGGTCAAGGTAAAATCTAAACCAGGATCCTTCGTTGTTCCGTTGCTCATACTCATCCTCGGTTCGAAATTGCTGTGTGATGAATGGCGTTTTCCGTGCTTGCCGGAGACCGTTTAAAATCCTCAACAAGAATCTCCGCCAGGTCATACGGGGTCAGCTCCTTGCGATAGACTTTCCCGAGCCGTGAGGCCAGCTCGCCGGATCGTTTCTGATCCCAGAAATCGACATGCAGCCGGTCATCGATGATCTCACGGATGCGACGCTCAAGACGCTCCGTACGTCGTTGTTCCAGTTTGCCGCTGGAAGCAAGGTACTCCCGGTGCCGGCGTATCAGGTCGGCGACCTCTCCCACTCCCTTCCCATTGCTCGCCTGAGTTTTGACAACATCGGACAGCCAACTCTCCGCATCGTGCGGCCTGAATCCCAAAATCATCTTAATCGACATCACTGCCTGGTCCGCGCCGGGGCGATCGGCTTTATTCAGCACAAAGAAGTCCCCGATCTCCATCAACCCGGCCTTCATCGCCTGAATACCGTCGCCGGACTCCGGCACGAGCACGACGATCGTCGTATCAGCCGCAGAGGCGATATCAAGCTCCGACTGACCGACCCCGACTGTCTCCATGAGTACGATCTCATAGCCTGCCGCGTCGAGAATGTCCGCGGCTTCTTTCGCTTTTTTGCTCAATCCGCCGAGGCTTCCACGCGATGCCATGCTGCGGATGAAGACTCCTGCATCGAGCTCAACCTCCGACATGCGGACACGATCCCCGAGAAGGGCGCCTCCTGTAAATGGACTTGTCGGATCGACGGCGATAATTCCCACCGTGCGACCCTCCCCGCGAAAATGCTTCGCGAGTTTGTTCGTGAGGGTGCTCTTCCCGGCTCCCGGGGGGCCGGTAATGCCGATGCGGTACGCATTGCCGGTGTGGGGGTAGACCCGGTTCAACAACTCCATGGCAGAAGGTGTACCGTTCTCCACGAGCGAAATCGCCCTGGCAACAGCACGCCTGTCGCCCTGGTACAAGCCTTGTACCGTATGGTCGGTCGCGGTCTTCACCGGAGGCCCTGGTGTTCCTTCCGAAAATATTCCGCTGTCAGGCGCAAGCCCTCCTCCAATGGAACTGTCGGGCTCCAGCCTAATTCCCGCTGGATCTTCTTGAAACTGATAACGCTCCGCTTCTGCTCCCCCGGCTTCGCGGGCCCATGGTTCTCCTGCGCTGACGGGTTCAGGACCTCTGCGAGCTTTCTCAACAGAACATTCACATCGGTTTCCACTCCTGTACCGACGTTGAACGTATCGGAATGCTTTGCGTGCAAGGCAAGGACGTTGGCCCGCACCACGTCTCCTACGTACGTATAATCACGGGTCTGTTTCCCATCACCGTTAATCACCGGCTGTTCACCCTTGAGTAACTTGGCGGCAAAGATCGCCACGACTCCCGCCTCCCCATGAGGGTTTTGTCTCGGACCATAGACATTGGCGTAGCGGAGAACAACGAACTGTGTGCCGTACGTCTCCCTGTAGAAGAAGAGGTACTTCTCCGTGCTGAGTTTGGAAATACCATACGGGGAAAGAGGCCGCGTGGGATGTTCCTCGTCCGCCGGAAAATAATCCTGCTCCCCGTAAATGGCCCCGCCGGTGGAAGAAAAAATAAATTTTCCCACCCCATGCTTTCTCGCACCTTCAAACAGGTTCAGTCCCCCGAGCACATTCACGCTGGCATCGAATTGAGGATCGGCAACGGAACGCCGCACATCCATCTGCGCTGCATGGTGATTCACGACATCGATGGCATGGTCCCTGAACACCTGTTCAACCTTGGTATCGCGAATATCGAGACGGTAGAAAACAGCCTTGGGGTGAAGGTTCTCCTGCCTTCCGCTCGAAAGGTCATCCACCACCACAACGGTATGGCCTTCACGGATGTACGCGTCGACGATATGCGACGCGATAAAGCCGGCCCCGCCGGTCACAAGAATTTTCAACTCGCCTTCTCCTTTGTTATGCGCAATAATGCTTTTTGCCCGATATCGCTTCGATAGTATGCTCCATCGAAGGCGATCTTGCCCACCGCCGTGTAGGCATTCCGGATGGTTCCCCGGAGATCATGGTCGTAGCCGATCGCGGTAACGCCCAACACTCTCCCGCCGGAGGTCCGGATGTCCTCCTCCTCCTTCTTTGTGCCGGCATGAAAGACCACGATGCCGTCCTCCGCCTTGAACGAATCGAGTCCTTTTACCACGGCGCCTGTCTCATAATCATCCGGGTACCCTCTCGAAGCCATGACCACGCACACCGCCGAAGCGGGATGGCGCCCAACCAGCGTGGGGTCAAGGGCTCCGCGTGCCACGGAGAGAAACAATTCGGCCAAGTCGCCGTTAATCAGGGGGATGACGACCTGCGCTTCGGGATCGCCGAAACGGCAGTTATACTCGATAACCTTGGGGCCTGTTTCCGTGATCATCAATCCGCAATAGAGACAACCGGTGTAGGGAGTCCCTTCCGCCTTCATCCCTTTCAGGGTCGGTACGATAATCTCCTGCTCGACCCGATGAAGAATTTCCCTTGTCACAACCGGAGCGGGCGCATACGCCCCCATGCCCCCCGTGTTTTTTCCCAGGTCCCCGTCGAGGATGCGCTTGTGGTCCTGGGCGGGAGCCAGTGTGATGAAACGCTCCCCGTCGGTGATTGCAAACACGGACGCCTCCTCACCAACAAGGAACTCTTCGATGACCACCCGTTCTCCGGCCGAACCAAACGTGTTATGCACCATGATGTCGGTCAGGGCTGCAATCGCAAGTTCGGCGGTCTCACAGATCAGCACGCCTTTGCCGGCAGCGAGCCCGTCCGCCTTCACGACAATCGGAGGAGCAAGTTCGTGAACGAACCGCTCCGCTTCGAACCGTTGTCCGACGGTGAAGCTCTTATAGCGGGCCGTCGGGATGCCGTACCGCATCATGAAATCCTTGGAATAAACCTTGCTCCCCTCCAGCCTCGCAGCAGCCTTCCGTGGACCGAAAATCCGAAGACCGTTCTTTTCAAAGAGGTCGACGATCCCCTCAACCAGAGGCCCTTCGGGGCCGACGATGGTCAGATCGATCTCCTTCTCCCTGGCAAAGCGAAGCAGGCTGTCGAGGTCCGAAGCCTTGAGAGGGACCGGCTCACAATGCTGACTGATCCCTGCGTTGCCGGGCGCACAGTACAGCTTGTTGACCCGATCGCTCTGGCGCAATTTCCACACGATTGCATGTTCTCGACCCCCTGAACCGATCACCAGCACGTTCATGCGACCTGCTCCTCCCTCCGTACGAAAGCGTTCTTGTCGATGTCCATCAATGTTTCAAACTGTCTCGCCAGCTCTCCGGTGAGTTGAAGACGGTTATACCTGTGTGCAAATTCGGCCGGGACCAACTTCAGTTCGTTCCTCTCGTAGCGCGCAAACATCTCCAGCAATGCCTGTTCGTGTGCTCCGACGTCGTTGAGCGGGAGACAGATACCGGCCTTGCTCTCCAGAATCAGTTGCTTGACATGTCCCTCCACCACCGAAGCAAGGATGGGTTTGCGGGTACCGATGTATTCGTACAGCTTTCCCGGGGATTGGTACGGGTTATCCAGAACAAACCAGAGGATGTCGGACTCCATGAGCTGCTTCACGCACTCTCTGTGTTCCAGGTAGCCGGTGAAATTGACATCGTTCTGAAGGCCCAGCTTGTTGACCAGAAGTTGGTCTTCCGTGCGCACATTGCCGATCAACGCCAACTCAATTCTCCCCCGAAGCTGCGGCGATCCCTGGAAAATATTGTGGAGTGCCTGGAGAAGGACTGCCGGCGTTCGGCCCGCGTAAAAGGTCCCGGCATGGGCAATCCGAAGCTTCTTGCGCTGAGCGGGACGCGGGGCCTGACCGGCCTCAAGGTCTTCCGGATCGTATCCCTGCGGGATGATCACCACATCCTGGAAGTCGAGAGCCAGATAGTGCTTCAAGATACTTTCCTTGACGCTCCGGAGGGTCACGATAATCTTGTCGGCCGCCTTCAACACACTCTTCTCCATCCGATAATGCACATACCGGTGGAGCGGGGTCGGATAGTATTTGAACGGGTATTCGAGCCAGGCATCGCGGTAGTCCAGGACAAGCGGAATCTTGAATTGTTGTTTTAACTCCCGGGCAACAAGAAAATCCGTTTGGGGAGGAGCGGTGGCAAATATCAGGTCGAAGGACTCCCGCTTCAAGAGATGCGTTGCGGCCGCGACCGCCCTGGATTTCCAGCCGATCTTCGTATCGGGAAAGAAGACCGAGTCCCCACAGAACTGAAGAACTTTTCTCATCCGCTCCGATGGCATTTTGACGATGCCCTGTTTCCTGAACAACTGATTGGCATCGAGCGAGCTGGCGCGGACAATTTCCGCCCCCGCGTGCTCCACCTCCGTCAGCAGCGATTGATCCATTGCATAATAACCCGTTGCGCCTACCGTCAGGACTGTCGGTTTCCAACCATATTTTGGAAGATACTTGACAAACTTCGCCGTCCGCTGGACCCCGCTGAGTCCCATGGGAGGAAAGTAGTATGCAATCACCAACACTTTGCGCAAATCGTTACTCATAGCACGATCAAGTCCTTGGGGGAGCGGTTGAGCACTTCACAATGGCCTTCACGGATCACCACATCATCCTCGATCCGGACCCCTCCAAAACCGGGGAGGTAGACGCCAGGTTCGATGGTCACCACCGTGCCGGCGAGGAGGACATCGCTGCTGAGCCTGGAAAGGCGCGGCATTTCATGGACCTGCAGGCCGAGGCCGTGGCCGAGCGAATGGGTAAAATAGTTTGCCAGCTTTGCACGCCGAAGCGATCGCCGACTGACGGCATCGAGCTCGCTTCCTGTCATGCCGGCCTGCGCCGCTTCGATCGCCCGTTCCTGCGCCTGCAGCACCGCGTCGTACAATTTCCTGGCTTTGGAGGAGGGCTTGCCGACGGCAACCGTCCTTGTGAGATCACTATGATATCCCTTAAACCGGCACCCGAAATCGAGCGTAACGAGCTCCCCCGCGCGAACGATCTTCTCCGAGGCACGTGCATGAGGAAGGGCGCCCCGGAGGCCGCTCGCAACGATCGGCTCGAACGCATCAGCATCCGCACCATACCTCCTGTGCCAATAACTGATCTCCGCAGCGATCTCCTTCTCAGCGACCCCCGGCTTCACCACGGTCAGGATTTTCTTGAAGACCTTATCGGTGATCGCGACCGCGCGTTGGATGTATTCAATTTCGGAATCATCTTTGACTGTTGCAACGCTTTCGATCAACCCGGAGGTCAGGGGAAATCGGTTCCCGGGAAACCGTTTCCTGAGAGTCCTCATGGAGGCAACCGACATATGATGGGCCTCGATGCCGACGCGGTCCATCGCTTGAAGAAGCCCGCGACGGCTGATCTCCTCCCACAAACCGGCCCGGGCAATCAGAGGCCTGGCACCGATCACCTCGTCACGCACCTGGTGCGTATAACGGCTGTCCGTAAGGAGCCAAAAGACATCCTCGGTGAGAACGCCTACGGCATGGGATCCGGAGAAATTGCTGAGGTAGCGGATATTCGGAAGGAAGGTCACGAGCAAAGCGTCAAGCCTGGAACGCTGCAACCGATGTCGGACCTCTTCAACCCTTCGTGCCTGGGGACTCCTCTGGAGCTTCACGCAGTGACCCGTTTGTCGAAAGGATGATTAGAGGTGGTAGTTGGGAGCTTCTTTGGTGATGGAGATATCGTGCGGGTGGCTTTCACGCAACCCGGCATCGGTCATCCGGATAAACTGCGTTCGCTGTTGCATTTCGGCTATCGTACGGCAACCACAATAGCCCATCGCCGCACGCAAGCCGCCGACCATTTGATGAACGGTTTCGCCGATGGATCCCTTGTACGGGACGCGGCCTTCGATCCCTTCCGGGACGAGCTTCTGAATATCGTCCTCCACATCCTGGAAGTACCGGTCCCTGCTTCCCCCCTTCATCGCTTCCAGTGAGCCCATGCCGCGGTACATCTTGTAACTTCGGCCTTCATACAGGACCTTTTCTCCGGGACTTTCATCCACACCGGCAAACAATCCACCCACCATCACGGAATCTGCCCCGGCCGCAATTGCTTTCGCAACGTCCCCCGTCTGCTTGACACCGCCATCAGCGATGAGAGGAACTTTCGACCGGGCAGCGACCCGCGCACACTCCATGATAGCCGTCACCTGCGGAACGCCGACTCCGGCAACCACGCGGGTCGTGCAGATCGATCCGGGCCCGATCCCCACCTTCACCGCATCGACCCCTGCTTTCACGAGATCCTTCGTCGCTTCCCCGGTTGCGACGTTCCCGGCGATAAGATCGACATCATATTTGGACTTGATCCGTTTCACCATTTCGAGGACGCCTTTGGAATGGCCGTGCGCTGTATCGACCACAACCGTATCCACGCCGGCCTGAACGAGAGCGGCAACCCGCTCCAGCGTATCGCTAGTGACGCCAACGGCCGCTCCAACCCGCAGTCGACCGAGCTTATCTTTGCATGCAAACGGATACCGCTTCTTCTTCTGAATATCCTTGAACGTGATAAGCCCTTTCAACTTACCGTGCTTATCGACGACCGGGAGTTTTTCAATGCGATGTTTCTGCAAAATGACTTCCGCCTCTTCGAGGGTCGTTCCGACCGGAGCGGTGATCATCTTGCCGTTCGTCATGACATGGGCGACCTCCAGCTCGAGGTTCGGTTCAAACCGCAGATCCCGGTTGGTAAGAATACCGACGAGACTTTCATTCTCGACGATCGGGATTCCCGATATCGAGTACTTGCGCATGACTTCGAGCGCTTCACGGACGGTCTGCCGCGGCGAGAGCGTAATGGGATGGCGAATCATGCCGCTCTCCGAGCGCTTCACCTTGTCAACCTCCTCCGCATGCCGCTCAATGGACATGTTCTTATGGAGGATCCCTATCCCCCCCTCCCGTGCGAGCGCGATCGCCATCGCGGACTCCGTCACGGTATCCATGGCAGCGCTGAGGAGCGGGATGTTCAACTCAATGTGCCTGGTCAACCTCGTCCGGACATCCGTCTCTCTCGGCAATACCGAGGACTTTGACGGGACGAGGAGAACATCGTCATAGGTCAACCCTTCACCAATAATTTTTTTGTATGCCATGGGATTCCTCTCAACCTTCTCGCAGGATATTACACGAACGCCCCGATGCCGGTGATATCCTCACCGATAATCAAGGTGTGCATTTCATGGGTGCCTTCGTACGTTTTCACCGACTCCAGGTTCGCTGCGTGGCGCATGACCGGGTACTCATTGAGAATACCGTTTGCCCCCAGGATCTCGCGCGCCATGCGGGCGATCTCGAGTGCGTGGTACACGTTATTCCGCTTCGCCATCGATACCTGGTTGAACTTGGCCTTCCCCTGGTCTTTCAACCTGCCTAATTGCAGGCACAGGAGCTGCCCTTTTGTAATCTCCGTAAGCATATGGACGAGCTTTTCCTGCGTCATCTGAAACCCTGCAATCGGTTTCCCGAACTGGATACGCGACTTTGCATAGGACAGCGCCGTATCATAACACACCATGGCCGACCCCAACGCACCCCACGCAATCCCATACCGTGCCTGGGTGAGGCACATCAAGGGCGATTTCAATCCGCCGGATGCCGGCAGGAGGTTCGTTTCAGGGATCAGGCAATCCTGGAATACCAACTCGGAGGTTACCGACGCCCTCAGCGAGTGTTTCCCCTTCATCTCCGGGGCGGTGAATCCTTTTGTTCCCTTTTCCACAAGGAAACCCCTGATCTCCCCCTCAAGTTTTGCCCAGACCACGGCAACATCTGCAATGGTTCCATTGGTGATCCACATCTTGGCGCCATTCAGCACATACCCCCCATCCTTGCGCTCCGCTCTCGTGATCAAGCCGCCGGGATTCGACCCAAAATCCGGCTCCGTCAATCCGAAGCAACCAATCTTCTCACCACTTGCCAGCTTCGGGAGCCATTCATCCTTCTGTTGTTCGGTGCCGAACGTAAAGATCGGGTACATCACGAGACCGCTCTGAACGGAGGCAAAGCTGCGGACGCCGCTGTCACCACGCTCCAACTCCTGCATCATAAGTCCGTAAGCGACATTATTGAGCTCTGCACATCCGTACCGTTGCGGAAGGGTTGGACCGAACAATCCGATCCCGGCCATTTTGGGTATCAACTCCATCGAAAATGTGCCTGCTTCATAGTGCCGCTCGATCACGGGAAGAACGTTATCGTCAACAAACTCGCGAACGGTATTGCGGACGAGAATTTCATCTTCCGACAACAAATCATCGAGGTTATAATAGTCAACGCCTTGATACTTCGACATGAATGATTCCTTGGGGGGAATGGGGTGTGTCTATAATAAACGACAGGAGGGATGGTTGCCCGTCGAATGTGGCAAAAATTAGTCAATTAAGCCGCGAAAGTCAAGGTAAGGAACGGAAGGGATGAAAATAAGAGAGCCAGTTTCTCAATCGTCCCACCATAGGCGACCGATAACTGGCTCATCAAGAAGGAGGTAGCTTTTTATTGCTCCCTACACTTAGACGGCTCGATTTAAAAAGTTGCAGGGGATTCAAAAAAAAATTACATGGAAACCTCTTGAGGGACCATAAGGAGATGCTGGGGGAAAGCGGTCGCAGGGGTCGGGAATTACGAATGATCTCCCGGGGACGGCACAGGGATCTTGTACCGTTTGATCTTCAGATACAACGTCTTGGTCGTAATACCGAGGGTTTCCGCAGTTTTCAACCTGTTCCAATGATGATGTTCGAGGACCTTTTGAATGTGAACCTTTTCAAGATCCTCCAAGGAAACCAACCTTTGATACCCATTGTTCGATGCGGGGACCGCCGGAAAGTGGGCCTGTTGCGCGAGAGAGGGGTTGATCCAGAGATCGCGCAGTTCAATGATGTCTCCCTGCGAGAGGATCGAGGAACCTTCAATGACATGCTCCAATTCACGCACGTTGCCGGGCCAATCGTATTGCATGAGCAATGCAAGGGCCTCAGGGCTCACCTTTTTCGTTTTGGATTTCGACTTACGCTTGGTAAAGTATTCGATGAGAAGCGGAATATCCTCCTTCCGTTCTTTCAATGGTGGGATCTGAATACTGACAACGTTGAGCCGGTAGAGAAGGTCTTCCCGGAATCGTCCCTCCTGGACTTCCTTCTGCAGGTTTTTATTGGTCGCGGAGATCACACGGACCCCCACCCGCATGGACGCGGTTCCCCCGACACGACGGAATTCCCCCGTTTCAAGAAACCGGAGGAGTTTTGCCTGTGTTGGCTGACTGATATCCCCGACTTCATCGAGAAAGAGGGTTCCTCCATCCGCCACCTCTACCAGGCCCTGCTTGGCGGAATAGGCATTCGTGAACGACCCTTTCTCATGACCAAAGAGTTCACTTTCCAGCAACTGGTCGGGAATCGAAGCGCAATTCACGGCGACGAAGGGGCGCTCTTTGCGCGGGCTTTCATTATGAAGGAGGTGAGCGATAAGTTCCTTCCCGGTTCCGCTGGGGCCCTGGACCAGGACGAACGCTTCGCTCGCCGCCACCTTCCGGACATTCTCGATGACATTTTTGAAGACCGGACTTTCCCCGATGATGCCGCTCGACCCGGTGATGCGGTTTAACTCGTTGCGCATCACCTCCTTGTCAATGACAAGCTGCCGTCGGTCCAGAGCGCGGCTCATGGTGGCAAGGAGTTGATCGGTATCGTACGGTTTGCTGACAAAATCATAGGCTCCCAGCTTCATCGTCTCGATGGCGGTTTTATAGTCGACGATGTTGGTGAGCATGATAACTTGTGTTGTCGGGGAGTGCTCGGTGATGAACTTCAGCACATCAATGCCGCTGACGCGGGGCATTTTTATGTCGAGCAAAACGATGTCGTAAATCTTGGATTGGAGCAGGTTGATCGCTTCGGTGCCGTTCAGGGCGACATCGACGTCGTACCCGCCGAGCTCTTCGAGCTCGGTTTTGAGGAGGAAGGTAATGGATTCTTCGTCATCAACGACGAGGATTTGGAACTTCTTGGGCATGAGGCTCCCCGGCGTGATGGGGGTTAGACTCCGCTCAGGACGCGCTCAACAGTCGTAAGCAGGTCGACAAGGTCGTAGGGTTTGCTGACGAAATCCTCCGCCCCAAGTTTCTTGGATTCAATGGCATTCTTGAGGTCGGCAAAACCGGTCAACATGATTACCTTGGTGTCGGGGTGGGTTTCCTTGACAAACTTCAGCACTTCAAAACCGTCAACGTTGGGCATCTTGATATCGAGAAGAATGAGATCGAAACCCTCCTTTTTGAGGATCTCGATGGCCTCCGAGCCGTCAGCCGCCGACGCTACTTTATATCCCTCCCCTTCCAGTTCTGAACTCAGGACTGTCCGGAGGGCGTCCTCATCGTCGACAACAAGAATTCTGTTTTTTTGAGGCATAGATTCATTCTCCTTGAGAATCAACGCTCTGTCGCACCTTGGAAAAGGAGCGATCCTTAGAGAAGCGTTCAGAGTGGGGTCAGTATAGAGAATTTCCCTCTGAAATGCAACCAACCGGAACACCTGAGTGGAGCGCCCCTGCACGGACTCCTTCATTGCAACTCAAAAAAACTTCCCTTACCTTTTCACACCTATGACAGAGTCTTTCTTCCCGGCACACCAAAAACCCATCCAGGTTTTATTGGTGGACGACGATATCAGCTTTGCGAAACTCGTCCAGTACCACCTTCAAAAATTCCAGAACCGCGAGTTTAAACTGATCTGGAAGGAAACGGTCGACGAAGCCCTCGCGGAAGTTCAGCAGAACAAGAGCATCGACCTGATCCTTACGGACTATGTGCTCCAGGGATCCAACGGGCTCGAATTCTGTCTTCAGCTCAACGAAATGGACTCCGAGATCCCCATCGTCTTCATCACCGCCACGCGTGATTTCAAGCTCGCCATCGAAGCCATGAAGCTGGGGGTGGAGGACTTCCTGATCAAAGAGGATCTGGCCGAATCCATCCTTCCCCGTACCATCATCAACGTGCTGGACCGGGTGCAGATGCATAAACAGATCAAGGCGGTGGAGAAGCGCATGCTCATCGCGGAAAAAAGGGCGGAAGCCATCCGTGAACTGGTCGTCACGGTCTGCCACGAGTTTAACAATCCGCTGGCCGCCATTAAGATCAGCGCCGATCTCATCAGGCGTCAGTCGTTGCAGGAAGAGGAGATGGCCATCCTGAAACGATTCGATGAAAATTTCCATAAGATCGAAGCGGAAATCAAGCGCCTCCGTGACATTAACTTCGAAAAGATCGATTTTCATGGAACGGCGGTACAGGGCAAACAAGGGGCATGAACCATCTGCCGGGAAGAAGATGAGGGGTTGCATCTCAACGCAAAGTTACCTATACTGTGTCGTGTTTGATGGCGATAACAAGGCCTCCCTGGATGCGTTCACCGAGTGTATTGATCAACGATGTCGTATAGAATAAGGCTCAAACAACTCGCATACAAGTTTCCCGGTAACCCGAATCCCTAAAAGTGTCCCGCCCAAGAAGCGGGACACTTTTTTTTATCCCCTGTTCCGATACGCATGACCATCAGAGACATCGAAACGTTCTTTGAAACCTGGGCTCCCCCCTGGACTGCGTGGGAGCGGGATGTGATCGGATTGCAGATCGGAGACCGCGAACGGCGGGTGCGGCGGGTGCTCGTTGCCCTCGACGTCACCCGGGGAGTCGTCAAGGAAGCGATCGCCAAGAAGGCCGACCTCATCGTTTCCCATCACCCACTGCTGTTCCATCCCCCCTCCTCCATCACGACGGGGGATGAACTCGGCAGATTGTTGCTGACGCTGGCCGAAAAACGGATGGCGGTCTATTCGGCCCATACGAATTTGGATTCCGTGCGCGGGGGAGTAAGCTTTGCCCTGGCGGAAGCGCTCGGACTCCGCGGGATCGAGTTCCTGGCACCGCTCAAAGATACCCTTGTCAAGATCGCCGTCTTTGTCCCGTCCGGCCATGTCGATACGGTCGCAGGCGCGATGAGCAAAGCAGGCGCCGGAGCGATCGGGAAGTACGATTCGTGTTCCTTTCGAACCGTCGGCATGGGAACGTTCCGGGGATCGGAAGATTCGAA